>Ga0172367_10009344_pt1 | contig 10774 bp, 11 predicted proteins | sample Lak10m_FD_114542 | JGI IMG/M metagenome (GOLD analysis project Ga0172367, IMG submission 114542) | Freshwater microbial communities from Kabuno Bay, South-Kivu, Congo - kab_022012_10m | ecosystem: Environmental > Aquatic > Freshwater > Lake | place: Democratic Republic of the Congo: South-Kivu...
AACACAAGACTAATATATCTCTATAATCAAGATGGACTAGATAATTATTCTATGAATTTTAATATGATTTTTAGTGATAACTATAGTTGTAGTAATGTATTTCATGATATAAATAAATATGATAGTATACTATCAAAACATAATGAAATATTAAAGCATGATGGGTATATATCCCCTACAACTTCTGTTTTTGGTAAAAACGATGAGGATTCAGCAAAACCACAGAAGGCCATTAAAAATAATAATCTATCAATAAATCCAGCGACACTTGCTAAGTTTAAGAACATTCCACTAAAAAATACTTCTTTTATTCTTAGAGTTTATGTTCTAGGCAATGAAGAAAAATTATTATCTATGGATAACGTTGTTAACAATTCGGAACTATCAGGTCTTTCAAAGTTTTATACAGATAGGTCTAGTAACACCGTAGCGAATAGTATATGTTCTTGGGACCTAATAGTTCACACAGAAAAAACAAAGAAGTTTCATAATAAGAACTCTAGATGTCATTTTGATTATTCTAACAATAGTTCTTCTACTCTAAAAGGATATAATTTTATAGCAGACTTTACTAATAAAGAATATTTATTGCCTAAAGTAAATATAAATGCTCCTTTTAATTATATTGCTAATATAAACTATTATTGTAAATATATTAATGACGATGAACTGTCTAGGCCGCTAACTTATCAGCAGTTATTTTTTCCATTTGTATTTTTTTCTTGGACTCCATTTTTTACTCTTGCTGGTGCTATGGTGGCAACATGGCAAATTGCTTTTCAGGCTAGTTTAGGAGGAAGATCTGATCCTCTTATTAGTTATCTATATGATTTAAGATTTCAAAGAATGCAAGAAGAACTAGAGAGAAATTATTTTCAGCCTGGATACGAGGCTGTTGCTCAGGGATATGCTGACAAAGCTGTTGTTATGTTGAGTAAGGATCAAATTTTTTGGTACAAAATGGAGGTTCCTATCTATAAGTATGAAAATTCCGATATCTTAAAACTAAAACAGTATAAATATATTAAGTTAGATGGTACTAATGCTAAAAAATTATCTTTATTCAAGTTTAATCTAGTAGATGATATAGAAAATTTAGTAGGATTAAGCGATGTTAAGTATACTTTTGATACGAATGTTACAAGGGTTGGCCTAACAGAAACAGTTGGTACCCAAACACTTAGGTTTCAGGAAGGAGACATTGTAAGACTATCCGGACAAACAACATCCACAGACAATGGTTTGTATAGTGTTAAAACTGGTCTATGGTCAAGATTTCCTGATACTTCTAGTATATCTTTTTTAATCAAAAATAAATTTGGTAGCAATAATAGTAGCACAAATAATATATCAATTACTAATATCAAAGATAAAAAAATACTAAAAATTAAAGGAGATAGAGCTTTTAATTTCTTTGACATAAATGACAGTATAACAATATCCGCCAATGAATAACTAGAAAATCCTACAACAAAAACAGTATCTGATAAATATTTAATCAATATTACAGATGGTTCCTATACAATATTAGTCTTAGACAGTAAACTAGATAATATTACTTCGGGTTTTATTAAAAAAAATAATAGTAATGTATTATTAGTATATGCCGACAAAGAAACATTCAATGACGATTCTCAAATAGGTAAGTGGGGCCTTGAAAAATCTAGTTCTGAGCTAGACACAAATAAACCACCAAATTTATATCACACCATAACCGGAGAAGGAAACTATGGATACGGAACACCATATATAGACCCAGATACATATTCTTATATAGGATACGAATCGAATCATCTTGGGCAAGTATATGATATGCTAAATAATAATAAAAATACAAAGTTTAAATATAACAAAATATACATAACAGATTCTAATAATAGTAATACAACAATAGATTTTGTTTCATCAGACACTAGAGAGAATATATTATCTGCGTATCCTTTTACTATAAATAGCTACGACTATGCAAAAGACGCATCATCTTATGTATTAAACACAACAGAACTATCAGAAGAAAACAAAAAAAATCTAACTATTAGTTTGGTAGAAAATAATATTTTACCAGATAAACAAACATATTATTTTATGGATATTAAATCTAACAAGTTTAGTACCATAGCATCTTCTGGTAATATTTCTTTTGAAAATGATTATTATAGGCACACACCAATACAAAAATTAACAGATCAACAAAAAACCAGTATTAAAAACAGAGTAGAGTTCATATCTGTAACAGGTATTCCTAGTAATCAACTAATGTCTAGATCAGTAGATAGCATAGATAATATTCCAGATCTTATAACTTATTACAACAACCTACCAAACGATCCAAATAATTGTTATGAAAAATTTGATTATTCTGGATGCAAAAAGAAAGAAGCAAAGCAAAGACTATACGAACTATCTACCCAAAGGAATAGACTAATAGAAATACTAGAAAAGGATAATGAGTCATCACCAAACGTTCTACCGGTAAAACAAATAGAACTAGATACAAATTCGTGGACAATAAAATATAAAAGTAAAAATTATTACTGGTTTAATATTGATGCTAATCAAACCTGTTCTCTAGCAGAAGAAGGTATTCCTAGAATTTTAGAAAAGACAGAGCATAAGTGCTCTCCTATAGTTGAATATTATCAATATCCTGAATGCGATGCGGTATGCGGATCCATAGAGACAAGGGGCGGAGTGGATTTTGAAATAGATAGATCTGGCGCTGGTTTTAGCCTAGAATATATAAATAAAAAAATAGACGAAGAAAAAGCTAAGTATCCTAATATAACAGATTGGTCTGGTGCTGGTTATTTCAGTAATATTGTAAATAAAAAATTCTTTTTATCCTGCGAGGATACTATGAGAGATACTCTTGTTGAAGTAAAAGAAACATACCTTTATCCTGCTTTATCTGGTCCGAGAGAAGGTTTAGTAAAAGACGTATTTAATCTAGATGGTTCAGATAAAATTTATATGAGATTTAGAATTATACCGAGAAAATTAAAGACGATTGATCCTATATATCAAAGATATGTTTATGATTATAATGGTGGTCTTGGTAAAGATACAATACCGGCTCCTGGAGGACCGATATATAACGGACTATCAGTATGGAGATGTGTAGATTTTACTCCGGGAGCAGGCGCAAATTTTGGCAAAGTAGTAGAACCTCCAGACTTTTTTAAAGTACAAAACGAAATGATTTTTAGAGCATATTTTGGTAGTGTTGATGGTGTGGAAATAAAAAATTCTCCAATATCTGAAGCTAAGGAAATGTGGGAATGGATACCATATGAATATTTTGATGGACCCATTATAGAATAACTATGAATGATTTATTAGTAATTTTAGCAGTAAATTATCTGCACTACTTCAATAACAGTTTTGCAAAAATTCAAGAGATAACCGGACAAAGTTTATCTGCTATAGAAGATATTATTACCAATAAATATCCATACATACCACCAAAACCGTCTCCTACTCCAACACCAACCAACACAAGAACGGCTACACCGACTAGAAGTCAAACACCCACAAACACCCAAACACCATCGTTATCTCCGACCGCAACAATAACAGTATCCGCAACTCAGACTCTTACCCCATCTTCTACGGCAGAACCTACACCTAGTCCTACCGAAACATGCTTTCCTACTCCAACACCAACAAACTCATCAACCCCGACAGCAACTGTTACAATAACACAGTCCCCTTCTGTAACGCCGTCTATATCACTATCTGTTTCTCCTTCTCCTTCTTCCTTGTCTTTGGTCAAATATAGGAGAAGAGGCAAGGGATTTAAATGTGATCCGTATATAATATCCGCTTCTGAATTAGCCCCTATGAGAGTAATTTCTTTAGAGTCTGTAGTTCCTGGCAAACTAACAAAGGAAGAAAAATACATAGGAAGCGGAACAATCTCTATGACAATTGTTAGACAAGATGGTACAAGAATAGAGATTATTGAGATATCTAGTACTCCAACAGTCACTCCAACAATAACTCCAACAGTTACCAAAACAACAACCCCATCAGTATCTCCTACAAAGACGCAAACTTCTACCCCAACAAAAAGTGTCACACCTACTAGAACTTGTACTCCAACAGAGTCTATGACTCCCTCTCCAACTAGCACAGTAACTCAGACTAATACCCAATCTCCCACAGCGACTCCTACTTTAACTAGTACAGTGACCCCAACGATAACAACAAGTCCAACTAGCTTACCATATAGCGACATAGACGATATGACTAAATATGCTATTGAATGGTTGCTAATACAAAGTTTTATTGAATGGGAAATCATGTTCTTATTAGATCTCTCTTTAAATACATACAATAGATACTTGTACATAAGACAATTTAAAAACACACCTATTCCTACTTCTTCAACAACTCCTACAACTACTCCTACTTCAGAACCCACTTCTACACCAACCCCAACACAAGAACCAACTCCTACAGTAACCAAAACATCAACACCAAGTCCTACTAGAACAAAAACACCAACAGCAAGTACCAGCCAAACACCAGAGCCTACACCAAGCACAACAGTATCAACTACTCCGGAACCAACGCCATCATTAACTCCCACAATAACACCTACTTCTGAACCTACTCCCACAATAACACCAAGTCCAACCATCACCCCATCGGTAACAATATCTCCCGATAATTGTAGAACATATGTATTTCCTGGCGATACTATAGAAATATTTTGTTCTGGGGATTGTCCTCCTAAGCCACCAGATCCACCACCAACAGATTGTGATGATAATGTTCCGGGCTGTGTTCCTCAGAAACCACAATATGGCTGTGAATCTAGAATAGAAATTAGTGTTGATTTTAAGAAAGGATGCCAATAATGACAGTGACAGATTTTTGTTCTTTTATTACTCAAGATTGGATAAATTTTGAGTGTGTAAACTGTGGTATAAAAATAAGAGCAACAGAAATACAAGATTCTATGCCAGTTTTTCCATGCAAAGGAATCTATTTAAAGAATAATCAATCTACAGATGATTATATTGATAAGATGTTAGACCATTTTTCTTCTGCTAGTGATTTAGCAGAAAAAGATACGATACAAAAAAGACTTGTTATATGTAATGGCTGCGAATTTTTTAAAGAAGATACTTGTACAAAGTGTGGGTGTTCTATGATAAGAAACAAAAACTTTGTTGGTAAAATCTTAAAAAAAGACTCTTCTTGTCCAGAAAATAAATGGTGATTATTTACTTGCTGTATTAGGCTGCCATTTATGCCAGCCCTTATTTGGCAAGTAGTTTCCATCGTCATCTTTGCGTTTTGGAAATAGAGTGCCGCCCTTTTTGTGTTGACCAAATGCTAAAACAGCACCACAGTCATTGCAACGAAGTTCGTAGTAGTCATTACCGTCTACATTACGCACAATAAATCTTAGGCTGGTACTACCACAAAGCCCGCATTTCTCTTCTGAAAAAATTTCTTGTATAAGAGCAAGCTCTTTAAAAATTTCTTTTTGTCCAGAACCCTCTAGCTCAAACTGTAGCTTATCATTAGCCTTGTATATAACTTTCATAGTTTATTTCCATTCGTTAGAGTAACCTCTCAAATTTTCTGATATTTTCTGCATATCTTGCTGAAAACCAGATAGTACCCTAATTATAGAAACGGCAGATTCATGAGACAAGCCATAAACATTCTTAGTATCCATGTTATTCATTTCTAGTAATTTAATTACATTTATATCTAGTCTACTAGAAAGAGTATCGATGAAATTGATTTGATTATTGGTTATTTTCTGTACACTATCGGCATCTGGATGATCATCTATATCCTTAGATAGTTCTTCTGCCGCCACAACCTTCCTTAATTTTAATGCTCTTCTTAATGCTCTGCCTTCTGCTCTGGTTTCTGCTACGGCAACAGGATGGTTTCTATAAATCTTGTCGCAATTCCCCCAATAAACGTCCGCAGCGCCGCTCACAGACCTGTATTTTAAAGCATCGTCATCTGTGTCTAAGTTTTTTAATATGTAGGATATGGTGTGTACAACGGTGGCTCTTTTTTCGTTGTTTGGTTCCGGGGTTTGAACAACATCGGATCTGGCTTCGATAACACAACAATCCAAAGCTATTTCGAATATTCTACGCAAACCATCTGTTGTGGGATTATCGGCTATTTTTTCATCTTCGGATAATAGGCCAAGAACATAGTCTGTCCACAGTAAATCATTTGGATTTGGTTTTGTAGCCACAGTATTAACTTCTGTGGTCGATACATTTTCAGTATTTGTTTCTGCTGTGTCTTTTTTAGAAACGCTATTTTTAGCCATTTTAGTCCTCTATTATAATTAGTCTTTTATCTGGAGATGGAAAGTTTTGTTTTATTTCAGAAAGTACTGCTAGCAATCTAGAATGTATTATTTCTGCCCTAGTCTTAGAAAAGTCTTTGGTCTGTTTTATTCTTATTAGAACAAATCCTTTTCCTAATATTAAGCCTTGTTTTTTATTATCGTATGTTATATTTCTATTTAGAGAGTCTTGTCCCCAAACCGGCTCAAAATGTGATGGACCGTCTACCTCTATCGCTGTATTCATACTAGGTAAAAACAGGTCAATCTGCAACTTGGTATTTACAAGACTTTGCTCTTTATGAAAATCCACCTTAAACCCATCAGATATTAGTTTTTTAAGTAAAAATTTCTCTAGTTTGGATCCTGTTTTACTAGCAAGTCTAACAGCGTTATTAGCTTTTCCTAAAATTTCTTGTTTTATATTATCGTCTAATTCTTCCCATGCGTTTTTTGCTTTGATTTTTCTATTTTCTAGCTCATTAGACGATAAGCCTTCCCAGGACTTCATAACCCCTAGTCCTATTTTGTTTTTTGTTTGTTCTGATCTTTCACTTCCCATAGTAGGATGCTTGTGCTTGCCTGTTTTAAGTGCGTTTTTTTGAGCAGAGGATTTGTCTCTAATTTTTATTCCCCATTTTTTGGCGTCTCTTAGTATCTTGTTGGCATAGGTATTATATTCAGAGGCTATATCTGCAAAACTTTTATTTTGTTCAGTATATAATTGCGTAATTATTCTCTTCTTTTCTGAATCAGATAGTTGCGAGTAGGTTTTCATAAATTGTCTTATCGCCTAGGGTTTTAGATATTATCTTTGGATATTGGAAAAAATTATTAAAAATTTCTGCTATATCCTCCGATGATGATATAATAGAATTTACCACTGAATGGTCAAATACTTTATTCAAATACGAGAACTCATATGTTTTACTTTCCCAAGGTACACTTTGGGCATAGTATACTAGTCTTTTTTTATTGATAAAGCTTGTTGCACACATTAAGGAATCAAAATCAAAAGCAATAATGTCAGCATCAAAAAAACAAGCATGACTCATATGCATAATAGGAACATCTATAGTATTTATTGTATCATAAAAAGTAGTAAATATCGCTATGTTATCTAATGGGTTGGTTTTTATCAAGTTCTGGCTGAAATTTATTAAATCTTGATCAAATGTTGTATTTCTAATCTGTTTTACTACTATTGCTATATTATTCATAGTTTAATTATATCTTTTAGAAATTCGTTTATGGTTATATGGTCTGTATTATGGTCTTTTGACTCTATAATTTCTACTGTATTGTTGTTTATGTGATATATTGAACATCCTAGAGCCGCGGCTTCAACTAGATACTCACCGTCTATATCTATATAATTTTCTGTTTGGTTTAGGATTTTATTTTTTTCAGATTCTGTTGTTCTGCCAAGGTTGTATCTGCTAGGCTTGTCATAATCAAAAATAGCTATATTTTTTTGTTTTGCTAAAAGATTATCTAATAATTGCGAATTTATTTGACTTCCAACGAAACAAGAATATTTCATTTTTCTATCTTGTTTTAGAGAATAAAAATCTATGTTATTATATATTCGGGGTATCTGTATTGCTTTTTTATCCTGAATATTTGATACTATATGGTTTGGTACAATATTTGTGACATTATCAAACACTTTATTGTTGTTGCTGTCGTGATAGATATATATCTGATAAGTACTCGCAAACTCCTCTATAAATTGAACAATAGACCTATTTAATAGAGAACAGAAGAAGAAAAATCTATCAGCTTGTGGGTTTTGAAACTTCACTTTGTATATATTATCTCCAAAATCAATAATTTTAGCATTATCTTTGTTTCCTAGTCTAATATAGGAACCGATAGCCCGACACAACTTGTTCTCTATCATCTGTATAATCATATAAATACTCTAGCTTTTGGTATATCTTTTGTGTTGTTGATTTTTAAAAAATATTTTTTGTTTATTTGTATGGTCTGAAAACTTATGTTATTATCTATTAGATGGTTTATAATTTCAAACAAATACATTTTAGATATATTATTGTTCATATTTTTAAGATAGCTAACCGCTTCTTTATTAAACAGAACACACTCTGTCCATTTGTTGGGAAGATCAAAGAATAGATATTCAAGATTTCCATCTCCATTATATCCTATATTAAAATTAGATTTTGGTTTATCTATGCAATATGCTATAGAATCTATATTATCAGATTCAAGTTGTTTTGTTGTTCCAAAAGGCTTGTTTTTAAATAGTATACCATTAGTAATTACCAACAAATTATTAATAGAGCAAAGCGCATCTTTTTTCAGAAATAGATTTATAGCTTCCCCATGATTAGTTGCGGTATAGTTAGCATTATAAATTATATTGATAGGAGAATTTTTATATATCTTCTGTATTTTTTCATGCTCAAATCCTGTTACTATATTGATAGTAGCGTCTTTGTAATATTTTTTTATTTCATTTATTTGGTATTCTATAACAGATATAGATTGTTTGATTTTTAATAGGGCTTTTGATCCAGAAGATTTCATTCCTTTTGTAATTTCTGGAGCTATTATAAGTATATCGATCATAGTTTTTAATATTTATATATCACAATATTTCCTTGTGTATTTTGTATGCCGTCAGATATTAGTAGTTCATTTTCTTTACACAGATGCTTAAAGTTTTCAAAAGATATGAATAGGCCATTTAAAGAAAATGTGTTGGTCTTACACAACATATGGGTTCTCGGCTTGTATATAGTCATAATTTCATTGATATCATTAATGTCTTTATCTATATCTTTAGTATTAAGAGTATGTTCTATAACCCATATATACTGAGAGTCGTTATTAAATGCGTTAGTATCAAAAATAACGTTTAACGCTTTTTCTTTAGATTCCTCCAGAAGAAAATTATGCAATTTCCATTCACATAAAACATTAAGTGTCTGTAGTTTTTCTATTATAGTTTTTGTATTATTATTGGCAAATACTACTATAGAAATATATCTAGGTTTTATTGGCAAGGCTTTGATATTATCAATAAGATTGTCTATGTCAGACTCTTCTAAGAACACAACTAGATAATAAGGGATTTCACATCGTGTATAGATTTTTTTAGTTAATTCATCTATAGGTCCGATATTATCCTTATTTTCGTCATAAGTTTTTAGATCAAAACCATACAAGCACTTATAGTCATTGATTATATTAAAATTATTTTCATCTCTATCTATACTATAGATAGTTTTAATCCTAGAAATTATCCCCATAGCACAAGAATCAGCACTGTCTGAATAATCAGAAAACAAACATTTACTACATAAAGTTCTCATACTGCGTTCCTTTGAATGGTTATGCGAAGAGTATAGTTGTTTATATTTTTTTCAATTTTCAGAATAGATAACGAGGCGCCGAATTGTTTAATATATTCTTTAATTTCTACTATTCCATAAGCACTAGAAATATTATTGAGAATATTTGACATATTTTTTGTATCTAGAATTTTATTAGAATAAGAAGCACATAAATTGTTCATATCTAATATATCCAGAATTAGTACTCCTGATCCGGGCCTTAATTTTTCTAGAAGCATACCTAGAACATTGTTTGATATATCGTATTTGATCTTATTTAGTTCTTCAAATATCAATACTTCAGCAGAATAGTTGGCTATATTGCTTATTTCGTTGATATTTAGATTTATTAGACCCTTTTTAGTTTCATTATTAATAATTATGTTATATATATTATTCATTATGGTTATTTGATCTTTATTTCTTGAGTGAGTATACTTCTTATTGCACTAAGCATATTGTTCATAGACTCTATTTCTAATTTCGGTTTTGTATTATTGGTTTTTGATAACAAATCTAAAATATGCAGACTTATATCTGCAAAATCTTTTAACACTATTGTATTATTAATGTGTATATTATCAACATTTGTAATAACACGACAACCACACAGAGAAGATATCCAAGTATCATATACAGAACCTACAGAAACGACAACCCTGTATTGACTAATAGTTTTTAGTAGAGAGTTAATATTACTTGTAGAATCATATGATATAGTGTCTGTTGAAGCAAATTTGCTTTTAACTAACTGGTATAAGATATTTATTTTTTTATTATTGTTTGGATTAAGTATTAATACGTCTTTAGTCTTATGTTGCTCTTCTATATTAGGAGAGCCGTAAGTTAACATATAGTCGGGCTTCATAGACCATTCATCTGATACGCTTTTATCAAAGAAAACCTTTTTGATTCCAGATAGATATCTACCTAAAAGAAATTTATCTTCTTTTTTTATAGCCTGATTAGGTTTGTTATGAAACATTACCAGACTGGGTATGTTATGATATGATACTGCTTGATGGTTCTGTGAATAGTAAACAGGATCAGAGCATACACAAAGATCATAAGAATATGACAT
>Ga0172367_10009345_pt1 | contig 10772 bp, 9 predicted proteins | sample Lak10m_FD_114542 | JGI IMG/M metagenome (GOLD analysis project Ga0172367, IMG submission 114542) | Freshwater microbial communities from Kabuno Bay, South-Kivu, Congo - kab_022012_10m | ecosystem: Environmental > Aquatic > Freshwater > Lake | place: Democratic Republic of the Congo: South-Kivu...
ATAACATTGATGCTCTCTAAAATACTTTGCAGATGAGGTTGTTGCGTTGTTCATACCTTAGAAAGGAATACAGAAGTCTCTTCTAAGAGACCGGTGGCTTGAAATTAAACCGGATGGCAGTGGCCGAGATTAGGTTCTTTAGGAGCTGATGCTGAGTTCTGATTCCCACTGGCCTTAGCTTCATTGTATTTCGCCAATCGGTCTTCATATTCTTTTTGGGCTAGATCGATAGCTTCGTCATGGGCCACCACTTTATCGTGATCCATTAGATTTCCCCACTCTTCGATGGCATAAAATGCCGTAGGCGGCTTGCCCCAGTTTTCTTTAAGCTTTGGATTTTGGTCAATCAAGGACTCTAAACCCCTAAAGCTGGGAACCAATTGGTCCTTTTGTATGATTTCAGTGATTGATTGGCCCTCCAGGCCCAAGCGTAACCGCAACTCAGCGAGCAAAATTGATTTTGCTTCGCCTGGCATACTGAATAGATCGATAACAAAGGGTTTTGTCACACTTTCCGGGGTGAGGGCAATTGCTTTAAAAGCGGCCATGACCCGACCTATTTCTGCAGAACGACCCTGAATTAATGTATTGAGTTCATCTTCAACCGTTTTTAAAAACAGAACGACTTCGGCAAAATGGTGCACACGAGCCTCGCCGGTCTCAGAAAAATCAAGACCACTTTTTTTACTAAACATCGCCAGCAATTTGCTTCGTTCCGCAGGTTTTAAATTCGGGTCTTTTAAAAGCTTGCTGAGAGTAAGATGCACCCAGGCATCTTTGGCCCTGATGGCGATAGCCGTCGCGTCGACCAAAGGCGTCGGCCTAAGTTTCGCTCTTTCCTTGTACATTTTGTCAGCCGTTCTATTGGCTTCTTTGCGCATTTTTTCTTCATTTTTTTTCTCTGTTGGAGTGAGAGGGATTACCGTGTCGGCACCGTCTGAGATCAAGGAGGACTTTATCCCATTCGAACCACCCGTTTGAAAAAGATTTTGGCAAGTAAGCTCATTAGCCTTCTTTGCCCTAGTTCTACTCTTATTGATCTTTTTTTCGGCATAGGCCTGAGGGTTCATCGATGTTAACATCAAGGACAGAACACAAAGAAAATAAATTTTTCGGGGTCGTTTAAAATTTGTCATTCTCTGTAGGAATGCAACATCAATACCAATTTAAATCGGCTGGCAGGAGCAAAAAAAGAAAAATGGGCCGTTTTATAATCCGCCCGGGCACCAACCACGGAAAAAAGGCACACAGCTGCTCAAAAATTTGACAATGTTGTAATTTGACAATTGCAACGTTCAATCAGACCACCTTTTTAATTTAAATTAAAATAATTTTGATTAAATAGTTGATTCTCCCAATACCACAGATGAGCCGAACTTTTGAAAACCGTCCTTCCTCTATTCATTGAATTTAAATATGACTTTGAATTGCTCACAGAATCCACTTGCGCCAAATTGGAAAATATGGAATATCATTTACTTCTGTGGATGAAAGTTTACTTCAACTTGGCTCAATAAATTTTTCGTTTTCTTCTTTGATGTCAGGACTTCTTTTTGGAGCTATTGGAATGTGGATGATCAAGGAAGCCCGTAAAAAGAGCAACCTCCTTCTGGTCGCTATTGCAACAACTCTGATGATCTACCCGATGTTCACATCAAGTCTCCTTAGCGATTGGGGGATTGGCTTTCTTCTGTGTGGAATCGCCTACCTTAACTGGAATAAAAATTAATAAACTTGAGGTTTGATTGAATTTTAGCTATTAACAACCTAAGGTCGATCTTCATATCAACACAGTGCTAATTCCAATGTTGAGTTCGTACGAGAGGAACGATGGTGTTGATAGATAGGTTAATTGTTTTTTGGAACTTCCTAGAAAGGAAATTTTCAAGTGAAATTTAAAATTCTTAATGCCATTCAAGTTTCTCAAAATATCACAAAGTTTTCATCGCTAATGATAGTAAGCTTTGGTTTTCTTAGCAGCTGTGCCCACCATCGAGATGTTCGACCAGGAGTTGATGGTCTACATCGAGTGGTTATTCAATCGGATAATACGGATGAATCGAAACGAGATGCGATTGCACAAGCTAATCACTATTGTGAATCCCTGCATAAAAGTGCGGCGTTTATCGATGAATCTCAGAAATATACGGGATCTATGGATGAGTCGGATTATCGAAATGCCAAAACGGCAAGTAAGGTTGCAACAGGTGCTGGCTCCGCAGTGCATGTCTTTGGTGGAAAAAACGAAAGTACTGTTGGTGGAATCGTAGGACTGGGGGGAGCGATTGCCGACCAAGCACTTGGCAATGGTTACACCATTGAAATGAAATTCAAGTGCCAATAAGTTTTCAGGAAAGCCTCTCTTCGATTTTGGAAAGGGCCAACGGCATTCAGAGAAACAAGTACTCAGCGTTCCGTTCACTGAAATAAAAAGCCCCTTATAAGGAAAGGAACCTTAAATGTAATTTTAGGCTCGCCATCCTCTCTGGCGGCCTCCTTTCTTCAAAAACATTTTTTCGCACAGGGTCTTAATGCTCCAAATAAGGAGCTTATATAGTTTCCCTATACTTTCGGGATCTGGAATCTTTTTTTTAGAGGGATGAGATGAGATCCTTTAATTCTTGGTTACTTTTTTTCTGGATTAACAATAGCTCGTCGTAGGGGTCTCCCCTTAATCCTAGTACTTTTGCAAATGCAGGTTCTGTTTTAATACCGCTCAGTCTGGCTTCCTTAATTTTTTCCGCAAAAGGGACTCCGCCAATTTTTAAAAGTCGTTCTTCAACCAGAAAATGCAAATAACCCCTCTGTCGTATCGACGGAGTTCTTTGTCCAAAGATCTCAAAATCTATTCCATGGTAAGAAAAAGAACTTAGCAAAGTCGGTTCGCCTTGAACCATAAGCTCATCACATTTAAAATCCGATAGGTCGCCAAATTTCCCTTGCATGATTTTTTTTGCCTGATTCAGGTTGCCCGAAATGAGGATGTCCACATCGGAATCAGCGACATTCACATTTAAAGGAAATGTCCCAGCCACAAGGGGATTGAATGATTTTAGGGTTTTCAAAATTTCGGAGCTATTTAGAGCAGAAAAAAGGGAGGCATTCGTTTCTAGATTGATGACGGATTCCAAGGAAAGAGGGTGGAACTTCAATGCAAAGCCATCAAATATAATTTCCAGTTCTTGATTAAGGTTTTTAGCCAATCCTGACTCATCGAATTTACAACGACTATAACGATTTTTAATATCGTCAAAAGTTAAGTCGCAAACAACTTCAAAATGCTCAAAGCCATCAGCCACGATTTTTCCTTTTTTGGGAGCGGGGACTTCAATCAGGTCAATTTCCCACTCATGGAAAAGGATGGGGTCTTCCAATTTAAAAGTGGAAATGAGTCGCCCATTGACCTCACTTTCAATCAGTAATTTGGAAAGGCCCTCAAACTGTTTTTTAGTAGATAAATAATTTTCCTGTGTGGATGTCCGAAAACAAAGGTGATCAATGTGCCAATGTTTATCAAGGGCAATACTTTTCCGCTTAAGCTCTGCAAAGGATCTCTCCAAAAAACTATGTGCTTTGGTAAATAGCAGAGCACTCACCTTCCCCCCTCTTCTTCACTCCAACGGGCAATCTGAAAAAAATAACGAATTATCAAGCTCGGAATATCCAAAACCACTACCCGTTTTCCTTGGTCTACTTTTTAACTGAGATTGGTATAAGTTTGGCATAATTCTACCTTTTAGCAAATTTTAAGGGGGCACTGGGAATTTGACAACTCATTTCGAATCGTCTGCTACTGAATAGAAATGAATCCACTTAAATTCTCCATGGAGTTTGAACCCAGGTCTGTTGGGTAAAAAATGACATTCCTATGTCTTGAAATGATGAAAATAAGACATATACATGTTGTTTTTTCATAGAAAGTTGAGTTAGCATAAATTATGTATTCGCGACTATTAGACCTAAAAATGCCGCTCAGTGAACTCAGTATTTTGCTCCTCGGCCCAAGGCAGACGGGAAAATCAACCTTGTTAAGGGAGAGTTTTCCTAAGAGCCAGGTTTTCGACCTCTTAGATCCCGAGCTCTTTAGAGATCTCAATAAGTCGCCCCTCCTATTGCGTGAGTTGATACGTTTCGATTTGGAGGATCCCGTTTCTGAACCAATCATCATCGATGAAATCCAAAAGCTTCCAGAACTACTTGATGTCGTACAATCTATTATTCAAAAAAATAAGAACATTCGATTTATTTTAACTGGAAGCAGTGCTCGCAAGCTGAGAGTTCAGGGGCAAAATCTTTTGGGAGGCCGAGCCTATCCGCTCTTTTTACATCCAATCACATCTCACGAATTTTTATCTGCAAATCGGGAAAATGAATTTTCCAATCTGATCCAAATTGGTGGCCTTCCGCCTGTTCTCACGTCAAAGTTTCCGCAAAGATTGCTTAAAGCTTACGTGGGAGTTTATCTCCTAGAAGAAATTAAAGCGGAGGGTTATGCCCGCAATCTTGGAGATTTTTCGAAGTTTCTTGATGTGGCGGCGCTCACTAACAGTGAGCAGCTCGATTTTGCTGGAGTTGCCAGAGATGTTCATTTATCCCCAAGAACGGTTGCTGCATATTATCAGATTTTACAAGATACCTTGGTTGGTTATCTTCTCGAACCCTTTAAAAAAACAAAAACACGTAAGGCAGTCATTACTCCAAAGTTTTACTATTTTGATGTTGGCGTCTGTAATTTTCTTACCGGGCGTGAGTCTATGGCTCAGGGAACACCCGAATTCGGAAAGGCCATGGAGCATTTTATTTTCACAGAGCTATTGGCCTACAAAGATTACACTGAGAAGCCTTTTGATTTATTTTATTGGCGCTCCACTTCGAAATTTGAAGTGGATTTTATCATACAACTCAAAAATAAAAAATTGATTGGCGTCGAGGTCAAAAGTTCGGGGTCTATCGACAAAGATGATCTCAAGGGTTTTAAGGCCTTCGAAGAGGACTTTAAACTTGAAAAGAAAATTGTTGTTTGTAATGAAAAATCACAACGAATCATCGAAGACAAGTTCATGGTTTTGCCACTATTGCAGTTTTGTAAATTATTATGGAAGGGTGAAATAATTTAGAGCCCACCCGGACCCAAAAGGGTGGAGCGATTTGATCAAAACGCCTGTTTTAAATCCAATATATTAAAAAGTTATTCTGCCTTTTAGGGCCATCTTCGGTCGATCTGATCTGAAGAATCATCTTTTTATCCAAAATTATTATCCTAAGAATTTCTATCCTATTTTTTACAGGATAGAAATTCAATTTGTAAGTCTACTTGCAAGTTGTTTCCATTAAATTGTACCAATCTTGATTGGGCAAAATTCCTGCAAACGTCTGATCCAGAAATTGAGAAGGTCGCCCACAAGCATTCAGTTGGGTAGGGACAAAAATTCGCAAATCCTGGGGTGGAGCTGTTTTCCATTTAGAAAAGTCCAACAGAGTCGTATACATTCCTCGGTCCGTACTTAGAGTCACAGATGTGGGACCTTGGAATACGCTTTCGATCAAGACCAGAATTTTTTCAACGGCGTGATCGGGAGTTTCTTTAAGGCAGAGTCCATTCTCAAACAAGTAGCCCTTTCGAACCCCCTCTTGCTTGCCATCCTGACAAAGATCCAATTGTGTTTGCTGGCTCATAGCCCAGTGCATAGCGCCGACAAAATCACTTCCCAATTCTTGAAGCAACGAAAGGGAGTTGTCCTTGCGAAGAGGAGCAAAGCTTTCCAGGTTATGAATAAGACCAATCAGAGTTGCCGGTGGGAGGTTTTTATATCTTTTTTCTTTGCTTAATTGGGTGATGGTTCCCCAATCATAGCTCGTGGGTACGGAATAGTAAAAGAGAATTCCGGAAACATACTGTTGCAGGGCTACAATATCCGCTTCACCGACTTCAACCTGTAAGATCTTCGTAAAATCACATTCGATTTTATAACTGGTCTCTCCTATTTTTTCAGGAACGCAGGCCGATTTTGTACGCTCGGTGATAGGCTCCTTATATGTTTCGGGATTTAGATTCAATGTGAGCTTGAGGTCGTGATTCTGTTTCAGAAAGGCCCTCCAAGTATTGAGATGATTTCGATAGGCCACAAAAAAATCCTGATAATTGCTCTCAGTAATTTCAAACTGAGTTTTTGGATCCTTTATGTCCACTAGAAAGGATTTAAGAGGGCTCACTGGGGATTCGGCGATGAAACTATCGAGGCCCGCAAGTTGCTTCCGCGACTTAACCAAGGGGCGAATCCGGGTCAATATTCCTTGAAGGGACATGGGTGCTTCTAAAAAGCTTTTGTAGAACTGGGCTTTTTTATTATTGGGGTCCTTTTGCAAGGCCAGTTCAAAAACCCGGTAAGCATACATAAAAGAATAGGGGCTCATAAGTTGTTCACCGGCGTTAGCCAAGCTCTCAGCATCAATCAGAGTCGCCGTGTCTATAATTTTGGCCTGTGGAGTCTCGGGGGGATTCTCCTTGCTTTTGGACTTGTCACAACCCATAAGTAAGCCAGCAATGATAGAAGCACCGAGTGCCGCCTTCATCCAGGATCTCTTTAAAACGGGCTCTTTTAATAAAAAATTTCTCATAGAATTCTCCTTTTTTTGGTTTTGCTTCAGTTACTCGATGGAAGGGTTATAGGCACAAAGTTAAAGGGGGCCTAGATTTGATTGGTAAAACAATGAGATCTTTTTTTACCCAATGGTAAACTTCCAAAAACTGATGTGTGCTGAAGATTGACACTTCCAGAGAAGGGTTTACAAAAAGGTAAAGCCTTATTAACAAAGTTTACCGAAAAATTCTATCTAGATGGTTTTATTTGCTTATATATGGTAGGCACTTTTGAACTTGATGATAAACCTCGCAACTCCCAACGGACTCAATTGAGTCCATAGGAAGATATCCCCCATGCTTGATTTTGTAACCTGCATCCAACGGTTTGTTTTTAATCTTCATTTCCTGAGTTTTTTTATAGGTTTTTCCCTGATTACCTCTTGCACTCGCACCGTTGAAAAAATTCGAGAAATAGAAGTCCTGAGGGACCCAATTCAGGAGTCTCCTCCAACGACCATTTCCGTCAATGAATCGATGGATGCGGATAGTTTGGTGGAATTCGGCGAGCAACTTTTTGCCAGCGATACATTTATGCTGGCAAAAAAGTCTTTTGATTGGGCTCTTAAAAAGAATCCCAATAATTTAAAGGCTGAATTCTACTCTAAATTTTTAGACCGTTTTATGGTTTTTGAGGGTATTATTCCTCGCATACGGCCCTTATTTAAAAATGGAGACTCCGGAAAAAGTTGGAATACCTTTATTGAAACTCTACCATCAGGGCCCTTCAAGAAATTTTTATTAGCACCCGGCAAACCTCCCATTTCAACTTACAGAGAGTTTCAAGACTTAGTCCATTTGTATGTGGATAAAATGATCGCCATGAGGGATTTTTTAATCAAGAATTCAAATCTGGAGCTGACTCTGCAGCTTCGCCGTGACGTTCTTGAAAATTTATTTGGAAATTCAAAGCTCTCTCCATGCCAAGTGATTCATGAAGATAGTGGAGAGTTTAAGGTTCGTTGCAATTATCAGGACTTTGGAAAACTCAGAATTACCCCAGTCGATGCCATTGCCCTCCGGCAGTATTTGGCCGGTGAAATATTTTTTATGTCTATTTACTATACTTCCTATGACGTGGCTGGATTGGAGAAGCTTCTCCAAAAAGATCCAAAGGGGGAATGGTCTGAGCGCCAAAAATTAGGTTTTTTAGTGCACTCAGTGCCTGAGTTTGGTCGTTTACGAAAGGACCATCACATGGGTATACTGGCAAGTCTGGGCAGTGATTTTATTGCGGCGGCACGATGGGCCATAAATAATCAAAATTCTCTCTGTCCACAAACTAGATATGGTGAGCGTCGAGCCGGCTATTTGTTTTCCAATGGCATTTGTTTGGATGGGGATCGTAGTGAGTCTCAAAAGAGTTTGGATTTTTTTGCAAAGGCTCTGAGTGAACCTTTTTTAATGCTGGATTTTCCTACAGATACTGAAAGGTCCAAAAACTCCGGCAATTCTGCCCCACCAGCTCAGCAGGTGAAGGTTTCATTTCAACCCTTATTTTCCAAACCCGTGGAAGATTTGCGCCGATTGATGGCAAAGACCGACAATCCCTGTGGGCACCCAATAAGCTGGCTTGATCCTACCTTTGGTGGTTTTTTGCCGGATGGAGATGTGGAAAGGGTTATCAAAAAGGAGATAAATTGTGATTAAACAGCTGTTTTTTCTTTTTTGTGTCCTGGAAACCGATCTAGCTAGTGCTTCAAGAGTTTCCTCGGTGGAGCATAATCAGCTCCAAGACATTAATATGCGGGTTTGTAATCGTGAAATTTTTAAATGTCTCGAATTAATTTCGGTCCGCTCCGACAAATCCCTGCTAGGTGATATCTATAGCCTTACAAAACCGGTTGTTGTTCTTTTCGACTCTCGGACTTATGCACCAATTGATCATTGGGAAGCTCAATCGGGATATTGGGATTTGCATTTAAATCGCATCGTCTTGCAAAAGAAACGAGACATTGTCAATAGCGGCCTTGTGGAAGTTGTTTTTGATCTCGATAATTTGCAACAAACCACGTTTGTGATGAAATAGGGAAATCGATCTATGTTAAATAAGATGACTTTAAAAAATCAGAGTTTAGCGAGTTTCCTGACAGGAATATTCCTCACTTCCACACTAGGATGTAATATTGGATCCGTGACCAGCACGGAGCGAGTGCCCTATAATCCCAGTGCAGGCCCTGTTCCAGCGACTGAAAATAACCAGCCAACTCTCCCAGCACCCCGGAGCGATATGGGGGGATCTCATACCGGCGGAGGCAATGGTATTGATGGGCGGCCCAATGAGGCCTATGTTCAAGATATTACAATTCTTCCAGAGTATGAAAAGTATGTTCAGCCACGAATGACATGGCTTCGGATTCGTTTGCCAAATTTTGCCAATATTTTAGAACATATCACGAGCAGTGAGCGACTGTGGTATTTTACCCCGACCAGTCTTGAACCCATAGAGTCGGTGATTTTGGGGGTCCCAATTTATGGAGGGGATAGTGACCAACTTGCTCTGCAGGATAAATCGGAAATTTGGATTGCCAAAAAATCCTATGAGAAAATGAATTTAGAAGAGAAGGCAGTCTTATTGATGCACGAAATGGTCATGGGTGCTCGATTAATGGAATTTCAGCGGGGCTATGACAAATGCTTAGCACTGGCCGCAAAAGATTTGGATAGAAATCGAGACCAGGATCAAGTTAAAGAGAATCGACGGAATTGTGGCTTTCAATATCCTAAAGCTTTTGATTTTGGCAAAGAGATTGTCAATTCCAGGGAACTGACCCAGGCGGTACGATCATTGGTTAGCAAGTTGATGGCGCCCAATTTTCAGTCCCTAGAGCCTGCAGAATTAAAAAACTGGCTCCTCGTCAATAATTTTATATTCTAATACTCAAACCAATCAATATTGAGGCAGCGAACAACTTCGGAGGGCGAGGGGTGAACCTTTCTGAGCACCTCTTCAATAAAATTGGGGAGGTCCTTGCGAATTTGATTGGCCACATCCTGCGATAGCGCCATGGGTCCCGTAAAAAAAAGGTTTTTGTTTTCAGAAACGATCATCTTATTCACTGCCAGCTGGCGCCAGTTACGATGATGCTGATTAACCAAATTCGAAGAAGAACCGACGTGGGTTTTTGCTGGTCCCATTTTTAAATTTCCATTTTCGAGAACACAGAGATTGTTCTCAATAAGAAAGTCGAGAATTTTTTGAACAAAAAGAACGGGAAGTTCCAAGCGCTGTGCAATTGTTTTGGCATCATTGAATTCAGGAAGATCAATCAGCAAACCAACTCCGGTATAACACCAGCTCGAGTAAAACTGAGCTTTTGATTCATCGCTCAATTCCAAATCCGATCGAATGCGATTTTCAAGGGTAAGATTTTTGGCCTGGAGTGCCTGAATTTGCCTCTTCAGCTGCTTGGACAATTTCATACTGCCGGCACGTTCAAATTCGACCAGCAGCAAGAGAAAGTCTCCTTCCTCTTCTTCTAAATTTAAATATTCACAGAGTTCACAGGCACTTTCCATACTAAGTTGCTTATCCCCTTTAAAAATCTGGCTGATCATTGTGGTGGAGACCCCGAGAGCCAGTGCCACTCGCCGGTATTCACCGTGCCCTTGCCTCGGTTGACATTCCACCCAATCGTTGAAGAATTTCTTATAATTGTCATAGCTGTACACTGACATCTTCATAAATTCTCCGAGTCAAATAGTCCTATCCTCAAAAATAGCAATAGATAGTTAAAACGGTCAATTAACCAGGGGGCCAGGCGGCCCAAAGTCCATCTAAATAGCGCCTCTCCGTGCTAGTGTGACGTCAGATAAGTTTTTTTAGCGTTGCAGCGTCGTCGATGGATCTACGTGTCCAATCTCTTCCTCCCGCCTTGAAAAAACTTATCTGACGTCACACTAGTTCTTCAACTGGTTTTCTCTTTGGTTATCGGCGCGATGTTGGGTCGATTAGAGGAATAAAACAAAGAAGGACTCTGAGGGGCGTGGATGCAATTTAACCAGCAGTGGTGTTAGCCGCCAATTAAAAACGGACACCGCCGCCAATTAAATTTGGTCACCCAACCCGCGCCAATAATGGCGCGATAAGCGGAGGCTAAATGGTTACCTGGCAAAACTCTAGACAGTCGGA
>Ga0172367_10009346_pt1 | contig 10771 bp, 9 predicted proteins | sample Lak10m_FD_114542 | JGI IMG/M metagenome (GOLD analysis project Ga0172367, IMG submission 114542) | Freshwater microbial communities from Kabuno Bay, South-Kivu, Congo - kab_022012_10m | ecosystem: Environmental > Aquatic > Freshwater > Lake | place: Democratic Republic of the Congo: South-Kivu...
AAAATTACATTATTAACCAAGGTCGTGGGAATGATCTCAAACAGCTAAAACTCTTTGAGCTCTGAGCCCGAGCCTAACGCCCTGCGGTCTTGCCGCAGGGATGATTTACATTGGTTTAATAAAATTTGATATTTATGGAACAGAAGAAATTTCATTTAATTGCGGCTGATATGGGTTATGGCCACCAGCGAGCAGCCTACCCCTTATTGGAGATGAGCCGTGAAGGAATAATTAACTTGAATGATTATTTAGAAATTGAATCTTGGGAAAAAGCTTATTGGAAAAACAGTCAAAAATCTTATGAAAAAATTTCTTATTTTAAACGGGTACCTTTATTAGGTGAGATTGTTTTTCGAGTAATGGATTATTTTCAAAGAATTGAAGATTTTTATCCTCGTAGAAATTTATCTAAACAGACATTGCAACAAAAAATATTTTTTAAAGCCATAAAAAAGGGGGTGGGCAAAAGATTAATAGAAAAATTAAATCAAGAACCAATTCCCTTGGTGACAAGTTTTTTTGTAGCGGCTTATGCTGCCGAATATTATAATTATAGCGGGTCTATATATTGTATTGTTTGTGATGCTGATATCTCTAGAGCTTGGGCGCCAATTAATCCCAAAGATAGTAAAATTATTTATTTAAGTCCAAATAAAAGAGTAGCTGAGAGATTGCGGCAATATGGTGTTAATGAAAATAAAATAAAAATTACCGGCTTTCCTTTACCCTCGGATAACATTGGTGAAAATGATATTTTTTTAAAAAAAGATTTAGGTATGCGTTTAAATTCCCTTGATCCTTCAGGTATTTTTATGGATAAATACCGAGGTGTTTTAGAGAATAATTTTTTAGAGATCGATCAATTAAAAAGACCGCTTAGTGTTACCTTTGCGGTTGGTGGAGCGGGGGCGCAAAGAGAAATTGGTGCTTTAATTATGGAAAAATTAAAAAATAATTTATTAAATAAAAATATTAGTCTTAATTTAATAGCTGGCAGTCGTCAGGATGTTTATGATTATTTTTTAAAAATTATTTCTCATTTTGGTTTAGAAAAGAGTGATATGGTAAAAATTATTTATCATCCTCAGAAAATGGAATATTTTCGTTTGTTTAATTTGTGTTTACGCGAAACCGATATTTTATGGACGAAACCATCGGAGTTAAGTTTTTACAGTGGCTTAGGTCTTCCAATTATAATGTCTGAGCCGGTTGGCGCTCAAGAAAAATTTAATAGAGAGTGGTTGATTGGTATCGGCGCGGGCTTGGATAGTCTTGATCCTAATTTTGTTAATGAATGGTTGTTTGATTGGTTGCATGATGGTCGTTTGGCGAGAGCGGCTTTAAATGGATATTTAAACGCCGGTCATTCAGGGGTAGTTAATATAAATAAAGAAATATTTTCTAATTTTTAATTTATGGCTTGGTTTTTTGTTGCTTTGTCTGCCTATTTTTTATTAGCCATTGCCAACTTAATTGATAAGTTTTTAGTGGAAAAAGTTCTTGGTAGCGCCAGGGCTTATACTTTTATTGCTTGCGCTATGGGTTCTTTGGTTTTTTTGTTGGCCCCCTGGTTTATTTCTTGGCCGGGTGTTAGTTTTTTTATTTTTGATTTATTGTTGGGTGTTATTTTTGCTTTAGCTTTGCTTTTTTTGTACGCCGCCTTGCGTCGAGGCGAAGCTTCTCGCTCCCTGGTTATTATTGGCGGGTCTACTCCTATTTTTTCTCTGCCTCTAGCTTTTTTAGTTTTAGGGGATAAGTTTACTGATAATCAATTATTGGCCATCCTTTTTTTATTTTTAGGATTATTAATAATCATTTTTTTACCCGGTAAATCTCAGGGTTTTTGGGAAAAATTATTTAAATCTTCTGATTTGCGCCGCCAAACTTCTTTAGTTAGCATCTTTTTATCTTTATCGGCCGGCTTGTTTTATGCTTTATTTTTTGTTGGCAGTAAGATTGCTTATCAAGGCCAGCCCTTTTTTAGCGCTTTTTTGTGGACACGTCTTGGCGCTTTATTGGCGGTTAGTTTAATTTTATTTTCTCCTCGCGCTCGTTGTGAGATTAAGGCTCTTTTTACCAAACATCCTAGGCGTAAACGCAATCAGTTCTTAATTTTTATTAACCAAGTTTTAGGCGCTTTTGGTTTTATCTTGCAAAATTATGCTGTTTATTTGGGTCCGGTAGCGCTTGTTAATGCTTTGCAAGGCGTTCAGTATGCCTGGATAATTGTTTTGGGTTCACTTGTTTCTTTTTTCTATCCCAAAACACTTCAAGAAGATATTGCTTTTAAGGTTTTATTACAAAAAGGCTTTGCTATCCTGGTAATTAGCCTCGGTCTTTATTTTTTGTCTTTATGAAATATTCAAAAAAAATGATTTATCTGTTTATAATTATTGTAATAATAATCTTTGTTTTATTTATGAAGATATTTAAGAAAGATAATTATTTAGAAATAAAAAATAATCCGGAATTTTTTGGCGTTACGTTTTCTAAAACATATGCGGCTGAACTTGGTCTTGATTGGCGTGATCTTTATTTGGCTATTCTTGATGATTTGCGGGTTAAAAATATTCGTTTGCCTATATATTGGGATGAAATAGCAAAAGAAAAAGGGATTTTTGCTTATAGCGAATACGATTTTATGATTAGCGAAGGAGCAAGGCGCAATGTAAAATTTATTATAAATATTGGTTGGCGCTTACCTCGTTGGCCTGAGTGCCACGCGCCAGAATGGACCAATCAGGAAGACATTAATGAAATCCACGAAAGAACCTTGTTTATGTTAGAAAAAACAGTAAAGCGTTATCAAGATAACCCTTCTATTATTTATTGGCAGGTAGAGAATGAACCATTTTTGAATACTTTTGGTATTTGTCCCCCAAGTAATGAACAGTTTTTTGACCAAGAGATTACCCTGGTAAAGTCTTTGGATAAAAGACCGGTTTTAGTTTCTGGTCCAGGAGAACTTAATATGTGGCGTCAAGAATCGAAATATGGTGATATTTTTGGGACAACTATGTACAGGGTTATTTGGAATAAATTTATAGGATATATGCGTTATCCGATACCAGCCTGGTTTTACAGCTTTAAAGCTTGGCTAGTAGGTATACCAGCTGATAAAAGATTTATTGTTGAGCTTCAGGCGGAGCCATGGGTACCTCAAGGAAAAATAATTTATCTTTCTAAGAATGAGGCTGATTATTCTTTTAACTTGGATCAATTCAAAGATAATTTGCAATATGCTCTTGATACCAAGTTTAAAAAAGCTTATCTTTGGGGAGTTGAATGGTGGTATTGGCAATACAAACACGTGGATAAGAGTTTTTGGGAATTAGCTCGTACTTTATTTTAATTTATGTTGTCTATCGTTATTCCAACTTTAAATGAAGAAAAATTTTTACCTCAATTAATTTCTTCTTTGCGCAGACAAAAATTTAATGATTATGAAATCATAATTTCTGACGGATTTTCTTTTGATAAAACCAAAAAAATTGCTTTAGAAAATGCTTGCGTTTTTATTGATGATAAAAAGCAATCTCCGGCTCATCAACGTAATTTTGGCGCTACTGTTGCCAAGGGGGATACAATCTTGTTTCTTGATGCTGATACGGTTGTTCCTGATAATTTTCTCCCCGCAGTTTATAAAGAGTTCAAAAGTCGTCATTTAAGTGTCGCTGGTTTTTATTTGGTTTTTAATTCTTCTAAAGCATTTTATCGCGTCTTTGAGTGGGTTTATCGTTTTATTTGTTTTGTGGGCCAATTTTTTTTCCCCGCTTCTGTTGGCGTTGGTATCATGGTGGATAAAAAAATTCATGATGCCAATAATGGCTTTGATGAAAGCATTTTTATTGGCGAGGATTATGATTATATTAAGAGACTATCTAAAGCCGGACGCTATAGAATGTTAAATTCTGCTTATTTATATTTTTCGGTTAGGCGTTTAGATAAAGAAGGTGTTTTTTTGGTTTTATGGAAATGGTTTAAAGGTGGTTTATATTTTTTAATTCGTGGTCCAATTCGCAAAAAAATAGTAGATTATGATTTTGGTAAATATTAAAAAACCCCTAAAATAGGGGTTTTAAAATATGAGCGGGTAAGCGGAATCGAACCGCCATCTTCAGCTTGGAAGGCTGACATAATAACCATTATACGATACCCGCGTAATAACTGAGATTATGATAGGAGATTTTTAGCTCCTAGTCAAATATTATTTACTGTCTTTAATTATATGTAAAAAAAGGAAGCCACTGGTCATAGCTAAGGCGACAAAGATAAATAAGTACTCTAAAGGGTAGAAATCAATAATTATAATCGCCAATATTGTCCCTAATAAATAACCCAAAGGAGCGGTGGTTCTAAAAAAATTAATATATTGAACATCTTTTGAATCAACAATCTTAAAGAAATATGATTCACGCATAGCCTCTACTAAAGCCGCTCCTATTCTACTAAAAAATAATATCGCCCCCCATGTCCAAGGATTGGCATCTTTTACAACAAAAAACATAAATAAAGCAATAATAATAATACTTAAACCTGTTCCCATAATTTCTTTTTCTCCCCAATATTTATCTGCTAGCCAGCCAGCGGGTATTTCAAAAATAATAAAAGGAATAAGCATAACGGAAAACATAATTCCTAAAACCGACCAGTCAAAGCCAAGGTTTTGATGTAAGTATACCGGTATATAGACAACTGCGCTGCTAAAGAAAAGATTTAAGAGTAAGGCGATAAAAAATATTCCTCGTAAATTATGTTTTTTCCATAATTTTTTTAAAGTCGGTATTATGGGATGTGATTGGTAGGAGCCTCGGTCTTGTAGCCTAACTCTATTTTTTATAAGAATTGCAAAAAAAGGAATAAGGCATATAGCCGCTGCAATAAAAACCCAGTAATAATCTCCTATTTCTATTAAATAACTAGACAAAGAAGGCGCTATAATCCAACCAATATTAATAGCAGTAAAATAAATAGTCCTAGTTAAGCCGGTTGAAGAATTGTCAGAAAAACTTTCTACTAAAATATCCATATTTATCCAAATCAGATTGCTGGCGATGCTTAAAAGAATGAAAGATAAAAAAATAATCGCCGGTTGATTGGCTAGGCTCATACCCAATAAAGAGAAAATAAATAAAAATAGTATTATTTCTGTGGCGGCGATATTCCCAACTTTTTTAATAATTTTTGGGAAAAAAATAATTGTAAAGATGGTGATTAAATTGGCGCTGGCAAAAAAGATGCTAACCCAAGATAAAGAAAAAGCTTGCCCCAAGAAATTTGATTGGATATAAGCCGGTAAAGCATTAGCTATCGCTAAAATCATGCCCAGTGCATAAAGTAAAATTAAATTTCTTTTTTTATTTCTTTTTTTAAATAGATTAAAAATCATATTTTATTTCTTTTTTTGTAAAACAATATAAGAGATATTGGAAAAAATTATAATTAAGCTCATTATTTGTGGCCAGCGCAAACTAAAAATTATCGGCGTTTGATCTATTTTAATAAATTCAAGACTAAAACGAAGAACTGAATATAATATTAAATAAGTACTTATAATAATAACAACTTTATTTCTGTTTAATTTATTTTTCCATTTGTTATTTAAAAATAATAATATTATAAAAATAAGGAGGCAGCCTATGCTTTCATATAAAAAAGTTGGTTGAAAAAATTCACTGTTAATATAAGCAAGAGGTCGGTTGTTAAGTTCTATTGGTATCGACCAAGGAAGTTTGGAGGGCAGTCCAAATAATTCTTGGTTAAACCAATTACCCCAGCGTCCGATTGCCTGACCTATACTTAAACCTGTAACGCTAATAGCGCCTAATTTTAAAGCTGATAAATTATAATATTTAGAAAATATTAATAAAGTTAAAGCTCCTCCGATAATACCTCCATGTATCGCCAGTCCTCCTTGCCATATTTTTATTATTGCTTCAGGGTTGTGGTGGTAGTAAGGAAATTCTAAAAAAATTTCATATAATCTTGCTCCTATTAAGCCGCCGATAATAAGCCATATAGCTAGATCTAATATTTTTTCTTTCGGTAATTTGTAATTTGGAGCTAAGTTATAAGCAACAATGATTGCGCTAGCCATCCCTAAAACTAAAAATAAACCGTACCAATGAATAGTGAACGGTCCGAAACTAAAAATAATTGAATTTGGTGAAAAAGAGTGTAAAAATTGTAACATTTTTATTAGTGCGGGCGGAGAGACTCGAACTCTCAAGGGTTGCCCCGCTTGGTCCTAAGCCAAGTGCGTCTACCAGTTCCGCCACGCCCGCGTCCTTTCCTTATTATCTTATGGCATTATTATGAGAAAGTAAAGAATGTGCTATAATAAAAATATAATTTTAGAAAAAATAAAATTTTAAAATAATATTTATGACCAAGCCCGTGTTTGTTCGTTTTTTTGAAGAATTGTCTATTAAGGACGTGCCTTCAGTCGGAGGAAAAAACGCCTCTTTGGGTGAAATGTACCGCAAGCTTAAGGATAAAGGCATTAAAGTACCAAATGGCTTTGCTACCACTGCCGATGCTTATCGTTATTTTTTAGAAAGCACCGGATTAAAACAGAAAATTAAGGAGATTCTAAAAGATTTGGACACCAAGGATACCCGTAATTTAATGGCGCATGGAAAAGCGGTGCGTGAAGCGATTTTATCCGTTCAATTGCCGGCCGATTTTAAGAAGGAAATTGCCGATGCTTATAAGCGCTTATCGGTCGAAAATAAAAGCAAAGCTTTAGATGTGGCTGTCCGTTCCAGCGCGACCGCCGAAGACTTGCCGGATGCTTCCTTTGCCGGCCAGCAGGAGACTTTTTTAAATATTGTCGGAGAGAAGGAATTGTTGTTAGCCGTCAAGAAATGTATTGCTTCATTATTTACCGATCGAGCCATCTCCTATCGGGCTGATAAGGGCTTTGATCATTTCTCTATCGCTCTTTCGGTGGGCGTGCAGAAGATGATTCGTTCCGATTTGGGCGCTTCCGGCGTCATGTTTACCATTGACACCGAGTCCGGTTTCCGCAATACCGTTTTAATCAATTCTATTTACGGTTTAGGCGAAAATATTGTTCAAGGAAGAGTTAATCCGGATGAATTTTATGTCTTTAAACCGACTTTGGCCATTATTTCCCGCTCAATCGGCAAGAAAGCGGTTAAGATGATTTATAACAAGGGCGGTAAATCTCCGGTTAAAAATATTCCTGTCAGCTCCGCCGATCGTTTAAAGCAATCTATCAGTGATGCGCAGGTCAAAAAATTGGCCAAATGGGGCATGGAGATAGAAGAACATTATGGCCGGGCAATGGATATTGAATGGGCAATGGACGGCCGCGATCAGAGTCTCTATATTATTCAGGCGCGCCCGGAAACAGTACAAAGCGTCCGTAATCTCAGTGTAATCGAAGAGTATCGCTTGCAGAAGAAAGGCGCGGTTTTAGTAAAAGGCCAGAGCGTCGGCAATAAAATCGGCGCCGGCAAGACCAGGCGGATTATGGATGTTAAACAGATTCATAGCTTTAAGCCGGGAGAAGTCTTGGTAACGGATATGACCGATCCGGATTGGGAACCGATTATGAAAATTGCTTCAGCGATTGTGACGGATAAAGGCGGGCGTACTTGCCATGCGGCGATTGTTTCCCGCGAGTTGGGAATTCCTTGCGTAGTCGGCACCAATAATGGCTCTAAAGTCTTAAATAGCGGCGCTAGCGTTACTGTCAGCTGCGCCGAGGGCGAGGAGGGTTTTGTTTATGCCGGGAAATTACCCTTTAAAGTTTTAAGTACCGATATTAAGAATCTGAAGCGCCCCAAGACGAAGATTATGATGAATATTGGTGAACCGGAATTGGCTTTTGCTCAATCATTCGTGCCTAATGACGGCGTGGGCCTGGCTCGCCTCGAGTTTATCATCAATAATTACATCAAGATTCATCCTTTAGCTTTAATTAATTATCCCCACCTTCAAGATAAGGAAGCCAAGAAAAAAATTGAGGAATTGACTGCCGGCTACGAGGATAAAGCGCAATACTTTGTCGATCGTTTAGCGCAAGGAGTGGCGATTATTGCCGCCGCTTTCCATCAAAAAGATGTGATTGTGCGCTTATCCGATTTTAAAACCAATGAATATGCCAACTTAATCGGCGGCCGCGAGTTTGAGCCGGTGGAGTCTAATCCGATGATTGGCTGGCGCGGCGCCAGCCGCTATTATGCCAAGCAGTTTGTGCCGGCTTTTAATTTGGAATGCAAGGCGATGAAGCGCGTTCGCGATGAATACGGGCTGACTAATTTGAAATTAATGGTTCCTTTTTGCCGAACCGTGGAAGAAGGTAAAAAAGTACAGGAAATCATGGCTAAAAACGGCTTGCAGCGCGGCGTTAACGGCTTACAGATATATGTGATGGCGGAAATTCCCAGCAATATTATTTTAGCCGATAAGTTCTGTGATATTTTTGACGGATTTTCCATCGGTTCCAATGACTTAACCCAATTATTATTAGGCATAGACCGAGATTCCGGGGGCAGCTTGAAGATTGAAGGCGTTTCTAACGAGAAGAATGAAGCGGTTAAGACGATGATTAAGAATTTGATTGCTGTGGCTAAGAAGCGCAAGCGCAAGGTCGGCATTTGCGGCCAGGGACCAAGCGATTTTCCGGATTTTGCCGAGTTTTTAATGGCTGCCGGCATTGACAGTATTTCCTTGATTCCAGATACGGTCATTCCGACCACGATGAATTTAGCCAGTAAGGAAAAATCTCTCCGTCGACGCGGCTTTCTTTCCTTTCTCTTTTAATTGAATTATCCAAAAACAAAACACCCGCTACGGAATTACCGCGGCGGGTGTTTTTATAGTCTTTGAAAATTATTAATCAATGAATTCCACTACTTCTATTTTAGCAACTTTGACGCCGAATTGGCGGGCGTCGGTCTTTTCTTTCATCCAGATATCGACGCGGTCGCTGTAGCGCTTGTTCATGCGGTCGCGAACCACGAAGATGCGATCGCCATATAAATCAGGAATTCTCACTTTAGTGCCAAATTTAAGAAAATTGGCGGCAATCGTGTCCTCCTCGCCGTGTTCGCAAACATTAAAGCCGTTGGCGGTGATGCAAGGAGTATCATCGGTTTGAGCCGGGTCGGAGTTATAGGCGGTAATGGTATGAGTGCTGGTCCGTATAACTTGAATCGTTGGTTCAGTGTTATCTTCTTCTAATATTTCTTCTTCTGCAGCCTCGGGTAAACTAGTAGACAGATTATTCTCGATAAGGCTGGCGACTATAGGGTCGATTTCGCTTTTACTGGTAGAGTCCATTTTAATATCTCCTTGAGCCAGATTTACGGCTTCGGCCGCTAAGACAGGCGTAAAGAAAAGGACAAATTGGAAGACGCAGGCAATAATAAGAGTAAGAACAGTTCTTTGGCGTCTACTAAGAGGCACTAAGTCCTCGCTGATCTTGAATTTTTTCATATTAGCGTAAGCTTATTTACTCAAACAAAAAATCCCTACAGTATTAAATATGACAAGCAGGGATTTTTGCGACCTATATTTATACCATAGCTTAATTATTAAGTCAAGGTATAACTTGGGGATAAGTTATTGACATATATTCTAAAAAGTGCCATAATAATAAGTTCTAAGCTGAGATTATAAAAATTTTAGCGGAGAATACAGGAAACGGAACATTAACAAATAAATATCTGATATAATGAAAACACTGAAATTTTTCTTATTTTTAGCCATTTTTATGGCTGTAACTTTTAGCGTTGCCGCCCAAACCCGCCAGCAGCGCAAAGCGCTTGAACTGGTAGCCACTGAAAAAGCCACTCTTGAAAAAGAGTTGGCTGAGCTTGAAACGTCAATTGCGACTTATATCGCGATTGATACAGTTCCAACTTTCTCCCGTAAAAAGGAGATTGACGCCGCTTTGGCAGAGGGTGCGATGTCCTTAACGCAGCAGGTTACTTACAAAAACCAGAGCCGAAAGCTAGGCCAGAAATTGAAGGCTATGCGCCAGGAGTTGTTAGTTGCCAACGCCGGCTTTAAAGCCGATAAGGCTCGGGTAGCTGAAATCAAGCTCCGTTTACAGGAGCTAAATGATTATCAGGTTACCTTGGTTAACAGCCAACTTGATGAGTCAGTTGACAAGACTCTATCCCAGGAAGTAACCTGGAGTGAGGAAAGGCGGCGGCATCGATCAAATCGAGTTGAGTCGGAAGAGATTCAGCTCCAGCGTGAGTGGCTGGGTATTGAAAAATTATCCTCTGCTCCGGTGAAAGCGGATAAGGCCAAAGGTTATTTGGGAATGGTCACCTGGAATGTCTCTCCCGGCAGAGATACCGCTCAGATGATTACCTTTGTCATTTATAACAAAGGTAAAAAAGTTGACGGGATAAGTATCTCTTGTCATCCTGGACAAATTGTAGAAGCCTATTTATTGCCAGGAGAATATGTTTGTGAAGCTTGGTTCGGCTCTAAAAACCTTGGACAACGGAATTTTTCTGTTGGTCCGGAAGTAAAAAACTGGGGTAATACCACCTACCATTGGTATAATTATTATGCCAAGCCAGTGGTGGTCCGCCCAGACTACCTATAAAAAAATTGTTATTTTAAAAAAGGCTATCTCCGGATAGTCTTTTTTCTTATTTAGAGGTTTAATGGTCAAAAATAGTTGGTAAATTAATCATTATATTTGAACCAATTATACCAAAGCAGGAATGCTTTTCTGTGCTCTTTAGACAACCCCCGATGAATTCGGAGGTTGTTTTTTAAA
>Ga0172367_10009349_pt1 | contig 10771 bp, 5 predicted proteins | sample Lak10m_FD_114542 | JGI IMG/M metagenome (GOLD analysis project Ga0172367, IMG submission 114542) | Freshwater microbial communities from Kabuno Bay, South-Kivu, Congo - kab_022012_10m | ecosystem: Environmental > Aquatic > Freshwater > Lake | place: Democratic Republic of the Congo: South-Kivu...
AAAACAGGTTTTACCACTGATGCAAGTGCCCTAGAGGAATTATTTGCTAGCACCAAAGATCCTTTGTTGTCTTTAATACTTAAATGGCGCGATATAACAAAATTAAAACAAGTTGCAGCTTCTTTAATTCCACTAGTTGATAAAGAATCAAGAATTCACACAACTTTTAATCAAACGATTACCTCAACTGGAAGACTTTCCAGCACTGAACCAAATTTACAAAACATTCCAATTAGAACTGATCAAGGAAAAAGAATTAGAGATTGCTTTATAAATGCTAAAAATTATGAATGTTTATTAACTGCCGACTATAGCCAAATTGAAATGAGAATCATGGCTCATTTATCTAAAGATCCAGGTCTAATTAAAGCTTTTAAATCCGGTGAAGACTTGCACACTTCTTCTGCAGCTTTAGTGTTTGGAGTAAAACCTAATGAAGTAAATGAGGAATTAAGAAGACAAATAAAAGCTATTTCATATGGTCTGGCATATGGAATGGGTGCTTATGGATTAAGTCAATCATTAGATATTGAAGTAAGTCAGGCAAGTAAATTAATGGATGAATATTTTAAAAGATTTGGAGGAGTTAGAGATTATTTAGCTTCAGTTGTGGAAGATGCCAGAAAAAATGGTTACACCGAAACCATAATGGGAAGAAGAAGATATTTTCCTGATCTAACCAGTACAGATAGACAAAGAAGAGATATGGCAGAACGCATGGCATTAAATGCACCAATTCAAGGTTCTGCAGCAGACATAGTAAAAAGTGCTATGTTGAAAGTGGACAATGTTTTAAAGAAAAATAATTTGAAATCAAGAATTTTGTTACAAGTACATGATGAATTAGTGATTGAAGTTTGGCCAGGAGAGTTAGAAAAAGTGAAAACCTTGGTCAAAGAAGAGATGGGCAAAGCTGCTGATCTATTAGTTCCATTAGATGTATCAATTGGTGTTGGTTCTTCGTGGGATGAGGCTGCACACTAGCCACTTTGCAAGTGATTTTTAGTCAACAACTAATCTTTATATGTCCTGGAAGGTCCAGGTCATATAAGAGAAGAAGTACATGTCCACAACTACTACCGCAAGTCCGCAAGTTGCAATAAATGATGTTGGAAATCAAGAAGAACTTTTAAAAGCAATAGATCAAACAATCAAATATTTTAATGATGGTGATTTAGTTTCAGGAACTGTTGTAAAAATCGATAGAGACGAAGTTCTGTTAGATATCGGTTACAAAACTGAAGGTGTAATTCCTTCAAGAGAATTATCAATCAAACATGACATTGATCCAGGTGAAATTGTTAAACCTGGAGATCGAATTGAAGCTTTAGTTTTACAAAAGGAAGACAAAGAAGGTCGATTAATTCTTTCAAAGAAACGTGCTCAATATGAAAGAGCATGGGGAGATATTGAAAAAATTAAAAACGAAGATGGTTTTGTTAAGGGTCATGTCATCGAAGTTGTTAAAGGTGGCTTGATTGTTGATATTGGATTAAGAGGATTCTTGCCAGCATCTTTAGTTGAAATGAGAAGAGTAAGAGATTTATCTCCATATATTGGCAAAGATATTGAAGCAAAAATTATTGAACTTGATAAAAACCGTAACAATGTGGTTTTGTCTAGAAGAGCTTGGTTAGAACAAACACAATCAGCTGTTCGTTCAACTTTCTTAAACCAATTACAAAAAGGCCAAATCCGTACCGGTCAAATTTCAAGCATTGTTAATTTCGGTGCTTTCGTAGACTTAGGTGGAGTAGATGGACTTGTGCACGTTTCTGAACTTTCTTGGAAACATATTGAACATCCATCAGAAGTTGTACAAGTTGGTCAAGAAGTAACTGTTGAGGTTTTGGAAGTTGATATGGAAAGAGAAAGAGTTTCTTTATCTCTTAAATCAACTCAAGAAGATCCTTGGCAACAATTCTCCAGATCACACAAAATTAATCAAGTTGTTCCTGGAAAAGTTACTAAACTTGTTCCATTCGGTGCATTTATTAGAGTCGCTGATGGTATTGAAGGTTTAGTACATATTTCTGAACTTTCAGATAGTCAAGTTGAAATTCCAGAACAAGTTGTGCAAGTAAACCAAGATGTAAATGTCAAAATTATTGACATTGATCTTGAAAGAAGAAGAATTTCTTTGTCAGTTAAACAAGCAAGTGAAACAGGTGAAGCAAGAGCCGCATTTGATCCATATCAATACGGTATGGCACCTGCATTTGATGAAACCGGAAAATACATTGGACCAGACGGATTTAATCCAGAAACTGGTGAATGGAAATCAGGATTTGAAGATCAAAAGAAGGAATGGAAAAAGCAATATTCTGAAGCACTTGCTAAATGGCAAGCAGAACAAGATCAAAAAAAAGCTAATCCTGAACTTGCAAAATTAAGTGACAAGTTAGATTCCAACAACTAAGTATCGAGATTAAGCCAACATGAAAGTTGGATTAACAGGCGGCATCGGTGCTGGAAAAAGCACCGTTGCTGACATGTTTTCAAAATTAGGTGCAGTTGTAATTCGATCAGATGAATTAGCAAGACAAGTAATTGAGCCAAATACAACTGGATTTCAAAAAGTTTTATCCAGATTTGGTAATCAAATCTTGCAAGAAAATGGAAGTATTGACCGAACAAAACTTGCTCAAATCGTTTTTAATGATCAATCTGCCCTAAAGGATCTTGAAGAAATTATTCATCCGTTAGTTAGAAATAAAACTAATGAAATAATTGATGCTCAAACTCAAGAAACAATAGTGGTGAACGAAGTGCCTTTATTGCTTGAAAAAAACATGGAAAATTTATTTGATTTTTTAGTAGTTGTCATTTCGAGTGAAAAAAATCGAATTAATCGATTACTCAAAAGAGGCATTAGTGAAGTTGATGCAAAAAAGAGAATGAAACTTCAGGTAAGCGATGAGCAAAGAAAAACCTCCGCAGATTTTCTAATTGCAAACGATGGCAATATTGAGCAACTAGAGGCAGATGTTTCAAAAGTTTGGCAAGCACTATTAGAGAGAAAATTTAAGTCTTAAATGAGACCAAAAAGTGATTTAATAAGAACAGTTGCACCATTTCAAGTAATCTCAGAATTTTCTCCTGCCGGTGATCAACCTCAAGCAATTGACGAATTGGAAAAAAGACTTAAAAAAGGCGAGAAAGACATTGTTTTATTAGGTGCTACTGGAACTGGAAAATCTGCAACAACAGCTTGGCTAATTGAAAGAGTCCAAAGACCAACCTTAATTATTGAACCAAATAAAACTCTTGCTGCCCAATTAACTAATGAATTAAGGGAAATGCTTCCAAATAATGCAGTTGAGTATTTTGTTTCTTATTACGACTATTACCAACCAGAAGCTTATGTTCCTCAAACTGACACATTTATAGAAAAAGATTCAAGCATCAATGAAGAAGTGGAAAGACTACGCCACTCAGCCACATCAGCTCTATTAACAAGAAGAGACGTAGTTGTAGTAGCGACTGTGTCTTGTATTTACGGTTTAGGAACACCTGAAGAATACGTTAAACAGGCGATACGAATCAGAAAAAGTGAAGATTTTTCTCGAGACACTTTGTTACGAAAACTTGTAAGTATTCAATATTCAAGAAATGATTTTTCATTTGAAAGAGGAACTTTTCGAGTAAGGGGAGATACTTTAGAAATCTATCCAGCTTATGAAGAACATCCTGTGAGAATTGAAATGTTTGGGGATGAAATAGAAAGAATTATGACCCTTCATCCGGTAACTGGTGAAATTCTTACAGACGATGAAGAAATCTTTATCTTTCCTGCCACACATTATGTTTCTAGTCCTGAACAAACTGCTAAAGCGTTATCACAAATCGAAGTTGAACTTATGCATCGAGTTCAAGAATTAGAAAGTCAAAACAAATTATTAGAAGCTCAAAGAATAAAAATGAGAACAGCTTTTGATTTAGAAATGATAAGAGAATTAGGTTTTTGCTCAGGTATTGAAAATTATTCAAGATATTTTGATGATCGTCCCGCAGGAAGTGCGCCAAATTGTTTACTTGACTATTTCCCAGAAGATTTTTTGTTAGTAATTGATGAATCTCACGTCACGGTGCCACAAATTGGTGGAATGTATGAAGGAGATGCTTCAAGAAAAAGAACTTTGGTGGAATACGGTTTTCGTCTTCCCAGTGCCTTGGATAACAGACCTTTAAAATTTAATGAATTCCAAGAAAGAATTGGTCAAACTGTCTATCTTTCAGCAACACCAGGACCATTTGAACTTGGCAAAGTGGAATCAGTTGTTGAACAAGTAATTAGACCAACTGGATTAGTTGATCCTGAAATCAGAGTTAAACCAACTAAAGGACAAATTGATGATTTGTTGCATGAAGTTAAAATTAGAGCAGAAAAAAATGAAAGAGTCCTTGTCACAACTCTAACTAAAAAGATGGCAGAAGATTTGACAGATTACTTCTTAGAAAAGGACATGCGAGTTAGATACTTACACTCAGAGATTGACACTTTAAAAAGAGTTGAACTGTTAAGAGGTTTAAGAAGTGGAGAATTTGACTGTTTAGTTGGAATTAACTTACTTAGAGAAGGTCTTGATTTACCTGAAGTTTCTCTCGTTGCAATTCTTGATGCCGATAAAGAAGGTTTTTTACGCTCAGAAAAATCTTTAATTCAAACCATAGGTAGAGCTGCCAGAAACATTGATGGTCAAGTGATTATGTATGCAGACACAATCACTAAATCTATGAAAAAGGCAATTGAAGAAACAAATAGAAGAAGAGAAAAGCAAGTTGCTTACAACAAGGAACATGGAATAGATCCAAAACCTTTGCGCAAAAAGATTTCTGACATTAATGATTCAATCATCAAAGAAGATTCTGATACTGAACTAATTATTGAAGAGGCGCTGAGCATTAAAAAGCTTAGGAAAGAAAAAGGTTCAAGTAAAGCACCTGCTCAAGATCTAGCTGAGTTAATCACAGAATTAACAGCGCAAATGAAATTGGCTGCCTCGGAATTAAACTTTGAGTTAGCAGCAAGATACCGAGACGAAATACATGAACTTAAAAAAGAATTACGCCAGATGGTTGCAGCAGGTCACGCCTAAATCCGATAAGTTGTAAATATATGGAAGAACCGTTGTGGGTATGGGTCCTAACAATCTTGGCCTTTTTAACTATTTACACGGCCGAGTTTTTGTATGCCAAAAAACATCCTCACGTTGTTAAATTTAAAGAAGCATCTTTATGGGTAATTGTCTATGTTTTTGCCGCAATTTTATTTGGCTTAGGTCTTTGGGCAATTAAAGGTCCTGATGCTGGATTTGAATTTTTTGCTGGTTGGCTTACCGAATACAGCTTAAGTGTTGACAATTTATTTGTATTCGTCATAATTTTGTCCGCCTTTGCAGTTCCTGCAATTTATCAACAAGAAGTTTTACAAATCGGAATTATTGGTGCACTTGTTTTAAGATTTTTGTTTATAATTATTGGCGCAGCTGCCATCGCAAGATTTTCTTGGATTTTCTTTATCTTTGGAGCATTTCTTATCTACACGGCTTATAAATTAACTTCAAATCAAGGAACCGAAACAGATCCGACTAAAAACAAAATATTGATATTGGCAGAAAAATATTTACCAGTGACACCTAAATACCATGAAGGTGCTTTTAGAGTAAAAATAAATGGGAAGAAATATTTCACTCCTTTATTCATAGTGATGATTGCTATTTTTACAACTGATATTTTGTTCGCTCTTGATTCAATCCCTGCAATTTTTGGTTTAACTCAAGATCCATATATTGTTTTTACTGCAAATGCATTTGCTTTAATGGGGCTTCGACAACTTTATTTTATGCTTGATGGACTTCTAGATCGTTTAATTTATTTGTCCTATGGACTTGCAGCCATTCTTGGATTCATTGGAGTTAAATTAATTCTTCACGCAGCTCATGAGAACGGTTTTAAGTCTGCACCTGAAATATCAACTCCAGTTTCTTTGGCAGTGATTATTTCAATTCTTGCAATTACGGTAGTTACTTCACTTAGACAAACAAAATTACATCCAGAACTTGCCCATAGACCTGGAAGTGATAAATCTGGCTCAGCGATTGCTGATATAAAGAGAGATCATCCTGGAGTTGAGTAGGCAAGATTTTGATTTCAGTATTAGTGTTTACTAGGTGACTTCGACAAACTCTAAATCCGAAACCAAGCGCCACGGCACTTTAGTTGCGGATAAATTAATTGTAAGAGGTGCTCGAGAACATAATTTAAAAGATATTTCTTTAGAGTTACCTAGAGATGCACTAATCGTATTCACTGGATTATCAGGTTCTGGTAAATCTTCACTTGCATTTGACACAATTTTTGCTGAAGGACAACGTCGCTATGTAGAAAGTCTGTCAGCTTATGCCAGACAATTTCTGGGCCAAATGGATAAACCAGATGTTGATTTCATTGAAGGACTTTCACCTGCTGTTTCAATTGATCAAAAATCTACAAACAGAAATCCTCGCTCCACGGTTGGAACGATCACTGAAGTTCATGATTATTTAAGACTTTTGTTTGCTCGAGCAGGCACTCCACATTGTCCAAAATGTGGTGAGGTAATTCATCGGCAAAGTCCACAGCAAATCGTTGATCAAGTTCTGGAATTAAGTTCAGGTACAAAATTTCAAGTTTTAGCACCAGTAATTTCTGGAAGAAAAGGTGAGTACCAAGATCTTTTTAAAGAGTTACAAACTCAAGGTTTTTCAAGAGCAAGAGTGGATGGTACAACTTACCCCTTAACTGAAGTACCAAATTTAAAAAAACAAGAAAAACATAACATTGAAGTAGTAGTGGATCGTTTAAGCGTTAAAGCAGAATCTAGACAAAGAATCACTGATTCTGTTGAGACTGCATTAAAACTTGCAAACGGAACGGTTATTTTGGATTTTGTTGATGAAGATGTTAAATCAAAAAACAAAGAAAGAGTTTATTCAGAACATCTTGCCTGCACCAAGTGCGGTGTATCTTTTGATCAATTAGAGCCTAGAAGTTTTTCCTTTAATTCACCTTTTGGTGCTTGTCCTGAATGTAGTGGTTTAGGTAGTCACTTAGAAGTAGATGAAGAACTAGTAATTCCTAATAAAGATTTATCTATTTCTGAAGGTGCAATAGCACCTTGGGCTAATTCATCTGCTGATGGTTATTGGGCAAGATTACTTGAAGCTGTTGCAAAAGACTTAAAATTTAGTCTAGATACACCTTTTAGAAAACTTTCTGAAAAAGTTAAAGATTCACTTTTGTATGGATATGACAGCAATATAAATGTTAAATATAAGAATTCATATGGAAGACAACGTTCCTATTGGACTGAATTTGAAGGTGTAATTGAAAATCTTCAATGGCGACATGAAAAATCTGATTCTGATGCAGCTCGAGAACACCTTGAAGGCTATATGCGCCAAAAACCTTGCAAGAGTTGTAAAGGAGCAAGATTAAAACCAGTATCACTGGCTGTGAAGATCGGCAGTCGAAATATTGCTGAATTAAGTGGCATGTCTATAGGTGAAATTACAAAATTTATTTCAGAATTAAAACTTGGCGCAAGAGAAATGGCTATTGCTCAAAGAGTTTTAAAAGAAGTATTGGAAAGATTGCAATTCTTACTTGATGTTGGGCTTGATTATTTAAGTCTTGATAGAGCAGCAGGAACTTTATCTGGTGGCGAAGCACAAAGAATTCGCTTGGCCACACAAATTGGTTCTGGTTTGGTTGGGGTGTTATATGTTCTTGATGAACCAAGTATTGGTTTACATCAAAGAGATAATAAAAAATTAATTGATACTTTAATTCGCTTAAGAAATCTGGGAAATACCTTAATTGTTGTTGAGCATGATGAAGAAACTATTAGGGCAGCTGATTGGGTTGTTGATATTGGTCCAGGAGCTGGCGAGCATGGTGGATACGTAGTTTCTTCAGGAACTTTTCAAGATTTAGAAAAAAATCGAAAATCTATCACCGGTGATTACATTTCAGGTCGTAAAGAGGTAGTTGTTCCAAAAAATAGAAGAAAAATTGATCCAACAAGAATTATTAAAGTTGTTGAAGCTGAAGAAAATAATTTAAAGAAAATTACTGTTGAATTTCCTTTAGGAGTATTTGTCGCAGTCACAGGAGTAAGTGGCTCAGGAAAATCAACTTTAGTTAACGACATTTTGTATTCATCCCTTGCAAGAGATCTTCATCAAGCAAGGATTGTGCCTGGCAAGCATAAAAAAGTTGAAGGCATAAAACTTTTGGACAAAGTCGTGCATGTTGATCAAAGTCCAATCGGGCGTACCCCTAGAAGTAATCCTGCAACCTATACAGGAGTTTTTGACAATATTAGAAAACTTTTTGCAGAAACCACAGAGGCAAAAATTAGAGGGTATCAACCTGGAAGATTTAGTTTTAACGTAAAAGGTGGACGATGTGAATCTTGTTCAGGAGATGGAACTATTCAAATCGAAATGAACTTTTTACCTGATGTTTATGTGCCATGCGAAGTTTGTCAGGGAGCAAGATATAACCGCGACACACTAGAAGTTCACTACAAAGGAAAAACTATTAGTGATGTTTTAAACATGCCAATTGAAGAAGCTTTGCAATTTTTTGAATCAGTTCCCGCTATAGCTCGAAATTTAAAAACTTTAGTAGATGTTGGTCTTGGCTATGTAAGACTGGGACAATCTGCTCCAACACTTTCTGGAGGAGAAGCTCAAAGAGTAAAACTTGCCACTGAGCTGCAAAGAAGAAGCACGGGAAGAACTATCTATGTACTAGATGAACCAACCACGGGACTTCATTTTGAAGACGTAAGAAAACTATTACTGGTTTTAGAAAGATTAGTAGATAGTGGAAACACTGTAATTGTTATTGAACATAATTTGGATGTGATTAAAAATTCTGATTGGGTTATAGATATGGGTCCTGAAGGTGGTTTTCGAGGGGGAACGGTTGTTGCTCAAGGAACACCAGAACAAATTGCAAAAATAAATAATAGTTATACCGGAAAATATTTAGCTCCGATGTTGAAAAAAACAGCTAAAAAAGTTGGCTAACAATGGTTGATCCATCTCTATATCGACCAAAAAATGTTCCTGAACTTCCTGGGGTTTATCGGTTTAGAACTCAAGATGATTCTGTTATTTATGTTGGTAAAGCAAAGAATTTAAAAAACAGATTAAACAGTTACTTTACAGATATAACTAATTTACATCCTAGAACTGCCATGATGGTTAAAACTGCAGCAAAAGTTGACTGGGTTACCGTTCATAATGAAGTGGAAGCTTTACAGCTTGAATTTACTTGGATTAAAGCATTTAATCCAAGATTTAATGTTCGATTTAGAGATAATAAAACTTATCCATATTTAACTTTAACTTTAAAAGAAGAATTTCCTCAAATTGCTGTAACCAGGGGATCAAAGAAAAAAGGAAATAAATATTACGGCCCGTTTACTCACGTCTGGGCAATACGACAAACGATGGAACAAATAATTAAAGTTTTTCCAATTCGTTCGTGCAAAGACAGTGTATTTAGAAGACACCAACTTATGAAAAGACCTTGTCTTTTGGGAGATATTGAAAGATGTGCTGCACCTTGTGTAGCAAGAGTCGATAAAGAAGAATATTCACAAATTGTGGGAAATGTTCTTAATTTTCTAAATGGCAATACTAAGACAATTTTTAATGATTTAAATCAAGAAATGCAAAAAGCAAGTCAAAATGAAGAATATGAAAAAGCTGCGCGATATCGAGATAGATTAGAGGCTTTAAATAAGGTTGTTGAATTAAACGCCATAGTTTTTGATGATGAAACAGATGCAGATTTAATAGCACTTGCTGCCGATGAATTACATTTATCGATTCAAATATTTCATGTTAGACAAGGTCAAATAAAAGGTGAGAGATCATTTGTTTCAGACCGAATTGATCATAAAGAATTACCTGATCATTTTGAAGATTTACTAACACAAATTTATGGTGAATTAGAAGGTGATGCGATTCCAAAAGAAATATTGACTAATCATGATCTTTCAAATCTTGAAAATGTTACCAAATGGATCTCTGAAAATGCGAAAAAAAGTGTTGATATAAGAAGACCTCAAAGAGGAGATAAAAAGAAATTAATGGAAACCAGTGAGAAGAATGCTGAACAAAATCTCACTAGTCACAAATTGAAAAGATCTGCTGATTTGTTGGCAAGAACAAAAGCTCTAGAAGAGCTTGCCGAAGCACTTGAACTAGAACAAGCACCATTAAGAATTGAATGTATTGATATTTCGAATATGTCAGGCACAAGCACCACATCTTCTTTAGTTGTATTTGAAGACGCAATTGCACAAAAGAAGCATTACCGAACTTTTAACATTAAATCTTTTGAAGGCCAAGATGATCCAAGAGCTATTGCTGAAGTTGTCAGCAGAAGATACAGATACCTAATCGATGGAGAAGATCCAGAAAATGCCAATAAGAAAAGTTTTGCTTATCGCCCAAGTTTAGTTTTAATAGATGGAGGCATTGCTCAAGTAAACGCTGCTCGTAATGCTTTAGATGAATTAGGTTTATCTGAAATTGAAACTGTAGGTATTGCTAAAAGATTAGAGGAATTATGGAAACCTGGTGCTAAGGATCCAATAATACTTCCAAGAAACAGCGAAGCTCTATTTTTAGTTCAACGTATAAGAGATGAAGCACACCGTTTTGCTATTACAAAAACTAGACAAAGACACTCAAAGAAAGCTTTGGCA
>Ga0172367_10009351_pt1 | contig 10769 bp, 4 predicted proteins | sample Lak10m_FD_114542 | JGI IMG/M metagenome (GOLD analysis project Ga0172367, IMG submission 114542) | Freshwater microbial communities from Kabuno Bay, South-Kivu, Congo - kab_022012_10m | ecosystem: Environmental > Aquatic > Freshwater > Lake | place: Democratic Republic of the Congo: South-Kivu...
CATGGACGCAGGGCATCGAGCACCGCGCCCAAAGGAAGTTGATCGGGGGCCCCTGCATATCGATGGCCCACGGGAATGTAGACCGCCTGCCCCACCGCCCAAGAAAACGAGAGGCCAACCAGCGCGGCCTCGCGCACATCCAAAGAAGTGGTCTCGGTATCAAAGGCCACCAGCGGTGCCTTCTGGAGTTGATCGATCAATGCCGCGAGTGCGTCTTGCGTGAGCACCGTTTGGTAATCCACATCAAGAGGCGCATCGAGCGAGAGTTGGCCTGGTCCGGTGGGCAAAACCGCAGCCGCCCCGGGGAACAATCCCGCAGATCCCGAGGCGCCAGATGGGCCACCCGAGCTCGAAGAGCCGCGCGCTCCAACATCGCCATCGATCAGCCCGCGAAGGCTCTTGCTTAAATCAAACTCATCACGAAGTCGCTGCAGGCCCTGGGCATCGAGCGGCTGTGGGGCCAGGTGCTCATCAAAACTCGTCACCAGCTCCGAGAGATCCGCATCACACTTCACGGTCACTAGAACACGAGCGGTCGGCAACCACTCCCTTGCAGCACGAAGGTTGTCACCCACCACGCCGGTAATCCGATCTGCATTCTCCACAATTGCATCGAGGCTTCCATACTCGGCCAGCCACTTTGCTGCAGTCTTGGGGCCCACCTTCTCCACGCCGGGCACGTTGTCAACGGCATCGCCCACCAACGTGAGGTAATCAATCATCTGGTCGGGTCGCACACCAAACTTCTCAAAAACCGCCTTGGCATCGGTGACCTTGGTGGGGCCGCCATCGCGGCTCATGGTGTCAATCAGACAGACCTGCTCGTTGACCAGTTGGGCCAGGTCTTTGTCGCCCGTTGCAATCACAGTTCGCATGCCACGCTCCTGGGCCTGTCGGGCCAGGCTTCCAATCACGTCGTCGGCCTCAAGCCCATCCTTGACCACCAAGGGCCACCCCAGGGCGCGCACGGCATCGAAAATAAGTGGCAGTTGGCTGCGAAGCTCATCGGGCATGGCCGATCGGTTGGCCTTGTATTCGGGGTAGATTGCATCGCGAAAGGTCGGGCCCGAGGGGTCAAAGACACATGCAATATGGCTGGCGGGCCACTCGTCTCGAACCCGCCGAAGCATATTGATCACGCCGGTCACCGCCCCTGTGGGCGCACCCGAGCGGCTTCGCAGATCGGGCATGGCGTGAAAGGCCCGATACACAAAACTCGAGGCATCGACCAGAAGCAGGGTTGGCTGTGTCATGCCCGGATTATCGCCCCTCGGTCACCCCCCAGCCGTCCGGTAAAATCGGGCCTTCCCCAGAACTGTTCATCATGTCCACTCCCCCCGCAGCCCCGGAAGCAAAGAACTTCCTCAGACACATTATTGAAGACGACCTGCAGGCTGGTCGTGTCAAAGAACTCGTCACTCGCTTTCCGCCCGAGCCCAATGGCTATCTCCATTTCGGCCACGCCAAATCCATCTGCCTGAACTTTGGCCTGGCCCAGCGCTACTCGGGTCGCTGTCACCTTCGGCTCGATGACACCAACCCCACAAAGGAAGACCAGGAGTTTGTCGATTCCATCGAAGAATCGGTGCGTTGGCTCGGGTTCGACTGGGGTTCGCACCATTACTTTGCCAGCGACTACTTCGAGCAGTTGTATCAGTTTGCAGAGGCACTCATTCAAGCGGGCCATGCCTATGTGGACTCCCAATCCGCGGACGACATTCGCCTTCTTCGCGGCACACTCACCGAGCCCGGCAGAGACTCTCCATTTCGAGGACGGCCCAAGGCCGAGAGCCTCGAACTCTTTCGCGCCATGCGAAAGGGAGACTTTGCCGACGGCAGCCATGTCCTTCGCGCGAAGATTGACATGGCCTCGCCCAATATCAATATGCGCGACCCGGTGCTCTACCGAATTCGGCATGCCGACCACCACCGCACGGGCAGCCAATGGTGCATCTACCCCCTCTACGACTACGCGCACCCCCTCTCGGATGCCATTGAGGGTATTAGTCACTCGATCTGCACGCTCGAGTTCGAGGACCACCGACCGCTCTATGACTGGCTGGTTGAGGGCGTGGCCGAGGCGGGCTTTTTTCAGAAGAACACACTGCCCCATCAATACGAATTCTCACGACTCAACCTCACCTACCTGGTGCTCTCCAAACGCAAATTGGTGGAACTCATCGAGACGGGTTGTGTGAAGGGGTGGGACGACCCGCGCATGCCAACACTCGTGGCGGCACGCCGGCGTGGTTACACCGCCGAGGGATTTCGTCGCTTTGTCGAGCAAGTGGGGGTCTCCAAGTCCGACGGCTGGATTGATCTCTCAGTTCTTGAAGGCTGCATGCGCGATCACCTCAATGAAATTGCGCCGCGCCGCGTGGCTGTGCTGGACCCATTAAAGCTTGTGATTGAAAACGTGGACGACTCGGCCACCATCGATTGCGAAGCCCCCAACCATCCCCAGAACCCCGAGATGGGCAGCCGAACCATGCCCTTCTCGCGCGAACTCTGGATCGAGCGCGAAGACTTCATGGAGGTGCCTTCCAAAGGCTTTTTTCGTCTCTCACCGGGGGCAAAGGTTCGGCTTCGTTATGCCTTTGTCGCCGAGTGCACGGGCTTTAAGAAAAACGACCAGGGCGAAATCACCGAGGTCCACGCACGCATCTTCGAAGACTCCAAGAGCGGCACGCCCACGGCCGATCAGTACAAGGTCAAGGGCAATCTGCATTGGGTCTCGGCCAAGCATGCGCCAATGGCTCCTGTTCGACTCTACGACCGGTTGTTTGCGCATCCGAATCCCGGGGCCCGACGAGAGGGCGATCCAGAAAATCTCGTGCGAGATTTCAAGGACGACTTGCACCCCGATTCACTCAAAGAGATGACTGCGGCACTCGAGCCTGCCCTGGCCAATGCCCAGGCCGAAGACCGCTTTCAATTCGAGCGCCATGGGTACTTCGTGGCCGATCGCTATGACACCCAAGCAGGTCGGCCTGTATTCAACCGCACCGTGGGCTTGCGAGACAGTTGGTCCCAGCAGAATTCCCCGAAAGGAACCCAATGAAACGAATTGAGCATCAGGCGGGCAGTGGCCCCGAATGCCTGAAGATTGTCGAGGACCAGTCGCCTGTTCCTGCCGAGGGCGAGGTGCTGATCAAGGTGGCCTATGCCGGCGTGAACCGCCCCGATGTATTGCAACGAGCAGGCCTCTATCCACCGCCGCCCGATGCATGCCCCCATCTCGGACTCGAAGTCAGTGGGACCATCACGGCGGTTGGCCAAGGGGTCTCCAAGACTCGCATCGGCGAGGCCGTCTGCGCCCTGACGCCCGGTGGCGGCTATGCCGAAGAGGTGGTGGCCCCCGCCGGCCACTGCCTGCCCGTGCCCAAGGGCATCAGCCTCAAACAAGCGGCCTGCCTGCCCGAGACCTTCATGACCGTCTGGGCCAACCTCATTGAACGCGGCCAATTGCGAGCCGGTCAGAGTGTGCTCATTCACGGCGGTTCAAGCGGCATTGGCACCACCGCCATCCAAATCGCCAAGTGGGCTGGGGCCTCCAGAATCTTCACCACGGTGGGATCCAAAGACAAGGCCGCTGCCTGCGAGGGCCTTGGTGCCGACCGCCCCATCCTATACAAAGAGGAAGACTTCCAGAAGGTCATCAAAGACGAGACCAAGGGCCAGGGTGTGCATCTGGTGCTTGATATGGTGGGTGGAGACTACATCGCCAAACACCTTCGTTGCCTGGCCACCGAAGGCCGCATGGTCTCGATTGCCTTTCTCAATGGGGCCGATGTCAAACTCGACTGGACCCTGCTCATGATCAAGCGACTGACATTCACTGGCTCCACGCTTCGCGCCCGCTCCGACGAAGAGAAGACTCGCATCGCCCAGACCATGCAAGCCGCGCTCTGGCCAGAGTTGGAGAAGGGGCGGCTGCTGCCACTCATCCACTCCGAATTCCCCCTGGCCGAGGCGGCCAAGGCCCATGCCTTAATGGAGTCTTCCAACCACGTGGGCAAAATCGTAATGAGTGTTCAGCCATGACCCGACTCAAACTCCATATCGTCACCAGCGCCGATGCCACCGTCCTGCAGCGACTGGTTCGCCTGCTCACGGCCAAGGGCATTGCATTGGAATGCGGGGCCAACTTCGTCAAGTTCCCAAGGGGCGAGCCGGCCCCCGATGCCGCAGCCGCCGAACTCAAGGAGGCAGGATTTCGCGTCCTCACCTCGATGGACAGTTTTGCACCCGAGACCGATGCCAACTGGACAGAGCGGGTTCAAGAAGCCCTTGCTCGCGAGCGAGAAGCCCGTGCCCATCACTGCTGCGACGACCCCACTCACGACCATTCCCAACGCGGTCATTCCAATCACGACCACACCCATCATGATCATTCCCACGACCATGGCCACTCGCATGGTCACGGCCATGGCCACGATCACAAGCACGACCACTAAAGCCATGGCATGACCATCGCCATTCGTGGTGCCCGCCAGAACAACCTCAAGAACCTAGACCTCGATCTCCCCCTGGGGGAGATCGTCGTGGTCACTGGCGTCTCTGGCTCGGGCAAGTCGTCCCTCGTCTTCGACACCATCTACGCCGAGGGTCAGCGACGCTACATCGAGACCTTCTCGGCCTATGCGCGGCAGTTCCTCGATCGCATGGACAAGCCCATGGTCGACTCCATCGATGGGGTACCGCCGGCCATTGCCATCGACCAGACCAATCCGGTTCGCACCTCGCGCTCCACGGTCGGCACGATGACCGAGCTCACCGACCACCTCAAACTCCTCTATGCCCGCGCGGCCCGGCTCATCTGCCCTCAATGCAAGGCGCCCGTGCGGCGAGACTCCATCGATGGCATCGTCAAACTGCTGCTGGCCCATCCCGAGGGCCAACGCATGGCCATCTGCTTCGATCGCCAGGCGCCCGAATCCCTCGAGGACGAGGCACTGGCCCAATGGCTCTCGGCCCTGGGCTTCACCAAAATTCACTCACGCAGGGGCGAGTTGCTCACAGTGATTGCCGACCGATTGGTGATCACCCCCGACCTCGAACGCGCCCGTCTGGCAGAGGCAGTGGAGACTGCACTTCGTTATGGCGAGGGACGATGCAAGGTGGTGCTGCTCTCTAAGGACAACGCCGCGCCCGAGCAGACTCTTCAGTTTTCAACGGGCCTCAACTGCCCCGGCTGCAGCACCAGTTTTCGCGAACCTCGACCGGCGCTCTTCTCATTTAACTCACCCGTCGGGGCCTGCGAGACCTGCAAAGGATTCGGCCGTGTCATCGGCATCGACCCCGGACTCGTGGTTCCCGACGAAGGCCTCTCACTCGAACAAGGGGCCATCAAGCCATGGCAGACCAAGTCTTACCAAGACTGCCAGAGCGAACTGCTCATGCACGCCAAGCGCCAGGGCGTGGCCACCGACATTGCCTGGAGAGACCTCCCCACCGAGCACCGACAGTGGGTCTTCGACGGCGATGAGAACTGGAAGGGCAATTGGACCAAGCAGTGGTATGGCGTGGATCGATTCTTTGAATACCTCGAAGGCAAGGCCTACAAGATGCATGTGCGTGTCCTGCTCTCGCGCTATCGCTCTTACAACCTCTGCCCGAGTTGCAACGGCGCTCGACTCAAACCCGAGGCCCTCGACTGGCAACTCATGGGCAAGACACTCCCCGAAGTCATGGTCCTCTCGATTGATCAAGCCTGGGACTGGCTGCATGGGCTCGACACAAGCGAGCTCGATGCCTCAAGTAAAAAAGCGCTCGAGCTCATTGCGCAGGAGATGCGTGCGAGGCTTGGCTTTTGCCGTGCCGTGGGCCTGGGCTACCTCACTCTCGATCGACAGTCTCGAACCCTATCCGGCGGTGAGGTCCAACGCATCAACCTCACCACTGCCTTGGGCACCTCGCTGGTCAACACACTCTTTGTTCTCGATGAGCCGTCGATCGGTCTGCACCCACGGGATCTGCAACGCCTCATCGGTGTCATTCAGGAACTCAAGCGCGCAGGAAACAGTTTGTTGATCGTCGAGCACGACCCAGAAGTCATGCAAGCAGCCGATCGAATCATTGACATCGGGCCTGGGCCGGGCGAGCGCGGCGGCAACATTCAGTTCAATGGCAGCTTTGCCCAACTGACACAATCACAGACACTCACCAGCCAATACCTGCGTGGTGAGAGGACCATCTCCGCAGAAGAGCCTGCCAGCGCCGACTCAATTCGTGCGGCCCACCGGCTCATCATTCGCGGGGCGCGGGCGAACAATCTCAAGAACATCGATGTAGAGATTCCACTCAAGCACCTGGTCTGCCTCACCGGCGTCTCGGGCTCGGGGAAGTCCACCCTTGTGCAAGACCTCCTCTACCCTGCCCTCTGCAAACACTTTGGCAAGGCCACCGACACTCCAGGCGAGCACGACCGCATTGAAGGGGCCGCCCTCCTCTCCGATGTCTTGCTCGTCGACCAATCCCCAATCGGAAAGACCACCCGCTCGAATCCTGCCGTCTATGTCGGTGCCTTCGATGCCATCCGCAAGCGCTATGCCGAGAGTCCGCTCTCGGTGCAGCGGGGCTACACCAGTGGCCAGTTCAGTTTCAACGCTGGCACCGGCCGCTGTCCCAGTTGCGCAGGCAGCGGCTACGAGCAGGTGGAGATGCAGTTTCTCTCGGATGTCTACTTAAAGTGCCCCGACTGCCAGGGCCGCCGATTCCGAAATGAAACCTTAGAAGTGCTTGTTCGCGGGAAGTCGATTGCCGATGCCCTGGAGATGACCGTCTCGGAGGCCTTGGCATTTTTTGCAGACGACCGCGAGATCCACAGAAGACTGCAGCCCCTGGTCGATGTCGGCCTTGATTACCTTCGACTCGGTCAGCCCGTTCCCACGCTCTCGGGCGGCGAGGCCCAACGTCTAAAAATTGCAGGCCATCTTGCCGACGCCCAAGAGAAGGCGAGCAAGGCCAAGCAGGGCATGCTCCTGCTCTTTGATGAGCCCACCACTGGCCTGCATTTCGATGACATCGCAAAGTTAATCCGTTCCCTGCGCGCCCTGGTCAAGGCAGGTCACTCATTGCTTGTTATCGAACACAACCTCGATCTCATTGCGGCATCGGATTGGCTCATCGACCTGGGCCCCGAAGCGGGACCCCTCGGCGGTGAGTTGGTGGCCCAGGGCCACCCAGCGGATGTGGCCATGATCAGCCACTCCCACACCGGCATGGCCTTGGGCCGACACCAAGGCGCGGGGGCCTGGGCCACGCAGCCCATGGGTGTGGAGGACAGCGCAGCACTGCAACCAGGCATCGCCGGGGAACCAAGCATTGCTGCAACATCAACCACTGGTGCAGCGGGTGCCATTCACATTCAACACGCCCGCGAACACAACCTCAAAGATGTCTCGGTCCAGATACCCCGCGACCAACTCACGGTCATCTCAGGCGTCTCCGGTTCGGGCAAATCCACCCTGGCCTTTGACATTCTCTTCTCCGAGGGCCAACGGCGTTACCTCGAGTCACTCAATGCCTATGCGCGTCAGTTTGTTCAACCCAGCAGCCGGCCAGATGTCGATGCCATCTCGGGCATTCCTCCCACCGTGGCCATTGAACAGCGAACCAGCCGAGGCGGTCGTAAAAGCACGGTGGGCACCCTCACCGAAATCCATCACTTCCTTCGGTTGCTCTACGTAAAGATTGGCGTGCAGCATTGCCCCAACTGCGCAACACCCATCGCCCCCCAGACCCCCGAGGCCATCGTGGCGAGCATTCTTCGCGACTACCAGGGCCAGGTCGTGGGGCTGCTCAGCCCCCTGGTCATCCAGCGCAAGGGCATCTACCAAGACCTCGCGCGCTGGGCAGCATCTCGCGGCCACAGCCACTTACGAGTCGATGGGGAATTCCTCGAGACCAATCGCTTCCCACGCCTGGATCGCTATCGTGAGCACACCATTGAGCTTCCCATGGGCGATCTCCTGGTCGAGCCGGGCACCGAGGCCCGCCTTCGCGAACTGGTGGATCAGTCACTGGACTTGGGCCAAGGAACCCTCACGGTCTTGGCCCCGCTTCGAAATGCCGGCCCTTCGCTGCGAATCGAGGCGCCCCCCAAGGCCCGGCTTCTCTCCACCAAACGCAGTTGCCCCAGTTGCAACACCAGCCTGCCCGAGCCCGAGCCACGCCTCTTCTCCTACAACACGCGGCTAGGATGGTGCCTCAGCTGCACAGGCACGGGCCTCTTCTCGGCCGACCTCAAAGAAGACGAGACCGGCGAGGAAGACCGCTTTCTTGAATCGCCCTCTGCCGATGACGAAGACCAGCAGGCCCCGCTCGAATGCCCCGAGTGCGAGGGTGCCCGACTCAACCCAATCGCGCGATCCATTCGCATCAATCACCAGGGCATCCACGAGGTCAGCCGCCTGCCCATTGCCCAGCTCTCGAACTGGTTGGGCCAACTCCTGGCCCAACTCTCCGAGCGCGAGCGCATCATCTGCGAGCGACTCATTCAAGAGATCGACTCGCGTGCGAGCTTCCTGCGCTCGGTGGGACTCGGCTACCTCTCACTCGATCGGGGCGCACCAAGCCTCTCGGGAGGAGAGGCCCAACGCATTCGCCTTGCAGCCCAACTCGGCTCAAATCTTCAAGGGGTCTGTTACATCCTTGATGAGCCATCGATTGGCCTGCATCCACAAGACAACCAGGCCCTGTTGGGCCTGCTGCGACGCCTGCAGCAGAAGGGCAATACCGTGGTGGTGGTCGAGCACGATGAGGAGACCATTGGAATTGCCGATCACATCATCGACATGGGCCCCGCCGCCGGTCGCCTGGGGGGAAACGTGGTGGCCCAAGGCAATCGCCAAGCAATTCTCGAATGCCCCGACTCCATCACCGGCCGCTACCTTCGCACGCCAATTGCCCACAACGGCTCCAATCAACGAGAGGCTGCAGCCGAGTCCATCGCCATTCGCAAGGCAGACCTCCACAACTTACAGGGAATTAATGTTGAGTTGCCGCTGCGGCGTCTGAGTGTGGTCACTGGTGTCTCTGGCTCCGGAAAGTCCACTCTGGTCAGAGAGGTGCTGCGGGCCAATCTCGGCCGGGTCGTGCACCAGATGCGCAGCAAAGGGGGCCGTGCCAAAAAGATTGAATGGAATGGCTGCGAGTCCATCGAGGGCTGGGAATCGATTGAGCGGGTTCTTGAAGTCGACCAGACCCCAATCGGCAAGACCCCCCGCTCCACTCCGGCCACTTACATTGGATTCTGGGACGACATTCGCAAACTCTTTGCGGACTCCGAAGACGCCCGCAGAAGGGGATGGGCCGCCAACCGCTTTAGCTTCAACACTGGGGCAGGCCGCTGTGAGCGATGCGAGGGCCAGGGCTGGCAGACCATGGAGATGAATTTCCTGCCCAATGTCCGAGTCCTCTGCGACAGCTGCGCGGGTGCGCGATTCAATTCCGAAACGCGGCAAATTCATTGGCGGGGCAAGACCATCTCCGAGGTGCTCGCCATGTCGGTCGACGAGGCCCTGGAGTTCTTCGAGCCCATTGCCTCGGTGCGACGACCCCTGGAACTGATGCGCGATGTCGGCCTGGGCTACCTGACGCTCGGCCAGCCCAGTCCCACCTTATCGGGCGGCGAATCGCAACGAATCAAATTGGTCACCGAGCTTGCAAAGTCGCGATCCCCTGCGCACACCCTTTACGTGCTCGATGAGCCCACTGTGGGACTCCACATGGCCGATGTCGAGCGGCTTATTCATGCACTCCACCGACTCATTGAGGCGGGCCACACCGTAGTGGTCATCGAACACCAAGTCGATGTCTGGGCCGAGGCCGACTGGATTGTGGATCTGGGCCCCGAAGGCGGCGCAGCCGGCGGGCGCGTTCTCATCGCGGCCACACCCAAAGAAGTGGCCAAACAAAATACCCCCACAGGCCGCGCACTCAAGCAGCTATTGGCGCGTCAGAAATCCCCACCCCGGTAGAATCGCGCCTCATGACTTTTCAATGCACCCTAGAGCCCTCGGGCAAATCATTCCCTGTCGAGCCCAACGAGACCATTCTCGAGGCCGCACTTCGCGCAAACATCGTGCTGCCTTATGGCTGCAAGGATGGCGCCTGTGGCTCATGCAAGGCCTCCATCACCACGGGCAGCGTGGACTATGGCGACTATCAAAAGAAGGCCTTGTCGGACGCGGAAAAATCCCAAGGCCAACTCCTGCTTTGCAAGTCACGGGCACTCGAAGATCTTCACATCACCGCCCGCGTGGTCGCAGCCGATGGCATGCTGCCGGCTCGCAAGCTGCCCTGTCGCGTAGCGAGCATCCACAAGGCGGCCCCCGATGTGGCCATTGTGAAGTTACAGCTTCCGGCCACCGAGAACTTCCAATTTTTGGCCGGCCAGTACATTGACATTCTCCTGAAGGATGGCAAGCGCAGAAGCTATTCCATGGCCAATCCGCCACATGAGAACCAACAGGTCGAGCTCCACATTCGACACACCCCGGGCGGCGCCTTCACGGATGCCCTCTTTGGCACCGGCACCCCCTCGATCAATGCGGTGAAGGAGAAGGACATCCTTCGCTTTGAAGGACCCCAAGGCACATTCTTTCTTCGCGAAGACAGCAGCCGGCCCATTGTCTTTCTTGCAAGTGGCACCGGATTCGCCCCCATCAAGGCGGTAATTGAGCATGCCCACCACAAGGGTATCCAACGCCCCATGACCCTTTATTGGGGTGGTCGCCGCCCTGCCGATCTCTACGCCCTGGATC
>Ga0172367_10009352_pt1 | contig 10769 bp, 4 predicted proteins | sample Lak10m_FD_114542 | JGI IMG/M metagenome (GOLD analysis project Ga0172367, IMG submission 114542) | Freshwater microbial communities from Kabuno Bay, South-Kivu, Congo - kab_022012_10m | ecosystem: Environmental > Aquatic > Freshwater > Lake | place: Democratic Republic of the Congo: South-Kivu...
AGGTGACACTTTAGTTCTTCAACCTCAAAGTTAGTCATCTGTTGCCATTCTTCGATCGTGAAGTCATACCCCTCAGCTTTCGCCATTTCCACAAAACTTTCAAGATCAGGCGCTTGATTTAGCTTTGCTTTGAGAAGTGAATCTGTTTTGGCGGCTCGATAAAGACGAGCCACTTGCTCTCTTGCCATAACCTTGATTAGGAGTAAAGTGGTGAGATATAGCGTTTAACAATCTAGTGAAGTATAGGTTGGTTTCCCCGCCAAAGGCGGGGAAACCAACCCTTATACCTTGCTTGCTTGAAAAGCGCTATATGCTTTGGACAAGAATGTATAAACAATGCAAACTTTGCCACAAATCACACCTGTGTAATTGATAATAGTCTAACAATAATAAGGCAAGCAATCTATGGCAAGGAAAGCTCCAAATATTTGGCAAAAATTCTGGACTCGCGTCACTGACGTTTGGAGACAGTTTCTTAGCACTATTGACGGGCTGATTGGTAACAAGTTTGTTGAATTTTTAAACAAAACTGTTCCTACACCCTTACGATTTCTAATTCCTTTTCTTAAGGATGATTTAGGAATCGAGCCACCCTCAATTACTTCCTTTAAAGGTATTGGATTACCTGAAAAAATTGAATCAAAAGAAGTTTTAAAAGAAATTTCCATCGATCAAAGGATAGGGACTGTTTGGCAGGTTAAGCCCCAATTTTTGCGCTATCAATGTCAAGAATCCAATCCATTTCGATGCGAATATCCTCACGAAACCGTCACCGATAATCCTAATAATAAATATTGTAAAAAATGTCAATTTCCAGCAAGCTTACCACCTGAAGTAAAAATTCGTGGTAGAAACGGTGTTTATCAAGTAGATAAGTATATAGGCATTCGTGGAACTGGTCGCATCTATAGCGCAACCAAACTAACAGATGGGGAAACATTTCTATTAAAAGAATATGTAATTCCCAAAAAATATTTTAATGAGCAGGAAACCAGAGCTTGCAAACGTAACTTTGAAACTTCGTCAGAACTGAAACTCTCAGATGGCAGGCGGCAAGACTCGCGGTTGATGACCCCAATAGAGGCGATCGCTGATGCTCGTGAAGAGCGTTGTTATGTAATTCTGCAAAAAAATGATGAAGCGATCGCCCTAGCGGAATATTTGGCTATACATGGTGCGATGAGTAACTGGCAGGTGAAATCGTTTCTCAATCAAGCTTTACAAACCCTTGATTCATTACATTCACAAAAATATCGATTAAGTTCTGGAGTGGTGACCTCAGATTTACCTCATGGAAATCTAACTTTTTATAGTATTGCCATTCGACCAGATTTTCAAGGATTTACGGTCTATCTCAATGATATGGCGCTTTGGGAAGATCGCTTTTATCCACCCGATGTGCAAACACCTGCCTGTTCTATCAATCGTGATTTGGAAGACTTGGGATATATCGCTTTCTATCTCTTAAAAGGAGGTGTCATCGATTTAGAAAATCGTACTTGTTTAAATCCCCATGACCTAAATCATTGGGGTGATAAGGTTAATCTGGGACTGAAAAAATTTATTCAAAACTTAATTGGTTTTGGGGAAACTAGTTATAACAGTGCTGAAGTAGCAAGGCGAGCATTATTGCGGATCCCTATTGAGCGCGATGCTCTATTGGAGTTTATTGACCAAGAGGAAGTTGCTCCAGTTAAGAAAAATTGGTGGGGATGGCTAACCAAAAAAGTAATTGCGATCGCGATCGGCATACTTCTATTATTGCTACTGCTTTTCTTGCTATATTTCTGGCTGACTCAACCACCCAAAGCCGCCAACCTCAATTTACCTTGCTGTATTAATCAAATATCTGACATTCCTGAAGGTAAGTTTACCTACATGGCTAATAAGAACGGCACTTGGAATTACACACTCTTACAAAATAATTTGATTGCTAAGGGGGCGACTCTCGAAGAAGAACTACAAAAACGTCAGCCAAAATTACAGCTTAACTATCAACCTGTAGATATTGATCAAGCTACTGACAAAGATATCAATAAAAACTCTAATCGGTTTCCGAGCACCCAATTACTATCTAACCAAGCTGATTTTGCTATTTCCAGTGTACCTGATAGCCTTGGTGGCAGCTTTATAACTCAAGATATTGCCTACGACGGCTTAACGGTGTTTGTCGCCTTTAGTTATGCCCAGCGCAATAACAGCTTACCAACTGCTCTGCAAGGTCGAATCACCTTCGCCCAGTTACGTCAGCTTTATACAGGGGAAGTTATTAACTGGCGGCAGTTGGGAGGGCCAAACTTGCCTGTAAAACTTTACATGCCCCTAGATGATGAATCAGTCAGATTTTTTGAGAAACGGGTACTCAAAGATGAAGCCGCGATCGCCGCTTTCCGACAGCTTGCACAAGAAGGAAATAATGGCATTACCTCACTATCTATTTTTGATTCACTGCGAAGAGTAATTCAAGACTTTGAGGATCGGAACATTGGCAGTATTTCCTTTGGCTCAATTAGTCAGGTTTTTGGGCAATGTTCCGTTTATCCTCTCACAATCGCTGATGATTATAAATCCTTTGTTGCACCATTAGTTTGGCGGAGTGGAAGAGAAATTACTCCCGATGTTGATCTTTGTAATGAGAAGGGTAGTTATAGTCAAAACTACAGTGATTTTATAAATAAAGTTTATCCACTTGCATATCCAATCTCAGTGGTTTATACCCGCGATAACCGTCGCATCCCGATCGCTGAGCGTTTTGTATCGATTATGCGAACCGAGGAAGCTCAAAATTTACTAAAGCAAACTGGACTAATCCCTCTAAAATTCCCGATTAAATAACTGATGTTACGTGGAACTCAGGTTATGAATTTTTAGCTGCTAGCACAACAGGGCAACCACGGGGGGATTGCCCCTACCTAAAATAATTGAAATTTGGGTAGGGGCTGTGCCCCCGTGCCAGCCCCGATCTTTCAACATTGCAGGAATTCCTTCCACGTAACATCAGTTAAATAATACCAAAGCACAAAATGGCTACACCATTTTGTGCTTTGGCATGAATTGATATAACTTGCCACAGCTTTGTGGATTTTAATAAACTTGGCTGGAACTATACTGTAGGTTAGGTATACTCTTAAATATAAATTTTATACATGTACATATAACGTTTATCAGTCTAGTAAAGTACGGGTTGGGTTCCCCGACTTCGGCAAGAAAACCAACCCTTGTCCCTCGATCGTTTGAAAAACGCTATATACCTATACAAATGGCAAAACGTTTATGGTAAATCACTCTGACGAAGCAAAAGAACGTGCCGAACTAGCCAAGTTTATGGCTCAAGTGCTAAGGGAACCTTTACACCTTAGATTACTAAGTGAGAAGGTCCACGCACTTCTCAGCGATGATTTACGACAAAAGAAAGAACGAGTGGGTCGAAATTATGAGGGTAGGTTATGACCGCAAGTGGATTTACAAGAGCCGAGTCCTACGTGACTACTAATCATTTCTATGTAGAAATGTCACCTGATTCGACAATTGTGGCATGTTTTACAGAATGTGGAGGCTTAAGTGCCAAAGTAAAATATGACACCTATTTTGAGGGCGGCAATAACAATCAGCAAAAAATCCTCTTAGGTCACGCAGAGCTCTCGGAAGTTACTCTCAAACGTGGGGTGACTAATGATCTAAGCTTTTGGAATTGGTTTACAGCAACAACATCACGGCGACGCAATATTCGCATTTTGCTATTCAACCAAGCAGGTGAAACGAGGCAATGCTGGACTCTAATTGGTGCAGTTCCTGTAAGCTGGCAAGCTCCATCACTACAAGCTGATGGTAATGCTGTAGCGATCGAGGAGTTGTCGTTGGCGATTGAAGGACTCACTGTGGCGGCGACTGGTGGTGGTGCCGCTACTGTAGTCACAAGAGACGCAACAAACGGTTCTTTCCCTAGTTCTTAAGCTGTGACTGAAAATACCGCACTTCTTTGTGATGCTAATAACGACGACTTGCCTGATGATATCCCATTAGGCAATCATTCGCCGTTGCTTGTACCGCCACCTCTTGGGCAGTCGTTTTTACAACCCAAATTTATCTATCCTTTGGGAGCAGTCTCTTTAGTCAATCCCGATAATTTAGCGGCTGAAAATGATTTTGAGCCAATAAACAGTTTTGACGGTTCTCCTTTTTTTGATCAACCCTTGCAGTCAAATTTCTCAACTGCGGTTGAGACTCAAGCAACAAACCAACCTAATATCCAAACAAAGGCTCTTGCTGCTGGGAATAGACTTCAGCAGTCAGTACAAGCTAAGCGATCGCCAATTAATTCTCCTCAAAGTAATTCAATTCAAAGGAAAACAGTTGGTTCTTCTCAAGCACAACCTCCTAATTCTCCACTGAATTTACCCAGTCAAGAATTGAGTGCAAATCCCTCACTCAATCATGATTTTCATCCAAGTTTAGATGCAGATACATCAGAGAATATAGCTGTTCAAAGATCTGATGATTTAACGATTATTGACAGGACTAATTCAAACAGCGATCGCCCTATTCAAACAGAATCTAGTTTATTTACGGTTGAGAATAATCAAACTAATACATTACAAAGACAAGCCGATGGTTCTAATGTAGACAATATTACTCAGAGTGAATACCTTCAGCAAAACTATTCAGAAATTAATTTACCTAACCCTGCTGCCAATTTAACCAGTAGTAATCTCCAACAAATACAAAGATCTCCTATCGCAGACAATATTTCAGAGAGCGATCGCCTTGAGAAATACCAAATAACTTCTGACAGTTCTACAGCCGATATTCAAAACGCACAAATTCATCAGTTGAATTCTGAACTGCCACTTACAGATAGTGATACAGTTAGTGATTCTTTAGCAGGCGATCGCACTATTCAAAGAGCATCTAATCTTGTTGATACCGCTAATATCCCTCAAGTCTCACAAGTTCCTCAAGCTGATGCTATACAGAGAAAAGCTAATACTGCCCCTGTAAGTAATCCTGTAAGTAGTAATCCTGTAAATAGTCCTGTAGATAATCCTATAAATAATATTCCTCAAGTTGATCTCACTCAACAAATTCAAGGACAAACTGATTTGTCTAACTCTGAGAATACTGCTGTAAGTAATAACACACAACAGATTCAAAGATTTGCTGAATCTCCTGTTTTAGATCGCGTTGCTGAAAGCGATCGCACTATTCAAAGAGAACCTAGTTTATCTAGTGTCGATAATACACAACCTTTTCAATCAGCTCCTTTACAACAATCTGGTATTTATTCTGGCATCTCTAATGAGAATACTATTCCTGAAGTTAATCCCACTATTCAAAGAGAATCTTTAGGATCAGTTGCCGATATTACCCAATCTAATGAAGTACAGAGGCAAACAGATGTTAATCGTATTTCTCAAGCAGACTATACACAGCTAGCTCAGACTGATGAAATCCAAAGACAACCTGACCTTTCTACGAGAGATAGTACGCCTGCAATCAACAGCAATCCATCAAGTCAAATGTCTTCTGAGGCTCCGATTGCGTCTGAAAGCGATCGCCCCATTCAGCAATCATCTACTTTGCCTAATATTGATATTAGGCAATCGCCTCAGACTACTAGTATCCAGAGACAAGCTGATCAGCCTAATATTGCTGATTTAGCTGAATCGAGTAGTTCTCCTGCAAACAATAACTCTCAGCAAATTCAAAGCCCAATTGAACCTGCTGTCTTAAAAGATGTTCCTGAAAGCGATCAAACTATTCAGCGGCAATCTGACTCGGAGCTTACTGATAGGGCAATATTCTCAACTGATGAAATACAGAGACAACCTGATGCCTCTGTAGCTAATAACATCTCTGAAAGTGAATATATTCAACCAATTCAAAGACAACTTGATAAATCTATCCCCAATGATAATCCTCTCCATAAAAACATTCAGCCAATTCCAGAAACTTCTGAGGCTCCTGTTTTAGATAATCTTATTCAAGATAATCGTCGCACTATTCAAAGAGAAGTAGACTTACCATCTCCTGTGGATATTAGTCAAGATCTTCAGACTAATGAAATACAGAGGCAAGCTGATAGTTCAAATGGAAATAGTGTTCCTGAAAAAGATATTCATCTATCTTCTGATGATATTACACAAAACTCCTTAACTGATAATGTTCAAAGACAACCTGATTTGTTTGCAGTAGATAATAATATTGTAGGAGATAGTCGTACTCAACCAATTCAATCAGAACCCGATTTATCGACTTTCGGTATTTCCACAAACAAAGACCCACAGCAAATTCAAAGATTTAGTGATAGTGATATTTCTAGAGTAGATCATATCTCTGAAGGCATTCAACGTGAATCTAGTTTATCTCCTGAGCTTTCACAATCTCGGCAAACTGATGCAATCCAGAAAGAAACTAATGTTTCGGTAGTTGGTAGCGTTGATCAAAGCGATCGCACTATTCAGAGAGAAACAGATTTATCACCTACTGATAGTACGCCAACTCCTCAATCTAATGTTATTCAGAGACAGCCTGATATTTCCACAGTAGACAATAATATTTCCGAAGATAGCCTCACTCAACAAATTCAAAAAACATCTGATTTCCCTAACTCAGACATTGCTAATAGCAACATTCCGCAAACTACCAGAGCTTCTGAATTTCCTATTTTTGATAGTATTACTGAAAGCGATCGCCCTCAACAAGTTCAAACGAACCCCGATGTACAGACTTCTGATATTTCCGCAAACAGAGATTCACAACAAATTCAAAGACTTGTTGATACCAATGTTTCTGATGTAGACATTAATTCTGAAAATATTCAAAGAAGAACTGACTTATCTGCTGATGTGCCTACACGATTTCAAGCTGATACAGCACAGAGGCAGTCTGATATTTTATTGGCAAATAATGCTTTTCAAAGCGATCGCTCTGTTCAGAGAGAACAAGATTTATCTCCTATTGATAGTACGCAAATCCCTCATATTAATGAAATACAAAGACAAACAGACATTTCAGAAGTAGCTAGTATTTCTCAAAGCGATCGCACTGAAACAATTCAAAGAAACTATGATTTATCATCTACTGATAGCAAACAAACTTATCAAGCAGATATTATTCAGAAACAACCAGATATTTCTACACTAAGCAGCAGTATTTCCGAAGATAGTCTCACTCAGGAAATTCAAAGAACATCTGATTTACCTGACTCAGATATTACTCCTAACAACATTCAGCAAATTGCAGAAGTTTCTGAATCTCCTGTTTTAGGTAGTATTACTGAAAGCGATCGCACACAAAAGATTCAAACAAAAACTGATGTATCGACTTCTGATATTTCCACCAATAGAGATCCACAACAAATTCAAAGACTTGTTGATACCGATATTTCTGATGTAGACATTAATTCTGAAAACGCTCAAAGAATAACTGACTTATCTGCTGTTGAGCCTACAGAATTTCAAGCTAATACAACACAGAGGCAGTCTGATGTTTCATTGGTAGATAATGCTTTTCAAAGCGATCGCACTATTCAACGAGAATCAGATTTATCTGCTGTGGATAATAAGCAATATTCTCAAATTAATGAAGCACAGAAGCAATCTGATGGTTTTATGGGCAAAGATATTCAGCCCCTTCAAAGATTTTCTGAGCCTCCTATTCTTGATAGCTTTCCCGAAGGCGATCGCCCCATTCAAAAAGCATCAGAATCATCTCCTGTTGAAAGGATGCAGATTCTCCATACCAACGAAATACAGAAACAACCTGATACTTTAGAGGTAAATAGTATTGCCGAAAGCGATCATCCTATTCAAAGAGATTCTGATTTATCGTCTGCTGATAGTACACAACTCCCTCAAGTTGAGGGAAGCCAGAGAGAACTTGATATTTCTACAGTGGACAATAGTATCTTTGGAGGAGATCGCCCTCAACCAATTCAAACAAAACCCGATGTACAGACTTCTGATATTTCCGCAAACAGAGATTCACAACAAATTCAAAGAATTGATAATACTGATATTTCTGCTGTAGGGAGTATCTCTGAGTCCATACAACAAAAATCTGATGACTCCGCTATTGATGATATTTCTCAAGGCGATCGCACTGTTCAGAGAAAATCTGACTTATTCAATAATATTGATATTACGCAATCGCCATACAGTAATGATACACAGAGACAATCTGATGTGTCATTAAATAGTCTTACTGAGGGAGATGTTTCTCAACAAATCAAGCAAACTGATCCGTCCATTTCTGATAGCAACAATCTCACAAATATTGTTCAGCCACTTCAGAGAGAGACTGATATTTCTACTGTGGACATTCAGCAAAATGATCTGTCTGATGAACTACAGAGACAATCTGATCTTTCCTTAGTAGACAATAGTATTTCTGGAGATAATCACACTCAACAAATTCAACGAACATCTGATTTGCCTAACTCGGATAGTGATGCTCCTAGTAACACCCAGCAAGTTGCCATAGCTGAAGATAATACTTCCTCAACTGAGCAAAATATCCAGAGAGATACTGAACTATTCAATAGTATTGTTAGTCCTCAATCATTTCAAACTACTGACAACCAAGAGACATCTAGTCTTCCAGTAGATGCTGCGGAAATAATGTCTCAAGGAAATCTTGCTCCACAAACACAACCAACTAATTTATCTATTGCTGATGGATTTATTACAAGTAATTCTGATCAATCAATTCAAAGAGAATCTTTAGTAGATAATTCTTCCCAAAACGATCGCAATATATCTAGTTCACGAGATATATCAGCATTAGATAGCAAGCAAGATTCACAGGCTAATGAAATACAGAGACAACCTAACATTTCAGATGTAGATAGGATTGCTCAAAGCGATCGCTCAACAATTCAAAGCAACTCTGATTTAACACCTGTTAGTAGTACACAAACACCTCAAGTTGATGGTATCCAGAGACAAATTGCTTCCGAGCTATCGCCTGTTGATATTACACAGTCGTCTCCAACTAGTGAAATACAGAGACTATCAAACATTTCAGTAGATGACATTACTCAAGGAGATCTTACTCAAGCAACACAAAGAACTGATTCAACTACTGACTCAAATACTGATTCATCTGTTAATACAATACAGAGACAATCTGATGTTACAGTGACAGATCTTTCTCAGAGCAATTACACTCCTCAACGAGGATCTAATGAGGCAGATGTTAATATTAAAAATGATATTACAAGTTCTCTTCAAAATGAGACAATCCAAAGACAATTTGATCATGATATTTCAACAGTAGATAACGTTTATCAAAACAATTCCGTTATCCAAAGAGAATCTGATTTATCAGTTGTTGATACTACACAATCTTCTGTGACTAATGACGCTCAGAGTAAATTGCAAAGAGAAATTGTTGATTCTACAGTAGATAACATCTCTCAAGTTGATCGTATCCAACCAGTTCAAGGAAATTTAAATAATTCAGAAGCAAATAATGTAGACAGCACCTTAGCAATTGATCGCCCCAATGTCATCCAAAGAGAAATTGATTTAGTTGCCCTAGAGCCTGAAGTAAGTTCTCAAATATCTGAGAACCTAGACCATGAGAACCGCCAACAAATCCAGAAAAAACCCGATCAGGAAAAAGAAGATACCACCAATAACCAAACTTCTGTAGAGCAAAACACTAATCAAACAATCCTTCAAATGCTAGCTGATCCTAGTAATACCGAAGATTTGCAGCTTCCTAAAGCCATTGAAAATCTTGCTCATACTGACTACCTAGGTAACTTTTCGTTACTGCCATCACTTCAGACTTCTAGCCCCATAACATCACAAGCAATACAGCGATCGCCAACAAAGCGACCAGGTCAACCCACTCAAAGTAGCTTGCCCAATAGTTTAAACAACTTTGCTAAAACAATCCAACCTATGCAAGACAAAAACTCTGACAGTAGCAATAGTCAGACAAATTCTACGGGTTGGGCAAACATATCAGAATTGCTAGCGAACTTACCGCCATCACCAAAGGCTAGCTCATCTACAAGCTCGCTAAATAAACAAACTAATACTGGCGATCGCAGTCCTCTAGCAACCAGCCCCTCAAGTTCGTCAACAAGTTCTAATGGCAATCAAACAACAATTCAGCGATCGCTGGATAAAACTACCTACAAGGATAATGATATTGAACAAGACTTATACTTAACCCCATCAGGATTACAAAAAGGAAATCCTCATAAAATTGCAAATACTCGACCTAATGCAATTCAGCGCGAACTTACATCTGATACCTTGCCAGAAGTTAAGGTTTCCGTTAATTCCCGCCAAGATCCAAATAATGATAGTTATGATAAAGAGAACTTTGAAAAAAATCTTGAAACCCTTGCTCAAGAGATATATATTTTGTTGAGACACCGTTTAGAAATAGAAAAAGAACGACAGGGAGGTAAATATCAAGGGCGACTACCTTGGTAACTGCATATAGCCTTTTGCACAAAATTTACATCATCCGCACAACAGAAAGTACAAAATATTTTTTTAGATTTATTAAGCTTTGAGGAAAACAGATTATGACAGTCGGGACACTTGTTAAAGCCATGCTCACTACTACCGATGCTGGAGCAGCCGCGATAAAGTTTCAGTTTAATCCTACTGAGCTTCAATTTCAGCGATCCGTAAGTCTTAATCGATCTGAAGGTGCGCGGACTGCATCAGGCTTACCCAAAGTTAGTTTCTCCTATCCAGAGCCTGTCAGTCTAACCCTCAGCAATTTAACATTTGATACTTACGAAG
>Ga0172367_10009353_pt1 | contig 10769 bp, 9 predicted proteins | sample Lak10m_FD_114542 | JGI IMG/M metagenome (GOLD analysis project Ga0172367, IMG submission 114542) | Freshwater microbial communities from Kabuno Bay, South-Kivu, Congo - kab_022012_10m | ecosystem: Environmental > Aquatic > Freshwater > Lake | place: Democratic Republic of the Congo: South-Kivu...
ATTAATTGGTCAAATCTATTTACAACCAACTAAGACTGCTGAATTTATTTACCTAGACTTCAACATCTTACCAACTGGAGCTACTTTCCCAGCATAAGAGTTATAATTAATAATATTTATAATAAAATAAATAATATAGCAAAATGGCAGTATTAGATCCAAACGAAATATTTTTCACAGCTTTTGAACCAAAGCAGGTTAACAGATTTATCATGTATATTGATGGTATTCCTGCTTACGAGATTAAAGGTGTAGGAGCTATTAATTTAACTCAAGGTAGTGTAGCTTTAAACCACATTAACGTACAACGTTATGTTAAAGGTAAAACAACTTGGGGAACAGTTCAGTTCACATTATTTGATCCTATTACACCTTCAGGAGCTCAAGCAGTAATGGAGTGGGTTCGTTTACACCACGAATCAGTAACAGGTAGAGATGGTTACTCAGACTTCTACAAGAAAGATTTAACTTTTGATGTATTAGGTCCTGTTGGTGATATTGTTTCTGAATGGGTACTTAAAGGAGCTCTTATTGTAGATGCTAGCTTTGGTGATTATTCATGGGATACTGTTGATCAAGCTATTGAAATTACAATGACTGTACAACCAGATTACTGTGTATTAAACTTCTAATAGAAATTTTAATAAAACTAAATTTGAGCTTGGCTTTGCCAAGCTCTTTTTTTATATTATATTTATTATAGACAATACTAGTTATAAATAAAAAATTTATGAGCGAATTTAAATTCCCTACTGAAATAGTAGAACTACCTTCAAAAGGTTTATTATATCCTGAAGGGCACCCTTTAGCAGAAGGAAAAATAGAAATGAAATATATGACTGCTAGAGAGGAAGATATCCTAACTAACCAAAATTATATTAGACAGGGTATTGTAATAGATAAATTATTACAATCCATGATTATAACTAAAGTTAATTATGATGACTTGTTAATAGCTGATAAGGATGCTATTATGATAGCAGCACGTGTTTTAGGTTATGGTAAAGATTATAGTTTTGAATTCAATGGAGAAACTATTACAGTTGATCTATCACTCCTTAAAGAAAAAGAATTTGATACTTCTTTAATCCAGTCTAAAAACGAATTTTCTTTTACTTTACCACATTCAGGTAATGAAATTACCTTTAAATTGTTAACTCATGGTGATGAGAAAAAAATTGACCAAGAGTTAGAAGGTTTAAAGAAAATCGATCCTAAAGGCAGTTTTGAATTATCTACACGTTTAAAATATATGATTACTTCTGTTAATGGTAATCGTGAACCTAAAACAATTCGTGAATTTGTTGATAATGTTTTTCTAGCTAGAGATGCTAAAGCATTCAGAGAATATGTTGGTAAAACTACTCCAGGATTAGATCTTAAATTTACATATACCGATGAAAATGGAGCAGAGAAGGAGGCTGCTCTACCCATTGGGCTTAACTTTTTTTGGCCTGACGCCTGAGTATAGAGGAGTTATCTTTAACCAAATCCACGAAATTTTATTTTGGGGAAATGGTGGGTATGATTATCCTACAGTTTACAACATGCCTATTTGGCTGCGTAAATTTACTTTTCATAAATTAAAATCACATTATGATAAAGTAGGTAATCAAGAAAATCAAGATAATGTTCAAAAATCTATAAATGCAATGAAATCAGTAGGGGCTACTAAAGATAAAACATCTATAGGAAAAATATCACCCCCAACTTATGTTACAAAGGCATCAAAAAAATGATGCCTTTTAATATTTATTAACATATGGCTAAGCAAAATAACTTTAATAATCTTAAAGAAGAATCAGTAGGGATATTAAGTACCCTTAATGATATCTCTAAACTTATTGCTCAAAACGCCGATAAACTATCTAAAGCTACTGGAGATAGTGCTGCTACTTTTAAGGAAAGTTTTAGCGCTAGTAAAAAATTAGCAGATGAATTACTTAAACTAGACGAAGAAACATTAGCTAATGCTAAAGAACGTGAAAAATTAGACAAACAATTTAAAGTAGTAAATAATGAAATTAATAAACTTACTGCTAAACGTAATGCCTTTTTAAAACAAGCTAATGTAGCTACAGGAACAAATCAATCTCTTTTAAAAGGTATAGCCCAATTATATCAAGATGGAATTGAAAGTCTTCAAGCACAAGTAACTGAAACTGATAAATTAGCTAGAAAATTTGTTGACATAGAAAAAAATCTAGGTCTTACAGGTAAAATATTAGAAGGTATAAATAAAATACCTTTATTAAATAAATTTATAGATGTAAATAAAGCTTTACAAGCAGCAAACGATGAAGCATCTAAACTCACAGGTAATAGATGGTCTGTTTTAGGTAAAGCTCTAGGATCTTTAGGTAAAGATATTAAGAAAAATCTTACAGATCCTTTAGTTTATATAGGATTAGCAGCAAGTGCTTTTAAACAATTATTAGAAATAGGTTTTAGTTATAGTAAAATAACAGCAGACATTGCTAAAAACCAAGGTATAAGTAGTGAGCAAGCTTCTATCACTCAAGATAGATTAAGAGGAATAGCTACGGCTTCACAAGATACTTTAATGACTACTAATAATTTAGTAGAAGCCACTAATAATCTTAATACAGCTTTTGGAACTTCTGCTGATTTTTCAGCAAAAACTCTAGAAGATAATCTTAAACTAACTAAAAATTTAGGATTAACTGTTGATGAAGCTGCTGAATATGCTAAACTTTCTACCATTTCAGGCAAAACCCAAGAAGAAATAGTTAACTCTATTGGTAAACAACGTAAAGGAGTAATTAGCAATAAAAAAGTACTATCTGAAGTAGCTAAAGTAAATGGTCAATTATTTGCTCAATATAAAGGAAGCCCAGAATTAATTTCTAAAGCAGTAATCCAAACCCAAAAATTGGGCATGACATTACAGCAGGCACAAAACGCTTCTAGACAATTGCTAAATTTTGAAGAATCTATATCAGCTGAATTAGAAGCAGAATTATTAACTGGTAAAGATCTTAATTTAGAAAAAGCTAGATATTTAGCTTTACAAGGTGATTCAGCAGGAGCTGCTCAAGAATTAATGAAGAATGTTGGAAGTTTAGCAGATTTCCAAAAGTTAAACGTTATCCAACAAGAAGCTTTAGCCAAAGCCGCGGGCATGACAGTTGACGAATTAACTGATTCATTAGTTAAATCTGAACAAATAAAAAGATTAGACCAAGACCAAGTTAAACTTTATCAATCCCAAATCCAAGAGTTAAGAAAAAAAGGAGAAACTGAAAAAGCTAATGCTTTAGAGCAACAAATGCTTAATGGTAAATCTCTTGAATTAGCTAATGTTCAAGCTGATGCTCAAGAAAGATTAGCTAGAGCAGGTGAAAAATTTAAAGATACTTTAGCCTCTGTTGTAGCTGGTCCTGTAGGAGGTCTTTTAGAAAAAGTAGCTACAGTAGCCGAAAAACTGGCTAGTTCTCCACTAGGTCAAATTGCCTTAACAACTGTTGCTGTAACGGCTTTAGCAGGTGGTATAGCAGCCTTTGCTAAAGTATTTACTTCTGTAGCTAAAAATGGTGCTGTCCCTGTAACTATTGAAGGTGGCGGTCCAGGTATGCCTGGTGGTGGTGTCTCTAGTGGTAGTACTTCTAGTGGTGGAGGTGGTGGAAGATACCGAGACCCTAAAACAGGAAGATTTGCTAAAGCTCCATCTCCAAAAGGTGGAAGTTTAAGCAGAGGTTTAAGCAGAGGTTTAGGTAAAGGTTTAGGTAAAGGACTTGTAAAAGGTATTCCTTACTTAGGTGCTATATTAGGAGCTGGTGCTGAATTTGCCGAAGGTGGTTTTACTTTAGAATCTGCAGGTAGAGCTGCTTTATCTGGTGGTTTAGGTTTCTTAGGTGGAGCAGCAGGATCCGCAATTCTCCCAGGAGCAGGTACAATTGGTGGGGCTGTTGGAGGTAGTATGGCCGGTGATTATTTAGGAGATCTTATATTTGGTGAAAGAGAAGAAATGGCTACTGGTGGTATAGTAACTAAACCAACAAGAGCCTTGATTGGTGAAGCCGGATCTGAAGCAGTTATTCCATTAGATAAACTTATGGCCGAATTTAAAGAAATGAGAGCTATTTTAACCCAAATCGCTAATAAAGAAGGAGCAGTTTATTTAGACGGTACAAAAGTAGGTACAGCTATGGCTATGAGTACTTATAAAACTCAATAATTTTTAATATTTATAAATAAAAAACTATGGGACTATTAGATAAACTATTAAACCAAGGCTCTGTTTTATCAGATAATGATGGTAAAACCCCAGCCAAATCTAGTGCTACTGTACCTTTAAATCCAACTACTTTAGTTCAATCAGTATTGGATTTAGATGGTAAAACACCACCTAAATACTTAGATAATCCACCTAAGTAATTTAAATGCCTTTAATTAATTTAAGAACCGATCTTAAAAGCCTCAAGTATGGTAAGGATACTCCTGGGGGCGGATATAGTGGTCAACCCTATATCCAGGCTAAGATTCCAAATGGTTTATCACCTAAATCACCTGATTTTCTTTTAAGAAATGGTTACTTAGCTGTTAGAGATGCTGTTACAGATATTAAAAGATTAGCCAAAATGTTTGGTGATTTAAAATCACCTAATGGCATCTTATTTACAGCTAAACAAAATGTTTTATCTAATACCGCGGTTCGTACTCAAGCTAGTGGTGTCTTAAATGAAGGTATTTATACTCCATTATCTACTTTAGCCCAGGCAGGTGTTGTTGCTTTTGGAGGTCATTTAAATAAACAAGGAATAAACCCATTCTCTCCAACAGGAGCTTATGCTAATGGTCCATCATTAAGCATTTTTGCTCGTTTAGATAATGCTTTATATTCAAATATTATTAAAGCTGATAATCAAGCTGCTCTTAATTCTCCAGATGGGATTTTAAGAAACCGTTTATATGCTTTAACTGAAAGTAAAATTTTAAATAATAGAATTGGTGGGTTTGCTCGTTCTAGAAATAATATTTCATCTTTACCTAGTAACATTTTAGAATATAGAGGAGGACCTGGTGCTCCTTTAGGTGTGGGTAATACTAGTATTAGATTTGCAGATCAAAGAACAGGTATAAACAATCCTCTAGCTACTTCTAACCCTGATTATTTCTATGGAACTTATAAAAAGATAGTAGAACCTGGAGATTACTTAAAAAATGTAAACAGTAAAGGAGTTTCAGGTATTTTTGCTCAATTAACTTCTGGATCTTTAGATAAACCCTTAGCTAGTTTTTATAATGCTAATGGTCAGTTAGGCAGTTATAACTGGTTTAATGTTTATGATCCTAACCTAACTCCAGGTAATACATGGCCTAAAAATAGTAGTTTAATATACGCTAATAATACTTTTACATACACTCAGAAAGATTTAATCCAAACTAATGTTAATCCCCCAGCAGGTAATCACTTATCTCCTAAGATCCAGGATTTTAGAAAAGTATTAAGAGATAGTTTAGGTGTAAATAGTGTAGAAGCTATAAGAGCAACTACATTAGGAGCTACCCCACTAGCCCCAGACTACAATACTAAAAATATTGAAACTCGAGTTAATATAGGTAGTAAAGATGGTCTAGGTCCTGGTTCAAGAGCTAATAAATCATACGCTTCATATAGTTCAGGTGTTATAGGTGCTGATAATAAACCTGTAGGGGCTCAGGATTTAATTAATGCTTTGTCAATTTATAGAAGCAACGCGGTAGATACTACAAAACCTGTAAATGATTTAGTTAAATTTAGAATAGCTGCTATTGATGGTAGCAGCCCTAACTTTAAAACATTTATGCACTTTAGAGCATTTATTGATAGTTTTAGTGATTCATATAATGCTAGTTGGGGTAGTGTAAAATATTTAGGTAGAGGTGAAAACTTTTACAATTACAATGGATTTGATAGAACAATTTCATTATCTTTCACTGTAGCTGCTTTATCTAAGCCTGAACTTATTCCGATGTATAAAAAATTAAACTATTTAGCTTCTAATCTAACCCCAGATTATAGCCCTTTTGGTTATATGAGAGGTCCTTTAGTTCAATTAACTATGGGAGGTTATTTATATGAACAAGTAGGGTTTATAAATTCATTAACATATGATGTTCCTAATGACACAACTTGGGAAATTGGTATAAATGACACCGCAGGAGATTCAGCTTCTTCATTAACAACCGGATTAGATAATTTACAAGCAATATCAGATAATAAAGTAAAAGAACTTCCTCATAGGATTTCAGTTACTTCATTCCAATTTACCCCTATTCATAATTTTGTCCCTGAAAAACAAGGTTTAGCATTTGATAGTAAGGGACTTGTTACAGGTTATGGTTCTCAGCGTTATATTGCTTTAGAAGCTATAGATAATAATTATGGTCCAGTCCCAGAAGGTTTACGATGAATAGATACCAAAACATACCTATTATAAAATCCTTTACTGGAAAACAGATATATGCTACATCTCGTTATCCTGAGATTCCTTTATCTGAGAATGATATCTATGTTTATATTACACAAGGAGATAGGTATGATCTTTTAGCTTTAAATTATTATGGAGATTCTACATTATGGTGGATTATAGCTATAGCTAATCCAAATATTGATTTAATGACATTAGTTATCCCCGAGGGAGTCCAAATCCGTATCCCAGGTAATTTTAGTGAAGTAGTCCGTGAGTTTGCCTCAATTAACCAATTAGAGTCATGAATATAGTAGGTGAACAACTTTACCCAGAAATATCAGAGCAAATTAGAGTAAGACAGAGAATATATGGTTCTCAAAACCGAACCCCTCAACAGCTCCAATATTTAAACGCTCGTACAGCTTTTGTTAAGCTTGTATCTTCAGTTAACATATCATCAGATTTTGAACCTACTAGTCCTGAATTACTTAGCTTACAAAAGCAAGGTAAATTAAATAGTAATTCACTAGCTAAAGATTTTGTATTATTTAATGGTACCCAAGATGCTGATATTAATCAAGGTAGAGGAGGAATTGCAAGAGATGGCTCTATAATTAATAATTCAGCTTATGGTTTAGGTGGTTTAGAATTTGGTATACGACCTATGCCCGGTATCCTTTCAGCTGAAATCAAGACTGAAAACCGTGGTTCTTTAAAAACATCTACTGTTAGAATTAAAGCGTGGAATCGAACCCAATTTGAAATACTTGATTTACTTTATTTACGTTTAGGTTACAGTGTTTTACTTGAATTTGGTAATACTATATATTACAAAAATAACGGTAATTTTATAACTGATCGCCCATTTAGTTTAGAGGATTCATTTTTAAAAGGTGGATTTTCTACTCAAGCCTTACTAAGAGAAATTCAAAGAGTCCGTTTAGCATCCAATGGTAATTACGATGCTATCTATGGTAGAGTAGTTAATTTTTCATGGTCATTTGTTGAAGATGGTTCTTACGATATTACTGTAATTATTCGAAGTATAGGTGATGTTATTGAGTCTTTAAAAGCTAACGTTTTAGTTACAGATACAACTACTCAAGCTAATGAGCAAACCGAACAAACGGGTGAAACCCCACCAATTGAAGCCTTTAAAGATAGACACCAAATAGGTAGATTATTCTTTGATGCTCAAAAAATATTAGCTGCCGCTCCTGTTGTTAAAGGAGGATGTGTTAGTTTAGAGACTGATTTACTTAAAGATGTTCCTAACATATTAGGTTATAAACATTTTCTTAAACAAGATTTTAGTGGTAAAACAAAAAGTTCTCAATATTATATTAGATTAGGTTCATTCTTAGCTTTTATAGAAAATAAAGTTATACCTAAATTTGTACAAGGTAATAATAAACAACCAGTTCTTTCTTTTGATTACGATGCTGATACTAATATAATCTATAGAACACTAGGGCAACTTAGTATGGATCCTAGAGTTTGCCTTATCTCAGTAAGTAGAATTTACCCCTCGGGCAACGCATATTATTATGCTCCTGAAGGAGAGCCATATGCTAGTAAGATAGCAGATACTTTAGTAGGTAAAGTAATGAACATATATGTTAATCTAGATTTTATATTAACTAAACTTGAAGAAAATCTAGATCCAAATAACAAATCAGCGTTAATTGATTTACTTACTTCTATGTTAACTGAAATTAGTAAAGCTATAGGTGGTATAAATACTTTAAAACCCTTTATTGATGTTGATGAAAACGTAGTTAGAATAATAGATGAAACTCCATTACCTAATAAAGACAATATACTTTCAGCTTTAGGAGTACTACGAACTGATCCTGCTATTCTTGATTTATATGGTTATTATAACCGTAATGGAATTAGTAGTGCAGGTTTTGTGAGAAACTTTGGTATTAAAACCGAAATTACCCCTGAATTAGCTACTATGTTAACAATTGGGGCCCAAGCTGCGGGTTCAGTTGTAGGAGAAGATGCTACAGCTCTATCTAAATTAAATCAAGGTTTAACTGATAGAATATCTCCTACTAAAACCGATGCTTCATCAGACTCAGAAGACCCAACACAAAGTAAATTAGCAGATCTAAATAATAGATTTCCTAACGCTACTAAAGATTTTGCGGCAGCAGCAAACGGTTTGGGTTCTTTAAATAATTCTATTCCAACTTGGGACGAAGAAAACATTACTACTTACGCCCAAAAACAGATTGATTTCTTATCTTACACTAATGCTAAAAAAGCTATTCAAGGAAAACAAGCATCAGGTGGAGTAGGATTTATCCCTATTAGCTTAAATCTAACAATGGATGGGATTTCAGGTATTAAGATATATAATGCTTTAAGAGTAGATACTTCTTATTTACCATCTAACTACCCTACTTCAATGGATTTTATCATTACAGGTATAACTGATAAAATTGAAAATAACGTTTGGCTTAAAGATATTTCTACTGTAATGGTTCCTAAATTCCCTTCTCAAGGAGATGGAAACCCACCCACCCAAGGTAGTAGTACTTCTTCTAATACAACACCATCACCAAGAGGAGAATCAAGAAATCAAGGACCAAGAGATTGTAATGCTGAAAATATTCAATTATCTACTAACTTTAGTTTAGCCCAATTATCTTGTTCAGCCCCCGCAGCTAAATACTTTATACCAGCTGTAGGTCAAACTAAAACTCACCCAACAAGAGGAGTACTTACAAGAGATCAAATTATAGCTAACTTAAGAGGTGTAGCTCAAAATATTCTAGAGCCTATTAGAGCAACTTACCCTACATTAATTGTAACTAATGCTTACCGCGATAAAGGAGGATCCAGCCAACACGAGGTAGGCGAAGCAGTAGACATTCAATTCTCAGATATTACAGGACCTATTACTAGTCAAAACGCTGAATTTTTAGTGCGTGCCGAAGCTATTCGAAAGATTTTAAGTGCTAAAAATGGGTTTGACCAATTCCTTTTAGAATACAAAACTACAGGTTCAAAAAGACCTTGGTTGCATATTTCATATCGTAGCAATGTGGCTAACCGAAAAGAAATTCGTACATTCCTAAATGATGTTACTGCTTCAAACGGTAATGGTAAATTTTATAACGCTTTAGCTTAAATATGCCTTATTTTCCTTTATCCCAAGTTAAAACTAATTTAGTTAGTAGTGGAGAATTTGCTTTAGTAGGTAACCAAGAGATATATTATGGTTCCTACTGGAAAACCTCTACTGGAAAGTATTTTACAGGTAAAACTCCTCAAGATTTGCCTACTAGAGAAATTATACCTATAGCTCAATCACCTATAGCTACTGATGATATTGAATCAACTCCTTCTTTAGATAGTATTAATTACAATAATATTTTAACTATTACCCAACCTTATAGTAATATTCCTCAATATAATCCTGTTTTACCAACCCAACAAGACTACCAGAATGGAGAATTTATAAGATACTTTTGTAAAAAATCTAATGAACTAATCTATATTGAAATAGATAAATCCCAATATGATCGTTTAGTTTCTAAAAACCCAGATATACTTTGGCAATTATATATTCCTTTTAACATAGCCTGGCAAATAACTGGAGATAAAGAACAAACCGCTCATACTAATAAAAACATAGTAGATTTAACCTCAGTAAGACTTCGTTTACCTAAATTTGGAGAATATCTAAACAATAACTATCTTAAGTATTACAGATAAAAATGTACTTAAGTGTTCTGGTTAGTAGAAAATAAAAGTCAATTTGAGGAATTTAAAAACAGGAATGTTAAAGAAGCATTCATTGAAATAATACCTTACTCACCTTTCATTCATCCGGCCGAAAACTCAATCTGTTGCATCTACATTAGGCCTTTACAAGACCATAAAGGTTACATATTTCCAATCTACCATACAGAGGTAGAAGAGAAACTATTTGAAGATAAGGTATTTTTGTTAATTAAGAACTTAGAGAAAATATATTGTAAGGATAAAAAAGAATTCCTACACTATTTTCCTCTTAAGCAGCTTATTGACATCACACTAACCTCCCCTACGTATATACAATTCACACCTGCCCATGAATTTTTATACCACAAATATCCCAATAAACAAGACATTAACACTCTAATACCCATTGTCAAACACTATGAGTATTGTGAGGCCCTATTTGAGGAATTAGAACACTTGGTAGACCAACCAGTCAATAAATTTTATAATGACAAGGTTAGTTGGGTATTCAATGGCATTGAACGAGCCGGTTTATATGTGGATAATACGTTATATAACGACTACTTTGATAAGGACATCGATGGTTGCGTTGTTTATACTCAATACAATATAAAA
>Ga0172367_10009355_pt1 | contig 10768 bp, 10 predicted proteins | sample Lak10m_FD_114542 | JGI IMG/M metagenome (GOLD analysis project Ga0172367, IMG submission 114542) | Freshwater microbial communities from Kabuno Bay, South-Kivu, Congo - kab_022012_10m | ecosystem: Environmental > Aquatic > Freshwater > Lake | place: Democratic Republic of the Congo: South-Kivu...
GAAGCCGATCGTCTACTACCTCGATCCCGGCGCGCCGGAGCCGCTGCGCGGGGCGCTGCTGGAAGGCGCGCGGTGGTGGAACCAGGCGTTCGAGGCCGCCGGCTACCGCAACGCCTTCCGCGTGGAGCTGCTGCCCGAGGGCGTGAGCCCGCTCGACGCCCGCTACAACGTCATCAACTGGGTGCACCGCTCCACACGGGGATGGAGCACGGGCGGGTCGGTGATCGACCCGCGCACGGGCGAAATGACCGAGTACGAGCTGCCGCCCAAGTCGCTGCCGCATTCGGTCAGCATCGACGCCGACGGCAATCCGTGGTTCACCGGCAACGGCAACGGCACGATCGGCAAGCTCGACCCGAAGACCGGCGCCTTCACCGTCTACAAGATGCCCGACCCCGCGGCGCGCGACCCGCACACGGCCGAGTTCGACCGCGACGGCATCCTGTGGTTCACGCTGCAGCAGAGCGACATGGTCGGCCGTCTCGACCCCAAGACCGGCGAGATCCGCCTCGCCAAGACCAAGCCGCGCGCGCGGCCCTACGGCATCAAGATCGCCGCCGACGGCACGCCGTGGTTCTCGTGCAACGGCAGCAACTGCCTCGTGAAAGTCGACCCCAAGACGATGGCGCTGACCGAGGTGACGCTGCCGATCCCGGCGACGACCGTGCGCCGGCTCGACCTCGCCGCCGACGGCTCGATCTGGTACGTGAACTCCTCGCAAGGCCGGCTCGGGCACTACGACCCGAAGAGCGGCGCGATCCGCGAATGGGCCTCGCCGAGCGGGCCGTCCTCGCATCCCTACGCGATCGCCGTGGTCGACGGCATCGTCTGGTACAACGAGTCGGGCACCCGCCCCGACGCGCTGGTGCGCTTCGACCCGCGCACCGAGACGTTCCAGAGCTGGGCGATCCCGTCGGGCGGCGTCAATGCCGGCATCATCCGGCACATGCGCCCGACGCGCGACGGCGACCTGCTGATCCACCAGAGCAGCACAAACCGCGTGCTGCGCGTCCACATCCAGGGGGCGGCCGCGACGCGCTGACGGCCCGCGTTTCAGGCGAGGTACTTGCGCGTCGCTTCGGCATAGGCCGCTTCGCGTGTCGCCGCGCGAACCAGGTCGGGCGGGGCGAGTCCGTCGAGGCTTGCCGGGTCCGCCCCGGCGCGCAAGGCCGCCAGCGTGCGGTGGACGGCCGCTATCGCCGCGAAGATCGGCTGGTGGCCCTGCAGCGCGATGCGGATGCCGCGCGCGGCCATCGCCCTTGCGTCGCCGAGTTCCGCCGACGCCACGCAGATCACCGGCAGCGGCGCGGCGGCGCGCACCGCGTCGATCTGGGCGGGCGCGATCGTGCCCGCGAGAAACAGCGCGTCGGCCCCCGCCTCGGCATAGGCCTTGGCGCGCGCGACCGCCTCGTCCAGTCCGTCGGTGGCGAGGGCGCTGGTGCGTGCCACGATCGTCAGGTCCGGGTCGCGGCGTGCGGCCAGTGCGGCGCGCACCTTGCCCAGTCCCTCGGCGCGCGACACCAGCCGCGGCTTGGTCTCGCCGAAGCCCTGCGGCAACGCGGTGTCTTCGATCGTCAGCGCCGCCACGCCCGCGACTTCCAGTTCCTCGACCGTGCGCGCGACCGAATGCGCGTTGCCGTAGCCGTGGTCGGCGTCGACCAGCAGCGGCAGCCCGCCCGCGCGCGTGATGCGGCGGATCTGTTCGGCGAACTCGGTCAGCGTGATGACCGCGATGTCGGGTGCCCCGAGCACGGCGAGCGAGGCGACCGAGCCCGCGAACATGCCGGTCTCGAAGCCGAGATCCTCGGCGATGCGCGCCGACAGCGCGTCCCAGACCGAGGCCGGGTGCAGGCAGGCATCGCCCGCGAGGACGGCCCGGAAACGGCGGCGGCGTTGCTGGAAGACCATCGTTACCCCTCTCGTCCGGTCATCGGCTCCACCGAGCTTACCCGATCGCCGCAAGAACCGGGTCGCGCGGTCGCCGGCGGCATGCGATCCCTGCGGCATGGCTTTCACGATCAGCGGCCTCGCGCCCGACCCCTTCGCCGCCCTCTACGGGCTTCCCGATGCCGAGCTCGCGCGCCGCGGCGCCCTGCGGATGCGCGTCGACGAAAGCCCGGGTTTCCCCGACCGGATCGAAATGCGCGACGCGGCGGTCGGCGAGACGGTGCTGCTGGTCAACCATGTCAGTCTCGACCTGCCGACCCCCTACCGCGCGAGCCACGCGATCTTCGTGCGCGAGGGGGCGGACCGGCGCTGGCAGGGGGCACCCGGCGAGGTGCCCGAAGTGATGCGACGGCGCCTGCTGTCGCTGCGCGGCTTCGACGCGCACGGCATGCTGCGCGCCGCCGACGTCGCCGACGGGGTGGCGGTCGAGGGCCTGGTCGCCCGCCTGTTCGCCGACCCGGCGATCGCCTTCATCCACGCGCACAACGCGCGGCAAGGCTGCTATTCCGGCCGGTTCGACCGAGCCCCTGCGTAACCTTTCCTGCGGTCCCCGCGAATCCGGGTGCATCGACCGCCCCGACCGGAGTTCCGCACATGACCGACCGCCGCGCCTTCCTTGCCGCCGCCGCCGCCACGCTGTTCGCACCTTCCGCCATCGCGCAGGCGCCCGCCGCGCGCGTCGTTGCCTATTCCGATGCGGCTTTTGCCGCGGCACAGGCGGCGGGGCGCCCGATCCTCGTCGCGGTCGAGGCCTCGTGGTGCCCGACCTGCCGCGCGCAGAAACCCATCCTCGGCGCGCTGCTGGCACGTCCCGCTTTCGCCGCGATGGTCGCGCTGTCGGTCGACTTCGATTCGCAGAAGGACGCGGTGCGCAAGCTCGACGCCCGCATGCAGAGTACGCTCGTCGTCTTCCGCGGCACGGCCGAGCGCGGCCGTTCGGTCGGCGACACGAACGCGGCCTCGATCGAGGCGCTGCTCGCCAAGGCCGTCTGAGTCCGGCGGCGGACTCCGGCAACCGATGACCGCGACGTTCGCCTTCGCGCTCCTCGCGGGCGTGCTTTCGACGCTGTCGCCCTGCGTCCTGCCGCTGCTGCCGATCGTGCTCGCCGGCGCTGCCGGCGGCGCGCGGCACGGCGTCTACTGGATCGCGGGCGGCCTGGCGTCGTCGTTCGCGGCGATCGGGATCTTCGTCGCGACGGTCGGGTTCGCGATCGGGTTCGACGGCGACTTCTTCCGGCTCGCCGGCGGCATGCTGATGGTGGCGTTCGGCGTCGTGCTCGCGGCACCGCCGCTGCAAGTCCGTTTTGCCGCCGCGATGGGGCCGGTCGGCGACTGGACGGAACGGCGCTTCGGCGGTTTCTCGACGGACGGCGCGGTCGGCCAGTTCGGCCTGGGCGCGCTTCTCGGCGCCGTCTGGAGCCCGTGCGTCGGGCCCACGCTGGGTGCCGCATCGGTGATGGCCGCACGCGGCGAGAACCTCGCCGCCGTCGCGGCGACCATGCTCGCCTTCGGGATCGGCGCCGCCCTGCCGCTGCTGGTGCTGGGCCGACTGTCGCGCGAGCGCTTCGCGGCGTGGCGCGGAAGGCTCGCCGCCGCCGGTTCGGGCGCGAAGACCCTGCTCGGTGCCGTGCTGGTGTCGGTCGGCGTTCTGGTGCTTACCGGCGCCGACAAGCGCCTCGAGGCGGCGCTGGTCGAGCGCCTGCCTGACTGGCTCGTCAACCTGACGACCGCCTTCTAGCGCCGCCGGTAGTCGTCGGCGAGGCGCTCGATGTCGGCCTCGTCGAGCAGCTTGCCGTACTGCACCTCGATCAGCGTCAGCGCCGCCGTGCCGTCGTTCTCCAGCCGGTGGACGCGGCCCTTCGGGATGTCGATCGCCACACCCGTCGACACGCGCCGCGTGCGCGTGCCGAGGGTCACCTTGCCTTCGCCGCCGACCACGAACCAGTGCTCGTCCCGCCCGGCATGGCGCTGCAGCGACAGGCGGTGGCCCGGCGACACGACGATGCGTTTGACCGCGAAACCGGCACCCGTGTCGATCACCCGCCATTCGCCCCAGGGACGCGTGCCCTTGTCGCCGCGCTTGTAGCGGTTGACGGGTCTGGCGGTCGTCGTCTTGGCGCTCATGTCCTGTCTCCGTCGCCGGACCGCGCCGCGAGCCGGGCGGCGAGCGCCCGGATCTCGGCGGTCTGGAAGGGTTTGTCGACCAGCGGCACGCCGGTCTGCGCGACCTCGCCCGACAGGCCGCTGCCGAGCGAGTCGCCGGTCACGAACGCGACATGCGCCGCAAGCTCGGGATAGAGCCGGCGGATCTCGCGGTAGAGGGCGGGGCCGTCCATGCCGGGCATGCGCAGGTCGCTGAACACCGCGTCGTATTTCGCGGCCGCGAGCAGGCGCAGCGCCTCGTTGCCGTCATACGCCGTGTCGACGCGCGTCGTGTCGTTCGCGAGGATCTCGGCAAGCGTCGCCGCGATTCCCGGCTCGTCGGCCACGACGAGGATGCGCCGCGCCGCGGGTGCGGCGTGCGCGTCCGGTTCGGCGGCCTGCGGCGTCTCGGCCGCCCCGGCATCGAGCCCGGCGGGCAGCGTCACGACGAACAGAGCGCCGCCCTCGGGTGCTTGCGTGACCGCGATGCTGCCCTCGTGCCCCTCGACGATGCCGCGGCAGACCGACAAGCCGACGCCCGTCCCGAGCCCGACCGGCTTGGTCGTGAAGAACGGCTCGAAGACGCGCTCGCGCAGTTCCGCCGGCACGCCGCCGCCGTTGTCGGCGATTTCGAGGCGGATCGCGCGCCGGTCCGGCGTTGCGCGCGCCTCGACCCGGAGGAGGCGCGGGGCGGGGCGGTCGGCCAGCGCCTGCTGGGCGTTGACGATGAGGTTCGACAGCACCTGGCTCAGTTGGTCGGCGTCGCCCATGATCGCCGGCAGGTCGGCCTCGACCTTTCGGTCGACCGCGATCCCGGCCGAGCGCAGCAGGTAGCCGAGAAGGTCGAGCGTGCCGTCGATGGCCGCCGCGAGCGACAGGGGTGCGCGCTCCGGCGCCTTTCGCCGCGCCATCGCGAGGAACGTGCGAACGATGCGCGCGCAGCGGTCGGCGGCCGCGGCGATGCGCCGCGCGCGTTCGACCGTGCGCGGATCGCCCCCGGTCGCCTCGAGCAGCGACGCCTGGCCGACGACGATGGCGAGCGGGTTGTTGAGCTCGTGCGAGACGCCGGCGAGCAGCGAGCCCAGCGCCGCCATCTTCTCCGACTGGTGCAGCTTCTCGCGCTGGCGGGCGAGGTCGGCCTCGATGCGCTTGGCTTCGGTGAGGTCGACGAGCGCGCCGACCGAGCAGTCGACGCCTTCGTAGACGATGCGCCGCGCGGTGATGGCGCAGGGGAAGCTGGTGCCGTCGCGCCGCCGCAGCATGTACTCGACATGGTCGACCTGGCCGGTCGGCGCGATGCGGCCGATGAAGTCGCGCCGGTCGGCGGGATCGGTCCAAAGCTCGGCCGCGAAGGAGCCGGCGACGCTGCCGGGTGCCGCACCCAGCAGCGCCTCGACGGGCGGGCTGGCGTAGCGCACAAGCCCGCTGGCCAGTTCCACGACGACGACGGGAACGGGATGCGATTCGGCGATGACGCGGAAACGCTCCTCGCTGTCCTTCAACGCCGCTTCGCCGAGTGCTCGTTCGATCGCGAGGCCGACGAAGGCGGCGACCGCACGCAGCGTGTCGATCTCGGTCGGCGTCCAGATGCGCTCGCCGTCGCACTGGTCGAAGCCGACGGTGCCCCACCACGTGGCGCCCGCCAGCACCGGGATGCGCAGCACCGAGCGCAGCCCGAGCTCGTCGCCGAGCATGCGCTTCTTCTCGGGGTCGAGCGTGGCGACGTCGGCGATGATCGTCTCGCCGCGGGCGAGCCGCTCGCGCCAGTCGGCGAAGGTCGCGGTCGCGAAGGGGCGCATCGCGACGGGCTGGCTGCCCGCCAGCGCCTTCACGCCCGGGGCCGTCCATTCGAACAGGTCGGCCTGCACGAAGCGGCCTTCGGCGAAGGCGTTGCGGCCGAGCTTGACGCGGCTCACGCCCATCACGGGGCCGAGTTCCCCGAGCAGGCCCTCGACCGCCGCCTGCCAGTTGCCGTCGGCGAGCAGCCGCGCGGTCGCGGCGTTGAGGGCCGCGAGTGCCGCCTCGCGGCGCTTGAGGTCGGTGATTTCCACCCGGATCATCACGGTGCCGCCGTCCGACATGCGCCGGTCGACGAGCCGCACCCAGGTCCCGTCGGCGCGCTGCACGTCGGTAGCCGGGCGCGGATTGCGGATGCGGTCGAGGCGGTCGGCGACATGCGCTTCGACGCGCTCGGGCGGCACCTTGCTCGCACCGCTCGACGCCATCGCGCGCACCAGCGTCTCGAACTTGACGCCCTCGCGCAGCACCCCGCCGATCGGCGCGTAGAGCTCGGCATAGCGGGCGTTCCACGCGACCAGCCGTTCCTCGGCGTCGAGCAGCGCGAAGCCCTCGCCGAAGGCCGCCATCGCCTCGGTCAGGCGCCGGGCCTCGGCCGCCGCACGGCGCGCGGCGTCTGCGCGTTCGGTCACGTCGGTCACGAGGATCACGAACCCGCCGCCGGGCATCGGATTGCGCTTGAATTCGACGACCCTTCCGCCGGCCGTGGCGCGCGAGAAGTTGGCCGGTTCGGCGAGCGCGCCGGGTACGGCCGCGGCGCGGACCGCCTCGGCGCCGTGCGGCCCGAACTCGCCGCGCGCCGCCTGGAAGGCGAGGATGTCGAGAAAGGGCGTGCCCGCGCGCGCGAGGTCGCGCGGCAGGTCGAGATATTCGAAAGGCCTTTCGTTCCAGGCCACCAGACGGTGGCCGGAATCGAACACCATGATCCCGTCCGACAGCGCCGCGAAGGCGGCCGCCATGGCTCCGGTCGTCTCGGCGCTGGTCATCCCCCGCCTCCCCGGCGTCTTCATTGGCACAGGGCCGGAAAAACGGGAAGGGGTCGCAACCAATCGCCGGATCGGTCGCGCCGAGCCCGCTTGTCTGGGTATCCCGGCACGCTATTCTTGCGCCGGTCAGGGAGGATCTCGGACTTGAACGACGCCGCCGTTTCGTCGGCCCCCCGCGCGGGCTGGCTCTGGTATTTCGCCTACGGCTCCAACATGAACCCGCAGCGCCTGTTCGACGCGCGCCTCGCCCGCGACGGCGTGCCGTGGGGCCGTCGCGTCGCCGGACGGCTCGACGGGTGGCGTCTCGCCTTCAACAAGCCGTGGTCCCGCTTCCCCGGTGCGGGCGTCGCCAACATCGTGCCCGACGCGGCGGCGCGCGTGTTCGGCACGCTCAACGAGATGCCGCCCGAAGGCCTCGACGTGCTCGATCGCTTCGAGGGCGTGGCCGGCGGCCATTACGCGCGTCGGAACGTCGCGGTCCGCATGGGCGACGCCGACGTCGCGGCCGTCACCTACGTCGCCGACGGCGGGCTGGCGGACGGCCTGCGACCGGCCTGTTCGTATCTGGCGCATCTGCTGGCCGGCAACGACCTGCTGCCCGGCGACTACGTGCGCGCGCTTGCCGCGCAGAACTGTCTCGACGTGCAGGAGCGCGACGCATGAGCATCGACCGCAGCGACGAGGAATGGCGCCGCCTGCTGACGCCCGCGCAGTACGCCGTGCTGCGCGGCCACGGCACCGAGCGGGCGGGTTCGAGTCCGCTCGATAAGGAGTACCGGCGCGGGCGCTTCCTGTGCGCGGGTTGCGGTGCGGCGCTGTTCGCCTCCGAGGCGAAGTTCGACAGCCGCACCGGCTGGCCGAGCTTCTTCCGGCCGCTCGACGGCGCCGTCGCGACGACGGTCGACCGCAAGTTCTTCATGACGCGCACCGAAGTCCATTGCGCTTCGTGCGAAGGCCATCTCGGCCATGTCTTCGACGACGGCCCGCCGCCGACCGGCCTGCGTTACTGCATGAACGGCGTGGCGATGACGTTCGAGCCTTCGGCGGACTGAGGATCGATCCCGGCTTCGCCGGCGACCTCGCGGATGAGCTTGGAAAGCACGGCGTTGGTAAAGGCCTCGAAACCTTCGGCGACGACGAGAAAGGCGCCCGGACCGCCGATCACCTCGTCGCGATAGTGATCGACGAGATCTTCCTCCGGCGGCCGCCCGAAATTGTTGCTGCCGGTGACGATCGGCAGGCCGTTGACCGTGATGCCCTTGGCGACCGCATCGTCGCGCGCGGCAAAGGACGGGCGGCCGTGGTTGTTGCGCCCGTCGCCCGACACGTCGATGACCAGGCGCGTGCCCTCGAAGCCGTTGTCGTCGAACATGCGCGCGGCGAAATCGATGGCGCCGCTTATCGAGGTGCGGCTCGCGCCCGACGGCGGCACGGCGGCGAGGCGCGCGACGAACGCCTCGGCGTCGGCGCGGCTCGCGATGCGGGTCCAGTTGACGACGATGCGGTTGTGGAACGTGCCGGCCCATTCCATGTAGGCGATCGCGACGGCCTTGTTGGGGCCGCCGGTCATCGCCTGCAGCACGCGCGGATGGACGAGCGCTTCCATGTAGCCGCGGCGCTGGAGCTGCGCCTCGTCGGCGTCGACGCTGTACGAGACGTCGACCGCGAGCACCAGTTCGAGATCGACGGGGACCGCGCGTGCGGGCAGCGCGCCGGCGAGGAGGAACAGGACGGCCGCGACGAGCGCGCGCGCGGACCGGCCCGGGCCCGTCGCGCGCGCGGCCGACATCAGGCCGGCCGCCAGGGCTCGACGAAATCGCCGGGGCCGAGCACGCGTTGGGGCGGCTCGTCGTGGCGCGAATAGTCGGGCTGGTCGTTGTAGCCGCCGGGGGGGTCGCCGGGCTGGCCGTAGTTGCGGTTGTCGTAGGCCGGCATTCCGTAATCGGCCGACGGCGCCTGCGGGGCGAGCATGCGCAGTGCCACACCTTCGAAGCCGCGCTCGGTCTTCACGTAGTCGACCTCGACCGGCAGGCCGGCCTGATGCGCGCCGGTGATGCCGGCACTCTCGAGCAGGCGGCCGGGCAGGTAGATGTCGCGGCCGAGCGCGATCTCCGGTGTTGCGAATCCGAAGCCCTTCTGCGGGTTGTAGAACTTGATCGTGGCGCGGCATGTCTCGCTGGCGGCGGGCGCCGGCTTGCGCAGTTCGCCCTGCGGCTTCCAGCCGACGCGCTCGAGATTTTCGGGCGTCGCCGCCGCGGCGAGCTTCAGCAGTTCCTGGCAGGCGAATCCCTTGGCGACCGGCACGATCATCAGTTCGGCGTCGAGGCCGGGCTTGAGCGCGCGCGACACGGCCGGATCGAGGCGGTTGCCGCGCACGAAAACTTCGCGCCCGTCGTCGAGCAGGATGAAGCCGAACCCCTTGGCGTGGTTGAACCACTTTACGACGCCGTGGACCGGCCCTTCGGCGGCGACGCGGGGTGTCGGTGCCGGCGCCGCGGCGGGCGGGGGCGCGTAGGCGGGGACCGACGATACGGGCGCCGGAGCGGCGGCCGCGACAGGCTCGCGTGCCGGCGCGGGCGCGCCCCCCGGCTTGGCCGGGCGCATCAGGAAGGCAGGCTGGAAATCGGGATCGTTGTCGGGAGCGGCGTCGCGCGGCGTCTTGCGGTTCATCGAATCCGTCGGAAAAACGTGAGCGGGAATCCGGCCGAAGGGGCCGGCAAATCAAGCGTGTTTCAATCGGGTACCGGAGTAAACTTGCCACTCCGGCCGCCAAAGTCAAACGGAATTGACCGGGCCGCCGTCGCCGGGGCAATTTGCCGCCCGTCCGATTTCTTCCGGAGAAACAGACTTTTGAACCCGATCTTCGCCAACGCCGCGACCTCGATCTTCGAGGAGATGTCGGCTCTCGCGCGCCGCCATTCCGCGATCAATCTCGGTCAGGGCTTCCCCGACGATCCCGGCCCGGAAGACGTGCGCCGCAAGGCCGCCGAGGCCGTCGTCGACGGCTGGAACCAGTATCCGCCGATGATGGGCCTGCCCGAACTGCGCGCGGCCGTGGCGCGGCACTACGCGACGCATCAGGGCCTCGCGGTCGATGCCGATGCCGAAGTGATGATCACCTCCGGGGCGACCGAGGCGATCGCCGGGGCGCTGCTCGCCTGCGTGTCGCCCGGCGACGAGGTCGTGCTGTTCGAGCCCGCCTACGACGCCTACCTGCCGCTGGTCCGCCGCGCGGGCGGCATCCCGAAATTCGTCAAACTCGCGCCGCCCGACTGGCGGTTCGACGCCGCCGCCCTGCGCGCAGCGATCGGCCCGCGCACGCGGGCGGTGCTGTTCAACAATCCGCTCAATCCGGCGGGCTGCCTTTATGGCGACGCCGACTTGCGCGTGCTCGCCGCCGCGCTCGACGGCACCGACGCGGTCGTGATCTCCGACGAGGTCTGGGAGCACGTCGTGTTCGACGGGCGGCGCCATGTCTCGGTGCTCGCGGTACCGGGCCTGCGCGAGCGCAGCGTCAAGATCGGCTCGGCGGGCAAGATCTTCAACCTGACGGGCTGGAAGGTCGGCTTCGTGGTCGCTGCCCCGCACCTGCTGCGCGTGCTCGCCAAGGCGCACCAGTACATCACGTTCACGACGCCGCCCAACCTGCAGGCGGCCGTCGCCTACGGGCTCGACAAGCCGGCCGCGCATTTCGACGCGATGCGCCGCGACCTGCAGGACCGCCGCGACCACCTTCAGCGCGGCCTCGCCGCGTCGGGCTTCGCGGTGCTGCCCAGTGCCGGCACCTATTTCCTCAATGTCGATCTCGGGCCGCTGGGGCTTGCCGACGACGCGGCGTTCTGCCGGCGCATGGTCGCCGAGGCGGGCGTGGCGGCGATCCCGGTCTCGGCGTTCTA
>Ga0172367_10009356_pt1 | contig 10767 bp, 11 predicted proteins | sample Lak10m_FD_114542 | JGI IMG/M metagenome (GOLD analysis project Ga0172367, IMG submission 114542) | Freshwater microbial communities from Kabuno Bay, South-Kivu, Congo - kab_022012_10m | ecosystem: Environmental > Aquatic > Freshwater > Lake | place: Democratic Republic of the Congo: South-Kivu...
AGCTTTAAATTGATTAAGTTCAGTAACTTGATATAGTAATATCTCATAGATCTTTTTTGCATCTCATTTTCCTAAATCCATCATAGTGAATGCTGGTACAGTTCAAAAATGTTCTTCTTGAGGTGTAATATTACTTAAGTCTATTTTGATGGAAGATTCAATTTTTGCCATTTTTTAAAGTTTTGTTAAATTACTATATTAAAATATATACTATATAATAAATAAAAAGCCTATTTTTGTCAAAACTAAAAATATTTATTTTAGATATTTACAAAATTTGACAAAAAAAATAAATTACATAAAATAGTTTATTGACTAAATATCAAAATAAAAACTAAAAACCATGCAGAATATACTTACAAAAAAGATTTTAGATATAAACGATATTAGGGTAATCAATCCTAATTTTGAAACATTAAAAATAATTCCTAGAAAAACTGCATTGCATATACAGGCTATTATTTTTGATGTTAATAAGAAAAAATTATCAGTACTAACAACTAACAATAATCCACAAATAATAGCTCAAACTTTTGAGAAAATTTCTGCGAAAGGTTATAGTTTTGAGTTTTATTATACAGATGAATCAGCTTTTGAATTAGCTTTGAGCTGGTATGAGAAATTACAAAAATTAGAAGAACAAAAAAGAGTTGATATAGAAGAAAGAAAAAATGTTTTGTGAAAAGATGCTGTTTCAATGATAAAAAAAATATTCTCTGAGAGAACTGTTTATGATGAGGGTCAATTTATACAAGAATTGATTAGACTTTCCTTTCAATCTTGATCTTCGGACTTACATTTTCAATCCGAAGATGATTGAGTTCATATTCGTATAAGGAAAGATTGAGTACTTTCAGAAGTTTTGTTTTTCTCTCATTTAGAATTTAAAAAATATCTTATAAAGCTTAAGTTTATGTCTTGAGTGAAATTAAACATAGACTATATGCCTCAAGATTGAAGATTTGGTTTTGAAGTAGATATTTCTTGAAATAAAAAGAAAATTGATGTGAGAGTTAACTTTATGCCATGACTTATAAATGAAAATATCGTTATGAGATTTTTGGATGCCTCAAAATGAATAATATCTTTTACAGATATATGATTTGCTGATCATACATTAAATATTTTGCAATCAAATTTAAAGAAAAAATCTTGAATAATCTTGGTAACTTGACCTACAGGTAGTTGAAAAACTACAACTTTGTATTCTATGCTGAATTATTTAAATGATAATTCTAAAAAAATAATTACATTGGAAGATCCAATAGAGTATCAAATGGCTTGAATACAACAATCCCAAATTAATGATAAAAAATGATATAGTTATGAAGATTGATTGAAAGCAATTCTTAGACAAGATCCTGATATAATAATGGTTTGAGAAATTAGAACATTGGAAACAGCAGAAATTGCTATTAGCGCAGCTTTGACATGACATTTAGTGCTTTCTACTATCCATACGAACACAGCTATTGAAGCTATTTCAAGACTTTTGAATATGTGAATCAAAAATTATATGCTTGCTCCTGCGTTGAATTTGATAGTTTGACAAAGGCTTTTGAGGAAATTACATAAATGTAATTCTTATAAACAAGCAGATATGGCAGAAAACCAAGAAATTGAAAATATTATCAAAACTGTTAAAAACATAAATAAGAGGATTAAATTAGATTTTGATGGTAAAATACCGATTCCAGTTTGATGTGAAGATTGCGGACTTGATTGATATGCTGGTAGAGTTGCAGCGATAGAAACATTTGATATAGATGATGATATTAGAAATTTGATAATAAATGGGAAATCAACATTAGATATTTATGCTATGGCTAGACAATGATGATTTTTGACATTTAAAGAAGATGCTTATATAAAAATGTTGAAATGACAAACAACACTTGATGAAATAAGAAGAGTAATTTAAAATCTAATAAAAATATTAAAATGACAGCAGAAACAATTGCTTTAGTTGACAAATCGCAAGAAAATAAGTCAAAATCATTAACTGATTATCTTTATGATGTTTATGAAATATTTGATAAAAAGGATACAAAATGATTAGATGGATTGATTGATTTTTTGAAAAATAGCGATGATAAACAATTATATTATCCTTTGAGAGATTGTATTATAAAAGAATTAAGAAATATAAAATCTTTAGAAGATAATAGAGATTTTATTTTGGTTATATCAGATGTTTTTGTTCATAATTGTTCATCTAAAGTTAGTAGCTGGATCCATCAAATTAGAAAATTATCAACACTATTATGAATATGATTGGAAGTAAATGATACTAGCATTGATACTTCAAAGATTGATGTTAAAACATTACCAGAATATGATTTGGTTTATCATTGTTTGAAAGATAATGATTTTAACTCTTTACAATGACTTTTGAATCGTTTGAAAGATGAATGAGATATAGAATGATTAGAAAGAGTATTATTGATTTTTGACTCTTATTTTGGGAAAGTCAGTGATATATTGGTTTATGTGTCAAAGTCAGTTCAGTGAGAACAACCAAATTATCTATGAAAATTCAAATCGACAAATGATATGTTTAGAGATTTTGTCTGAAGGTTTTTGGATTTTGATAGATGAAATATAAGAAGAGATTTTAAACCAATTTGTGAAATGTTTTTAAATTTTTACTGATATCTAAAAAATTTAGTTATTGATATGAAAACCAGATCATTATAGTTTATAATAGATTACTAATGCCTGCCTTTGGCAGGTTTTTTTATATTTGAAATATATTTTATTGCTTTTTAGGTTTGAATGTATAATGTTTGTTTACAAAAATTTATGGTATAAAAAAATTATATGAAAGCACTTAAAATAGAGAATTTGACAAAAAATTATGGTAAAAACCAAGTTTTAAGAAATATAAATCTTGAGATACAGCAGTGAGATTTTTTCTGACTTTTGGGACATAATTGAGCTTGAAAAACTACTATGATATGAATTATTACCGATTTAGTAAAAAAGAATACTGGTAAGGTAGAAATCTTTGGTACAGACATCGATTTGAATTTCCCTTTGGCTAAGTCTTATATATGAGTTGTTCCTCAAGAATTTAATTTTGATATTTTTATGAAGGTGGAGGATATTGTCTTATCTAATGCTTGATTTTATGGAGTTGATCTTAATGAAGCTAGAAAAAGATTAGATCCATTGTTGGAAAAATTAAACTTATTGGATAAAAAGTATTCAACATCTAGAATGTTGTCAGGTGGTATGAAGAGAAGGCTGATGATAGCTAGAGCATTAATTCATCAGCCAAAACTTTTGATATTAGATGAACCAACTGCTTGAGTAGATGTGGAACTTAGAAAATCTATGTGGGATTTTTTGATTGAGTTGAATAAGCAGTGAACAACAATTCTTTTGACTACTCATTATTTGGAAGAGGCAGAGCAGCTTTGTAATAAAATTGCAATTATAAATAAGTGAGAAATAATAGAAAATACTGATAAAAAAACTTTGTTATCAAAACTAAAAACACAAGATATTATAGTGGATTTATCTCAAGATTTACAGAAGATTCCTAATTGATTGGAAGATCTAAATCCTATTTTGATAGAATCTAATAGACTTCAACTTAATTATGATATGGAAAAATATTCTATAAATGAAATTGTTTGATTGCTAGATAAACTTTGACTTAGGGTAACTAACTTATCTAATTCTTCAAATAGATTAGAGCAATTATTTATTAAAATGACTAAAGATGAATAATTTAAATTGATTGAAAACATTATTATACAAAGAAGTTTCTAGAGTTTTCAGAATTTGGAAACAAACCATTTTACCCCCAGTGATTACTATGTCGCTTTATTTTTTGGTATTTGGCAAGTTTTTGTGAGATAAAATACAAGATATTAATTGATATGGATATATAGATTTTATAGTTCCTTGACTTGTGATGATGTCTGTGATTACTGCTGCTTACTCAAATACTGTTTCTTCTTTTTATGGAGCAAGATTTCAAAACAGTATACAGGAACTATTGGTCTCTCCTATGCCTAAGTGGCAAATTTTGGCTTGATATACATTATGATGAGTTGTAAGATGATTTATAGTATGAATTGTAGTTTTGATAGTTTCTTTACTTTTTACAAGTTTAAACATACATAGTATAACATATTCACTTTTGTTTATGTTTTTCACATCAGCACTATTTTCTTTGGCATGATTTTTAAACTGAATTTTTGCTAATAGTTTTGATGATGTAAGTTTAGTACCAACTTTTGTGATAACTCCTTTGACATATTTGTGATGAGTTTTTTATAGTATAAGTCTATTACCATGAATATGGCAAACTATAAGTAGATTTAATCCTATATTGTATATGATTAATTGACTTAGATATGGGTTTTTATGAACATCTGACGTAAATGTTTTTTTATCATTATTTTTTATAATAGTATTTTGTGTATTACTTTATATAGTATGTTTAAGGCTTTTAAAATCATGATATAGATTGAAAAACTAATTCCTACTTTTTTCTATTGATAGTTAGTCTACCTTGGGGTAGACTTTTTTATATTTAAATATTTAATCAAATATAAAATGATACAAAATAGTATATATGACAATGTTTTGACACAGCTTAAAATTGCAGTAGATAAGTCGGATATAATTAAATGAGATAAAAACTTTTTGGAAATAATTTCACATCATGATCGTGTATTTATGTTTGATATACCAGTTAATATGGATAATTGAGAAATAAAAATCTTTCAGTGATATAGAGCCCAACATAATAACGCTAAATGACCGTATAAGTGATGAATTCGTTTTCATCAAGATGTCAGTTTGGATGAAGTTAAATCATTGTCTGCTTGGATGAGTTTAAAAACTTCAGTCTTATGACTTCCTTTATGAGGAGGCAAATGATGAATAATAGTTAATCCTAAAAAATTAAGTGAAATAGAGTTAGAAAATCTTAGTAGATGATATGTAAGATGAATTTACAAATATTTATGACCAGATGTTGATGTCCCAGCACCAGATGTAAATACTTCACCAAAGATTATGGCATGGATGGTGGATGAATATTCAAAATTGGTATGAAAACAAACTCCTGGTGCTTTTACTTGAAAGCCATTATCTGTTTGATGATCTTTGGTTAGAGAAACTTCAACAGGTCTTTGATGATTTTATGTTTTGGAAACATATTTGAATAGTGTTTGAAAAAATATTAAAGATATTAGTGTAATTATACAATGAGCATGAAATGTATCATTATGAATAGCTAGATATTTAGATGAAAAAGGAGCTAGAATCGTGTGAATATCTGATTCGAAGTGTTGAATCTATAAAAATGATTGACTTGATGTTCAGAAAATAATATCTTTGAAAAAAAATAATGAATCATTATCTAATTATAATGGAGCTGATATTATCAGATGAGAAGATATTTTGTATAAATATGCAGATGTTTTGATACCAGCAGCTTTGGAAAATCAGATAACTAAGAACAATGTAAATAAGATATCTGCTTGAATAATACTTGAGTTAGCGAATTGACCTGTAAGTTTTGAGGCAGATGAAATCCTTTTTCAAAAATGAATTCCGGTTATTCCTGATATATTAGCTAATGCCTGATGAGTTACAGTAAGTTACTTTGAGCAAGTTCAGAATTCTATAAATTATTATTGGTCTGAAGAAGAAATTAAAGAAAAATTATATCAAAAAATGCTTTTTGCTACACAAGAAGTAATTAAAATATCTAATAAATATAGTGTAAATCTAAGGACAGGAGCATATATTATTGCTTTGGAGAGAATTTATCAGGCCATGAAAGATTTACATAGGATTTAAAATTATTGAATTTTTCTTTAAATTGTTTATCTATATATTATTTAGATGTAGTAAAATTTATGGAATCAAAAAATAATTTGTCGGAAACTATAAATGATGCAGAATTGTTATATAATTTGCTAGGTTCATTGTATATAAAAATTAAGTCTATAAATGATATAGATCTTTTTTTGGATAAATTTATGACTTGATTTGATCAACCAACAAAAAATCTTATAAAAGTTTTAATAGAAATGTATTGAGAAACCTTGAATTTTTGTCGGTGTGATCTGATAAATTTTTATGCAAATGATTTACAGTATGTGTTAGCTTCTTTTAATAGTTCTACTATTACTGACTCTAATGATCTCAATATACTTATTTTGAAAATATCTAAATTATGGTCTGATGCAGATTTAAGACAATGTTTTATGAGTTATATGCATAAAAAATCAAAGTGATATTATGATAGTATTGCAGATTTAGATATTGGGGATATTGATTTGGAATATCGTTTTAATCCAGATAAATGTATGGTAGTTTATCAATAGTTTATAAATTTAAGAATATATAATGAATAAATATACAGTTGTGGTTTTATGATGAACATCGGGTTTTGGTAAATGGTTGGCAGAGTATATCATAAATAATTTTAGGGATTTAGTAGATGTTACTATTACATGAGTTAATGTAGAAAAATGAAGCCATGTTGCTTTAGAAATATGAGCTACTTTCTCAAATAATAATATAGAAGCTGTAAAAGGCAAAGACGTTGTTATCGTTTCTGTAACTATCAATAATACTTTGAAGGTAATAGAAGATATTGCACCTCATATTAAACCTTGAGCAGTGTTGGCTGATGTAACTTCAGTAAAAATTTGACCATCTGAATATATGCAAAAATTTACAGCAAAAGATGTATTAGTAATTCCAACTCATCCTATGTTTTGACCTTTTATAAAAACTATAGCATCTCAGATTTTCGTACTTACTCCAGCCGATGATGTTAAACAAGATCATAGATACCAATGGTTAAAAACATATTTATCACAAAAATGAGCTAATGTTTATGAATCTACTCCGTTAGAACATGATAAAATGATGGCGGTCGTTCAATGACTTACGCATTTTAATATGCTTACTATTTGAGAAACTATTAGAAGATTGGATTTTGATATAGGACTTTCACAGAAATTTATTTCTCCAGTTTATAAGCTAATGACAGCTTCAGTATGAAGATATTTAAGTCAGAATCCATCTTTGTATGCAGATATTCAAATGAATAATCCAGAAGTTTTAAAAGTTCATGATGTGTTTATGGAAGTTGCTACTGATTTTAATACTTATGCAAAACAAAAAAATGTAGATAGTTTTGTAAAGCTAGTAGAAGATTCTCATAAACATTTCGGAGAATGGTCGGAGGAGTGACAACGTTATACAGACAAAATTATTTATCTTATGTCTACTCAAGTTAATAAAATTAAGAAAAATATATGAGAGGAGGCAATTTTTGAAAATATATATACAAAAGATGTTACTGAATGAGAAATTTCTAAGTTTGAGAATAATAAAGTTTACTTAAATAATTGAAAGGTATTGGATATAAATGAGTGGATAATTTTGTAAATGTAGAATTGAGAATTGAAAATTAAGAATTTGGATGAAATAATATGTTAAAGTTGCATTGCAACGTCTTTACAAAAAATGTATAGGAGTGATTATTATTTTGAAAATGTATATTTGCAATGATTAATACTTTTTGGTATTGCCCAAAAAGTATTCAAAAAAGCTAGAAAATTTTTACTACTTCTTGAGAGTAGTTTCTAAAAGTTTATTAATAAAAAGAAATTCGCACCCACAAGTGGGACCCAGCTCATTTCTTAAGTAAACTAGATTTTATAAGTAAATACTAAAGATACTCAGATTATAAAAAATTTTCATTTAACTCGGTTATTATAATCGCCAAATGCAAATAAACGAGCGAGTCTGAATTTGGCTGGATCTTTATAACTATTTTAGGAGTAATGCCAAAAGTAATTATATAACTTTATTTTTCTAAAGTTAAAAATTTGTATTTATAATTTTCATCTTGAGAAGACATTTCTTCAATAGTTTTTGTAAAAATATTTTTGTATTCTGGGAAAAATACATCAGCTTTGAAATCGGATTCTACAACAGTTATATAAAGCCTATCAGTTAAGTTTATTCATTGACTATATATTTGTGCTCATCAAATAATAAATATTTCGTTTTGATCTATTTCTTGAGCTTTTTGTATAGCTTCTTCGATATTTGGACAAATAATTACTCATTCATAATTTATTTTAGGATTTCTAGAAATTACAATATTTGTCCTATTTGGTAGAGGACAAAATTTAGGGGGAATTGATTCAAATGTTTTTCTTCACATAATTACAGGATGTCCGTTTGTTAATGTTTTGAATCTTTTCATATCTTCTGATATCGACCAGAGTAAGTCATTGTCTTTTCCAAGTTCATTGTTTAATCAAATGGCTGCTATCATTGAAATTTTTGTCATGATTTTTTTGTTATTATTAAATTGTTATACTAGGTTTAAAATCAAAGAAAATTGGTACTAGTTTATCCTTTTTAGGATCAGATCAAATCGCAAATTCATAATATCACATATATGTAAAATCTATATGGTTTCAATCCAAAGTATGCGGGATTTTTTTGATTATTAGTTCAAATATGGTCTTTCTAAGTTCTTCGTCTTCAAAAGAGTAGAGGAATCAACTATCTAACATTCATTTTGTGATATGCATCAATTCACTTGCTTCAGCAGTTCAACGCGCTATTTCAGATTGTTTTCATTGTTTAAATTCTAGCACAAAATTATTTGGCTTGATTATAATACTTCATCAGTAAATATTTTCGTAAAATTCATGAACTATTATATCATAATTTCAAATATTTTCTCATAGATCATTGATGGTAGATAATATATTTGAAATAGTTTCTGCTCAATTTTTACCATAACATGCAAATCTTTTTGATTTTTTGTTGTTTGGAATGATAGAAACATAATATAGTGAACTTGGTATTTGCTCAAAAAATAAATTAGGATTTTCCAAAAAATCTTTAAGTGAAATTTGAGATAATTCTTTGTATTTTGGTAATCACAACTTATCAAGTAGTTTTGTAGAATCTTCTTTGGATTGTGAATCTAGTGCATTAGCTATGTCTCAAAAAATTCATTGATTATTTAACTGTCTAGCCCAATCATCCATTTTTAATCAAGTTTGTGCTTTTTCTCACATTGAAATTTATTAGTTTAATTTAAAAATATCCCGGAAATGGTCCAGGACGATAAATATAAATTTTAAAAACCTCAAACAGCTGTAATATCTCATTTTAAAGTTGGCCATGGATCATATTCTTCCAACTTGAAATCTTCAAATTTAAAATCATCAATATTTTTAACTTCTGGGTTTATAATCATTTTTGGGAATGGTCTTGGTTCCCTAGTAATTTGTTCTTTAGCTTGTTCAAAATGGTTACTATAAAGATGAACGTCTCAGAAGGTATGTACAAATTCACCTGGTTGGAAACCACAAACTTGAGCCAACATCATTGTAAATAGAGCATAGCTTGCAATATTAAACGGAACTCATAGGAAAGTATCAGCAGATCTTTGGTATAAATGTAATGAAAGTTTGTTATCAACTACTGAAAATTGAAAAATAGTATGACATGGAGGAAGTGCCATAGCTTTATCTTTGCTTGCTGCCATTTCATAAATAAATTCAGGATTCCATGCAGAAACTACGATAGACTTTCTGAATGGAGTAGTCTTAAGTTCATTGATAGCCCGAGCTAATTGATCTATTTTTCTACCATCGCTACTTTCCCATCTTCTCCATTGTACTCAGTAAACATTACCAAGATCTCACCATTGCTGAGCAAATTCATTACTTTCTTTGATTTTAGCGATAAATTGATCTTGAGTAAGATTTTCTACTGTTCATTTCATCATAGCTGCCTTATATTTTTTATATGGCCATTCATCCCAAATATGAACATCATTGTCTACAAGATATTTGATATTACTATCTCATTTGATAAACCAAAGTAATTCATGAATAATTCATCTCATAAAAACTTTTTTGGTAGTAAGCAAAGGGAATCATTTTGATAAATCATATCTTGTTTGTCTACCAAAAAGTGATCTAATAAAAGGCGGTTGTTCTCACTTTTCTTCATATTGTTTCAATACTTCTGGAGCTAAGAAAATTTGCTTATCATTTCAATTTTCTAAAATATCTTTTAAAAGATTAAGATATTGATATTCAGGATGTTGTTGGTTTGTCATTATTGTTAATATTTATATTATAAAAATAATTCATTAAATTTATGTCATTCAATATACTTCTTTAGTGAAAATGCAACTTCAGGTGGCATATTATCAAATGGGATTTCGTCGTATTTTACATACTTATATCAATCACATTTGTCAGGCTCCATTATTTTAATTTCTCATTCAAACTTATTAATAGTTATATAATATCATATATAATCTAAATTTGTTTTTGAATTATAATAAAATGTATTAGTTACTATTTCCATATCTTCTGGTTTTGCAGTTATTCAAAGTTCTTCATATAGTTCTCTATTCATAGCATTTAATATTCATTCTTTTTTTTCTATATGTCATGACGGGATACTCCATGTATTTGGCATATATCAACAATTTTTACTTCTTTTTTGAAGCAAAATCTCATTATCTTTGTTAACTATAAATGCATATGCAACAGCATAAAATATTGGATTTCCCATTTTTATTGTTTTATCATTAAATTATAAAATTAATTTTTTAGAAATCTTAAATAGTCTTTTTGATTTTCGTAGGTTTGCCATAAAAAGTATCTATAAAAATCTTCAAAATTTTTATCCTTTCATAAGCTATTTATATAATCTATTCTGGTAATTACAGGAAATATTATA
>Ga0172367_10009361_pt1 | contig 10765 bp, 11 predicted proteins | sample Lak10m_FD_114542 | JGI IMG/M metagenome (GOLD analysis project Ga0172367, IMG submission 114542) | Freshwater microbial communities from Kabuno Bay, South-Kivu, Congo - kab_022012_10m | ecosystem: Environmental > Aquatic > Freshwater > Lake | place: Democratic Republic of the Congo: South-Kivu...
TATTTAGGGTCTGCTGTTTAAGTCAACAAATATCAGGTTCTAAATTTCCAGGAAAAAATATTTTAGTTGGATAAATCCCAAGGATTTCCCCAATCATCCACTTTGCTGAAAAAGACACCATCGTTAAAATTTGACAATAGGCACTCAGCCCGATTAATTTAATCAGGTTGAGTACCAGGATGATTGTGGCTATCCATGATTCGCTCGTTTGTGGAAGTCTTGCTTTTATCCGGTTTAAACCGTATGCTGTTTTAGCTTGTCCAAACTTGCCCTCAATTGGATTTCTTTCGCCCGGTCTTACGTGTTCCACATCCACTGCCGATGGCCTTCCCAAGGGCTTTGCCCTAAGCTTTATTCCAAGTAGCTTGAGTACAGCTCTGTTGGATCGGTTGCAATAGATCTTATCAGCCAACACTTCTTCTGGATAATATCCAAAGCGTTCTTTATATTTTTCTACTGTGGATATTAGCCTTGTGCCTTCATTAAATGCTTCCCATGAAAAATCATCAAGAAAGGCAAAACCATTCATGATGGAGACGTTTATTTTTGCTCCAAATTCAACATATGCATTGGTTTTGCCACGAACAATGGGGCGTACATGGGGTTGATGAATGCTTACGATACGGTGTTCAACACTGTGGCTGTTTTCTTTAAACATCTTCAACTGCTGTTCATAAAGTGTATTGATCACCAGTAGATATTTGTATTGATGCCTGTTTAGTGGGATTATTTCGTATTGGTCTAAAAGACGATTGATACTCTTGAGATTCCTCTTCAAATAGCCCAGTTGCTTTTTTAATGCATTGTGTATTTCCCTTTTTGATTTAACCTTCTTCTGGGCTGTTTTGAGATATGCTTTTCTTGCAATTTTTCTGTAAGTTCTTGGCTTCTTTACATTGAGTTCTGGCGAATACAATTTGTCAATCAATTCCTCGGATTTCTCTCTGGCGTCATTGAGTAAATTTAAATCTGTCGGATAAGCAATATCCTGGGGACAAGCAGTGGCATCTGTTATCAGTTTCCCCTTGTGTGTAATTGGGTTTTCTTCACTGATCCCTTCTTGTTTTGAAGATTCATCCACTGCGGAGTTCCCTTCAGGACGATCAGGATTGTTGGTATCCTCAGATTCCTGCTGTTTCGCTTTAGCGTTTGTCAGACCAAGAATCTTTTCATTGATGTAGTTTATTTGATCTATTCCCAATCGTTTTCTGAACTCAACAAACAAGGACGGATCAAATGGTTCTTCCGTACTGAAACTACTGTAACCAATGAAGTACTGCATATACATGTTCTCCTGTATTTGTAATACTGTTTCCCTGTCACTCGTGTTGCAAATGTGTTTCAGGATCATGGCACCAATGGCTACTCGTGGATTGATACCATCTGCGCCTGTCTTGGAATTATTCATTTGTGACTCGTAGGTGCTTACCAATAAATCCCATGGCAGCTTGTGAGCTAAAATCACCCATCGGTTTTTTGGATTCAAATTCTGCGCAAACGGACTCTCAAATCCGTCTATTGTCAATTGGTTGGGACTTATGTATGCATGCTTTGATGCACGGTTTTTCTGAGCTTTTGCCATGGTTCCTTGCACTTTGTCTTATACAAATATCCGAAAAATTGCTCAATATTAATAAGTTCCGGATTAATCAGCAGACCCTATATAATGGCAATGATTTTCCCTGTGATAAAATTTCGAGCTGTTCGGATTTCATTCCTTTTGATGCCAGATAATCATAAACCTCCCGGGCTCTTTCGGCAGAAAGCCGCTGGTTATACTCTGCACTGCCCGATGCATCTGTATTTCCGGTAATCCGGATATATCGTACCGGGCAATCCCCCAGGGCATTCAAAAGACTATCGAGCCGCGATTGTTCATTCCGGCCGATTTCCTGTTTGTTATATCCGAAAAATACACTGCTCCGGATGGTATCCTGGGCAAAAAGTTCAGGCATAAGGGAGATAACTGCCATCAGAAGTATGACAGATGCATGCTGTGGTTTATTCATCGTATCTGTTGTTAAGGGTTTAGCGTACAGATCAGATGCGCATATCGGATGGGTTTGTGAATAATGGGGTGGGGAATGTTTAATAAACGGATAGATTTCCTGATTATTATTTATGAATTTTTCGTATATTTGTTTGTTCACAAACAAGGAGGTAATTATGTCAACATCAACAGTTTCCGATCCAATCTGCTGTCCGGAATTTAACCCGCTGCCCTGGCATGACCAGATTCTGGAATGGGATAACAAACGGTTTATTAAAGATAAAGTCTGTACCATCTGGTATATGCCTTTGAATTTTGGCAAAGCCATGAAACGCCTCGACCAGAAGGTTACCGCAGCCGACGCAAAAGTAATCGACTACCTCTGCCTGTCCGACCATACTTCGGGCTGGAATATGGATTTATATCTGGCAGTCGACAGAGAAATTCCCGGGACAGAAAATGCGACCTTCACGGGCAAATTTTATTGCCGGGTTTATGAGGGCCCGTTTAAGGATACCGGTAAATGGGTGAAGGATTTTAAAGAAAAAGCCGGAGCCAAAGGATTGAAAACCGGCAAGTTGCTGATGTGGTACACCACCTGTCCGAAATGTTCCAAAAAGTATGGCAAGAACTATACGGCTATTTTTGCTAAAGTGGATTAAATATTAGATCGCCCCCTCACTCGTTTTTTTTGGGAGCTGTTAGCTTAAGAATCTCATCAATGCTTTGGTAATATTTTCTGGTAAAAAGTTGATGAAAGGCTTCTGTTTCATCCAGGACCAGAGCCAGCATGAGCAGGTGTTTCAGCGAAATTTCGTAGTTATTTTCGAAGCGCTTCAAACTACCAAGACTTATTCCGGCTTTTTTTGCCAGCAAAGCTTGCGACCACTGGTGTTCCAATCTTCGTTCGCGAAAGCGTTCAGCAATTCCTTTGCCAATAGAGTATGGATTAAAATCATCAAGCACTAATTCATTAACAGATAAAATAGTAGCCATAAAGCTTGTAAATGATCATTAATGATTAAAATAATAGCTGTTGTAACGGTAATTAATTTTTTCTGACTAATCAAATATTTTTCAAAAACCTTTCTCAAAGCCTATCCCAATAGCAGTACGCAAACCATCCATCCCGGTAATTTTGAGGAGTTTATCGGATAGGGCCGGTCTCGGCGGCCGGCTCGATGTACAGATACGGTTTTAAGGAACCGTGATCCGGATACCGGATAGGGCCGGATGCTTTTTAAAAACCCATGGTCGCCGGGCATCAGTATTTTCAAGCAGGGTCTGAATACTTTAGCCAAAGTTTTGCATATGAATCATTTAGCAGAAACATATCGACTCAGGCAGTCTTTGCCATCTTCTTAGGTCGTGTACTAAACAATTATACAAAAAGCAACTTGCTTTTTTGTGTAACTTATTTATCGTATTTTTGCAAAATCATTGTAAATACTTACTTATTAGAGCAACATGTTAAACATCGGAAGCAAAATATCATTACTCAGGAAAGAGAAAGGATGGTCGCAAGGCGACCTTGCAAAACAAATCGGGGCTTCAAGGGAGATAATCGGAAAGTACGAACGCAATGAAAATTCGCCTTCCCTTGAAATGGCTTTAAAAATGGCCAGGTCATTTGGGGTTACGGTTGATTTTCTCCTGGGAGAAGGTGAGTATTCTTCTTATGACCAGGATACCATTGACAGGATAAAAAGTATCCAGAAAATGGATACCAATACTAAATCTGTGTTGTTTAATGTAATCGACACCTACATACAAAATTTTAAAACAAAACAGGCGTTTGCCACAAAATAAAAGGATTATGAAACAAGTAGTTTTAAATGTACCGGACAACAAATACACGTTTTTCATGGAACTGGTAAAAAGCCTTCGTTTTGTTAAGGTGCCAGAAGAAATTAAGTTGGATAAAAAACAGAAAGAGTTCGTGGAAGGGACTAAAAATTCCCTTGAACAGGTAGACCGGCATTTGAAAGGAGAGGTAAAGTTAAAGACCGCTGACCAGTTGTACAATGAGCTTTAATGTTTACACTACCGATTTTTTCGACAAGGAACTGAAAAGGCTTTCAAAGAAATATCCTTCGGTTAAGGTTGATTATAAGGCCCTGGTTGACTCCTTAAAGGAAGAACCCAAACAAGGGCAGCCTCTTGGCAAGGATTGTTATAAAATCCGTATGGCCATTACTTCCAAGAGAAAAAGCAAAAGCGGTGGCAGCCGTGTTATTACCTGTGTTAAAATTTTGGCTGGGTCTGTTTTCCTGCTCTCCATCTACGATAAAAGCGATAAGGAAAGTGTTTCGGATAAGGAACTCGACGACCTGCTTAAACTGGCAGGGTTGCTGTAAAAAACTAAACCCGGATTTGCTCCGGGTTTTTTATTGAGTTTCTTTAACTTCAATTACAAATTATCTACCTGCTAATGCAGTCATCTTTTCAACCTTAAAGAAAATTGTTGAAACCGGACTCGGCGGCAGGTTGGAGCTGGTGATCCGGTTTTGAAATTGTTTTACTCACGATAATCCTGGTAAAACCTGGCTCTATTCATTATCTAATCTAAATTTTACTTTTTGTTCCACCACTTCTTCCGGAGGTGGCGGAGGAGGAAACTTCAAAAATAATTTACGTTGTAGTTCAATAACTTTTTGATTAACAATGAATTTAGCTGTTTGTGTTTTAAATGGGGACTCGATGAGTTTGTTAATGTACCTTTCCAGTGGTTTTAGTTCGGGAGACAGAGTACCCTTATAAAACAGAATTTCATAAGTACTGCCAGTTGATGTTTCATAGATAAGAAAATTGTAAGGTTTTCCTACTGATCCATTCACACTGTAAACACTATCATAAGTCTTTCCGACAAAGGAATTATTAATAAGTCTTTCCAGTGTATCAGAGTTTTGCAATTCAAAAAACTCGGTTAAACTGAAGGAAGGAGCAAATATTAAATCATTAGAATCTTTAAATTCCAGTCCTTTGGCAATCTTAATAGGATCCCCTTTAGCATATTCTAAGTATTATAAGATTTCAAATTGAGGATTACTCACACTGTCATAAGAGATTCCTGATCCATGAAAGAAAATGAAACTTGTAATCTCATTTTTTGGTTGCATCGTACAGGAAATACATGCTGATACGAGGAGTGATAATATAAGATGAAACCTCGGTTTCATCGCTATAGCCCCAAATGCCTGGTTATAACCAGCCGCTGGATTTCGGAAGTGCCTTCGCCGATCTGCAATAAGCGCTGATCACGATAGAAGCGCTCGATATCGTAATCCTTCATCAGGCCATAACCCCCGTGGATCTGAACGGCTTCATCGGCTACTTCTTTCGCTATTTCCGAACAATAGAGTTTCGACATGGCTGCTTCCTTGGCAAAGGGCTTTTTATTGTCCTTCAGCCAGCAGGCTTTGTATAAAAGGTTGCGTGCCAGTTCAATTTTGGTCGCCATATCGGCCAGCTTAAAGGAAACGGCCTGAAATTTGGAAATCGGTTGTCCGAACTGCTTACGGTCGCGCGAATAATTCATGGCGAGTTCAAACGCTCCCTGAGCCAGACCCAGTCCCATCGCGGCAATCGACAAGCGGCCGCTGTCGAGCGTATTCAGCATGATGCGTGAACCTTCCCCGATTTTGCCCAGCAGGTTTTCTTCCGGAACCTGACAGTCGTCAAAAAACAGTTCAGAAGTATTGGAAGCACGCCACATCATTTTGTCGTGCATGGTTTTTGCCTTAAATCCTGGTGTATTCTGTAATACGATAATCGCGCTGAATTCCTTGTGCCCGTCCTTCTCACCGGTCACTACCTGAACGGTACTGCCATGGGTGATTGGAGATGAAGCATTGGTAATAAAAATTTTACTTCCGTTAATCGTCCAGGTACCGTTTTCAAGTTTTGCCTTGGTGCGGGTCCCGCGTGAATCACTGCCTGCATCCGGTTCGGTCAGTCCAAAACCCCATAACGCTTCTCCGGTGCACAAAGCTGGAAGGTATTTGTGTTTCTGTTCCTCGTTGCCAAAGGTGTATATCGGTCCGATACCCAGGGAGTTGTGGGCAGCCACCGTGGCAGCCTGTGAACTGTCGACCCGCGCAAGTTCTTCAACAGCAATAATATACGAAAGAGTATCAAAGCCGTGTCCGCCGTATTCTTCGGGCACAACCATTCCAAAAAGGCCGATTTCGCCCATCTGTCGGGTCAGTTCAACACTAAATTCCTGTTTTTCATCGAGTTCACGGGCTATAGGTCTGATTTCCTTTTCAGCAAAATCACGTACCGTTTTCCGGATCATATCATGTTCTTCATTGCAGAAAATATCCATGGGATAGGGCTTTTTAAGATTCGTCTTCCAAATTTATCAATTCTGTAACAGTATCCACACTTTCGCCGGCAGAAACGTTTACTTTTTTTACAATTCCATCACGACCGGCACAAATATTATTCTCGGTTTTCATGGCTTCCACAATGAGCAGAACCTGTCCTTTTCGTACAGTCTCGCCTTCTTGTACATTGATTTTCACCACCTTACCCGGCATAGGGGCGCAAATTTTCTCTTTCCCGCTGTCGCCACCGAAACCGGATAAGGACAGGAGATCCTGTTCCACCAGAATATCCTCTCGCTGACAGGAATAAAGATGTCCCTGGATCATTACACCCGACAATCCGGTTCCGCCCGAAATAAAAGCCTGACCACGTGCATTGTTTATGGTAAAATCGAGTTTCCCATCATTCAGTGAATGCAGGACAGCCGGATATTCCTGGTTCCCGATTTCAAATAAATAATGGTTTTGCGGAGTATTCCGAAGAGTAATCTCATGAGATTGCCCGTCCATCAATACTTTCAGCGTGGAGGTGTGACGCCAGTACCCGATTTCCTGCCATATATTCGGGGCGGTGTTGGCTTTCTGCTGCAGACTGTACAAAACATAGGCCAGTAAAGCATTCTGAACCGGGAATCCGGCTTTCGCGTTTTCTATTCCTGCCGTCAGTTCATTGTGATGATCTTCGCAGAAATGGGTTGAGATGCGGTTTTCAATATAATCGGGGTGCTCCAGCAAAGCCTGAAGATAGGCATGATTGGTATGGATTCCGAGAACCGGGTAGTCGAGCAGGGCATGGTGCATGCGATGCCGGGCCATTTTCCTGTCTTTGCCTTGGCAGACCAGTTTAGCAATCATGGGATCGAAATCGGGGAGGATGTTTACCGGATGATCAATGCTGCTGTCGACCCGGATGCCCTGACCGGAGGGCTCATGATACAGGGTAATATTTCCGGGCGAAGGCATAAAATTATTCGAGGGATCCTCAGCATAAATCCGGCATTCGATGGCATGACCATTCTGCTGAATATTTTCCTGTTGCAGTCTCAGCGGATGCCCGGCTGCCACCAGGATCTGTTCTTCCACAATATCAACACCTGTAACCATTTCGGTAACCGGATGTTCCACCTGAATGCGGGTATTCATCTCCAGAAAATAGAAATTGAGCCGGCTATCGACCAGAAACTCGATTGTTCCGGCACTGTGGTATTTTGCTGCTTTCCCGAGCTGGACAGCGGCTTCGCACATTTTCCGGCGTACTTCCGGGGTCAGGGTAGGAGAGGGACTTTCTTCGATGATTTTCTGGTACCTGCGCTGGATCGAGCATTCCCGTTCGAAAAGATGAATCACATTCCCGTGTTTATCTCCCAGGATCTGAACTTCAATGTGGCGCGGGTTTTCAATGAATTGTTCGATATACACCGTACCATCCCCGAAATAGGTTGCCGCCTCCCGACTGGTAGACTCGAGTGCAGCTGCCAGTTGGTCGGGTTCACGCACTATGCGCATGCCTTTTCCGCCTCCACCGGCCGCAGCCTTTACGAGGATGGGAAAGGGGATCGATTTAGATGCCTCAACCAATTGCTCATGGCTGCCCTGCGCACCTTTACCCACCGGTAATCCGCATTTGACGGCAAATTCACGCGATTCTATCTTATGTCCCATGAGCCGGATCGCATCCTGTCCGGGCCCGACAAAGGTAATTCCTGCATCCTCACAGGCTTTGGCAAAGGCCTGCCGTTCGGAAAGGAAGCCATAACCGGGATGAATCAGATCGCATCCGCTGGATAGTGCAATACCAACTACTTTTGCAATATTGAGCCATGTATCGGCCAGGTTTCCTTCGCCCAGATTGTATGACTCATCCGACAATCTCACATGCAGAGCATTTTCTTCGGCAGGAGTATAGAGTGTTACCGTTTGCAGGCCCAGTTTCCGGGCTGTGCGGATGATGCGTACAGCGATTTCGCCCCGGTTGGCAATCAGTATTTTATTGAATTGTTTCATCTTCATCTATTTAACCCAGTTCGGTTTACGTTTTTCGAGAAAGGCCGCCATTCCTTCCTGTCCTTCCTCCGAAGAGCGGATATCGGCTATCATGCGGGCAGTGTATTCGAGGGCCTCTCCAAGGTCAAGTTTATTGCAGACTTCGTTGATCAGATTCTTGCAACGCGTGATAGCCATGGGGCCGCTGGTGCGTAATTGTCCGATAATGCGGTCGACATGGGCTTCCATCTCTTCCAGTGTAAAAGATCCGTTGACCAGAGCGTATTTTGCCGCATCAGCCCCTTGAAACCGGCGACCGGTCAGCATAAGCTCACGGGCATTGCATTCGCCCACACGTTTAATCACATAGGGTGAGATGCAGGCAGGAACAATTCCGATTTTAACCTCACTCAGCGAGAACGTTGTATTTTCTTCACAATAGGCTATATCGCAGGCCGATAACAATCCATTGGCTCCCCCGATAGCCGCACCATGCACCATCGCGATGGTCGGTTTGGCGCAGGTATAAATGGCATAAAAGCATTTCGATAGCTGAAAACTTTCGGCATAATTCTGTTCGTAGGTATAGGTGGAAACGGCACGCATCCAGTTCAGATCAGCGCCGGCACAGAACGACTTTCCACGTCCACGCAGGATCAGCACCCGGATATCATCCATTCCGTTTACCATTTCAATTGCTTCAATGATTTCGGAAATCATCCGTTCGTTGAATGCATTGTGGATATCGGGTCTGTTAAACCACAGGATACCAATATCATCCTGTTTTTCAAGTTCTAAAGTCTCAAATTTTTTCATGAAATCTGTTTATTACATTCTGAATACACCAAACTGAGGATCCGGATAGGGTTGATTTACCGACATGGCAATACCCATGGCGATAATTTTGCGGGTATCGGCCGGATCGATAATGCCATCATCCCACAAACGGGCGGTACTGTAGTAAGCAGACCCTTCTGTCTCGTATTTGCCCAGGATCGACTGGCGCATTTGATTCATTTCATCGGGATTGGCTTGTTTTCCCTGGGCTTTGAGCTGATCTTCCTTTACCTGGATCAATACCGATGCGGCCTGTTCGCCGCCCATGACCGAGATTTTGGAATTGGGCCACATAAACAGCAGTCGGGGTTCATAGGCACGACCGGCCATGGCATAATTTCCGGCACCAAACGAACCGCCAAAAACCACGGTGAATTTCGGCACGCGGGCATTGGCCACAGCATGTACCACTTTGGCTCCATCGCGGGCAATACCGCGTCGTTCATATTCCTTGCCCACGATAAAGCCGGTAATATTCTGGAGAAACAGGATAGGGATCTTCCGGAACCCGCATAATTCGATGAAATGCGCGGCTTTCAGGGAGGTTTCGCTGAATAATACGCCGTTACTGGCGAGGATCCCCACCGGAAAGCCCATGATGTGGGCAAAGCCTGTTATAATGGTGGGAGCATAGCGTGCTTTAAATTCATGGAAACGGCTTCCGTCCACCAGGCGGGCGATGATTTCGCGGGCATCGACTGCTTTTTTCAGGTCGACCGGAGCCAGACCATAGAGCTCTGTGGGGTCATAATAGGGTTCTTCCGGAGTCTGAAGGTCAAGTGTTTGTTTTTTTGAAGCTGCCAGCGATTGAAAAATATTCCGGCAGATCTGCAGGGCATGATGATCATTTTCGGCCAGATGATCGGCAACACCGGAAATGGAGGTATGAACTTCGGCACCTCCGAGGTCTTCGGCGCTGACTTCTTCACCGGTAGCTGCCTTTACGAGGGGAGGACCGCCGATGAAGATGGTTCCCTGGTTTTTCACGATGATGGTTTCATCGCTCATGGCCGGAACATAGGCACCGCCGGCAGTACAGGAACCCATCACGATGGAAATCTGGGGTATTCCGAGAGCCGAAAGCCGGGCCTGGTTGAAGAAGAAGCGGCCAAAATCGTATTTATCCGGGAACACATTGGCCTGTTCGGGCAGGAATACACCGCCGGAATCCACCATGTAAACGCAAGGCAGCTGGTTCTCCATCGCGACTTCCTGTGCCCGGATATGTTTTTTGATACTTTCCTTGATATAGGTTCCGCCTTTTACTGTGGCATCATTGGCGATGATCATAGTTTCGCGCCCGTGGATAATGCCGATTCCGGTGACAATTCCGGCTGACGGGAACTGGTTGTCGTACATTCCCCAGGATGCCAGGGGCGATAGTTCCAGGAAGGGAGTATTCGGATCGATGAGTAAATCGATGCGTTCGCGGGCCAGTAATTTACCGCGTTCTTTGTGTTTGAGGATGGCCTGTGCCGGAGCTGCCTGACGGATATGGCGCATATTTTCCCGGTATTGCTCCAGGATTTCCAAGAATAAAGCCTTGTTATTCAGATACTCAGGGCTCTTCAGGTCGAGTTTGCTTTCTATACGGTACACGATGTTTCGGGCTATTGTTTTTCGGGAA
>Ga0172367_10009366_pt1 | contig 10763 bp, 7 predicted proteins | sample Lak10m_FD_114542 | JGI IMG/M metagenome (GOLD analysis project Ga0172367, IMG submission 114542) | Freshwater microbial communities from Kabuno Bay, South-Kivu, Congo - kab_022012_10m | ecosystem: Environmental > Aquatic > Freshwater > Lake | place: Democratic Republic of the Congo: South-Kivu...
CCCTGCAACCCTCTTAAGTTGCTCCCTGCGGCAAGACCGCAGGGTTAATTCGTTTATTTAAATAATTTTATTTAATAAATAATCATAAAGGAGGCTATTTAAGGCCTCTTTTGATTTTTTGAACAGCATTCCGTCTCTTTGACAAGATTGCTGGTCCTATTTAAAATTGCTATAGTTTAAAGATAAAAAAGTTATAATTTCTTGTTAAAATGTTTGTTCACCTCCACAACCATACCCATTATTCTTTGCTCGATGGACTGACTAAAATTGATGAATTAGTCGGTCGGGCTAAAGAAGAAGGATCAAATGCTGTTGCCATTACCGATCACGGTGTTCTTTACGGTGCGATTGAATTTTATCAGAAGTGTAAAAAGGCCGGGGTTAAGCCGATTATCGGTTATGAAGCTTATTTAGCGCCGGCATCTCGGCGTGATAAAAATACCCGGGCTGATGGCCGGAGTTATCATCTAGTTTTATTGGCTGAAAATGAAACCGGTTACAAGAATTTGATTAAATTAGTATCCTTGGCTCATTTGGAAGGATTTTACTATAAGCCCCGTATTGATTGGGAACTTTTAACTAAGCATCATGAAGGCGTGATTGCTCTGAGCGCTTGTTTGGGCGGAGAAATTTCTCAACATATTTTAAACGGCGATTTAGAGAAGGCTAAAAAAAGAATTAAAGATTATAGTGAATTATTCGGCCCTGATCATTATTATTTAGAGATAATGGACCATCCGGAATTGGAGGGCCAGGAAAAGGTTAATGAGCAGTTGATTGCTTTTTCCAAAGAATTGAGCGTGCCTTTAGTAGCCACTAACGATGTTCACTACTTTAAGCCGGAAGATGCCGAGGCGCAGGATATTCTTCTTTGCTTGCAGAATAAAAAAAAGATTGATGATACCGACCGCATGCGGATGATCGGTCACGGCGATTATTCGATGCGGACGGCGGCAGAAATGAAAAAAGTTTTTGCGCATGTGCCGGAGGCGATTGCCAATACGGTAAAAATTGCAGAAATGTGTAATCTCGACATACCTTTAGGTGAAATTCAATTGCCTTTTTTTGAGGTGCCAGAAAATTACGACGGTAATTCATATTTGCGTTTTTTATGTGAACGCGGTTTAGAAAAGAAATACGGCCTTATTAAGCAGGGCGGGGATTATTTTTTCAAGGATTCAACATCTTTAGCCGGCGATTTAAGCAAGGAAAAAATTATCGAAAGGCTTGATTATGAATTGTCGGTGGTGGCGAAAATGGGCTGGCCTTCATACTTTTTAATCGTGGCTGATTTTGTTAACTGGGCAAAAGATAACAAAATCGTAGTTGGCCCTGGACGCGGCAGTGCTGCCGGTTCTTTAGTTTGTTATTTGACCGGAATTACCAATCTTGATCCCTTGCTTTATGATTTGTTATTTGAGCGCTTTCTTAACCCTGATCGCATTTCCATGCCTGATATTGATATGGATTTTGCTGATGCTCGCCGCGCCGATGTTTTGAATTATGTCGGTCAAAAATATGGCCACGACCATGTGGCGCAGATTATTACCTTTGGAACAATGGCGGCCAGAGCGGCGGTGCGCGATGTCGGCCGGGTTTTGGGCGCTCCTTATGATTACTGCGATAAAATTTCCAAAAGTATTCCGATGTTCACCTCTTTAACCAAGGCGTTGGCGGAAGTTCCGGAGCTTAAGGAGATGTATCAGAATGAGCCCGAGGCTAAAAGAATTTTAGATTACGCCAAAAGATTGGAGGGGGTGGCTCGCCATAGCTCTACTCATGCTTGCGGGGTTTTAATTACGCCCAAGCCTTTAACCGAATACGTTCCTATCCAATACGCTTCTTCGGCCGATAAAAGCATAATCTCTCAATATTCTTTACATCCGGTTGAAGATTTAGGTTTGCTTAAGATGGATTTTCTCGGTTTAAAGAATTTAACTATTATCGAGTCGGCTCTGCGTATAATTAAGAAAACAAGGGGACTGGAAATCGATATTGATAATTTACCTTTAAGCGACGAGGCGGCCTATCGTTTGTTCCAGCAAGGAGAAACAACCGGTGTCTTTCAATTTGAATCTTCCGGCATGAAACGTTATTTGCGCGAATTGAAGCCGACAGAATTTGAAGATATTATCGCGATGGTTGCTTTGTATCGTCCCGGCCCGATGGAATGGATTCCCGATTATATCAGCGGTAAACATGGTAGTAAAAAAGTTTCCTATCTTCATCCTAAATTAGAGCCGATTTTGGCCAGAACTTACGGCGTAGCGATTTATCAAGAGCAAGTGATGCAAATTTCTCGGTCTTTAGCCGGTTTCACGCCTGGAGAAGCTGATGTTTTACGTAAAGCCATGGGGAAGAAAATCCCCGCCTTATTAGCCGAGCAAAAGGAAAAATTTATTGACGGGTGTGTTAAAAACGGTATTTATAAAGAATTGGCGGAAAAAGTTTTTTCTTTCATTGAGCCTTTTGCCGGTTATGGCTTCAATCGCAGCCACGCCGCTTGCTACGCGATGATTGGTTATCAAACTGCCTATTTAAAAGCTCACTGGCCGGTAGAATTTATGGCGGCTCTACTTACTTCCGATCAGCATGATAGCGATCGGGTGGCGATTGAAATTGAAGAGTGTCGCAGCATGGGCTTAAAAGTCATGCCTCCGGACATTAATGAATCTTTTGATTCTTTTACCGTGGTGACCGCCGGTACTAAGGAGAACCGGACAGCGGCCGAGAATGAAAAAGTAGATACCATCAGGTTCGGACTCAATGCCATTAAAAACGTAGGCGAACATATTGTCGAAGTGATAATTACTGAGCGCAAGGCCAATGGCCCTTATAAGGATGTTTTTGATCTTTTGGAGAGAGTTAATGATAAAGATTTGAATAAAAAATCTTTGGAAAGCTTGATTAAAAGCGGGGCTTTGGAGAGTTTCGGCGAATTGGGTTTTTTGCTGTCCAATTTAGATAAATTTCTTCTTTTTAATAAAGAAAACAGCAAGCAGCAGGATAGCCGCCAAGCCAGTCTTTTTGCCGCCGCTCCTCAATTTAGTCATTTGTCGCGTCCTCAGCTTTTAGAATCGGAGCCGATAGCTTCGATTGAAAGATTATCCTGGGAAAAAGAATTGCTCGGACTTTATATTAGCGATAATCCCTTATCAATGTTTGCCCATTATCTTTCCGGTTTCAGCATTCCTTTATCCCGTTTAAAAAATCATCGCGGCGACGATCATCTGGTGGTTGCCGGCGTAGTCACGGGATTAAAAAAAATTATTACCAGAAAAGGGGAGTCGATGCTATTCGTAAAGATTGAAGATCAGAGCGGCAGCGTTGAGCTTTTAATTTTTCCCAGTGTTTTAAAAGCCACTATTAATCTTTGGCAGGATGGACATTTAATTATTGCGCGTGGCCGTTTATCTGAAAAGGATGCCGATCTTAAAATTCTGGTTGATCAAGCCGGAGTTTTATCCGCCTCCTCGCCACAGGCTTCTATTGATGAATTTAAAAGAACTTTATTGGCGGCAAAAGCCGATAATCGTTTGCGTCGAAATAATAATTCTTGGAATAAAGGATTGGACGCTTCTAAAATTGCCGCGAAGCCGGAGGAAAAAAAGCCGGAAGCTGCGCCTTCATCTTCAAGAATTGATATTGAACCGGCTTTGCGCCTTGCTTTTAAAAGCGCTCCCGATCAAGATCAACAGATGGCTTTGAAAAATATTCTAGCTAGTCATCCCGGCAATAATCCTGTGTATTTCCGTATTTCGCAAGGCAAGCTTGATAATGTTTTAAAAATAGCCGCGACCGTAGACAATACATCCGCTTTGCGTCAGGAATTACGCCAGGCCTTGGGAAACGGCGTGCAAGTGGTTGAACCGGAAAATGATTGATGTCTTTTATAAAATTAATTGTTAGTCTGAAAAAAATTTGATATAATAAAAAAGATCGCGTCACGCTTAAATTTAAGCCGTGGCATTATTCTTCTTTATATACCCGGCTTGTCCGGAGGAAACAAGCTTATGCCTAGATTAAAAAAAGAAGCTGATAAAACAGCCGTCGCCAAAAAAACTCGCGTTAAACGAGTGCAGAAAAAAGATAAGCCTTTGCCTAAAGCGAAGCCGATAACCATCGATGTTATCGCTGATGATGAAGATATTTTAATAAGAAGGCCTTTGGATTCTTTGCCTTCCGATGACGCTGAGCAAAGAGAAAATCTTGATGTGCAAAAGAAATTTTTTTCTGAATTAGTAACGGAGATGAAGATTAAGAAGGGGCCCGATTCTTTATCGGCTCCGCTGCCGTCGGCGGCCGCGCTTGATTATAAAAAAAGACGGAAATCTTTAAATCTCTATCGGCGCATCGCTTTGCAATTTGTTGCTTTAACTTGTTTTTTCTTATTAGTGGTTGCTTATTTTTTTCTACCCAGTTTAAAAATATCCCTTCATCCCAGCGCTGAAGCGGTGATTGATTCGACTTCTTTTAATATTGTTGAAACCCTAGACAGTCAGGCGCCGGCCGTGGCTAATAGTCGTAATTTAGTCGGACGAATACAATCTCTTACTTTAAGCGCTGAGAAAGTTTATGAAGCTAGCGGAGAAGAAATTCTGGGAGAAGAAGTAGTCGGCGAGGTAACGCTGCATAATGAATATAATAAAGATCAGCCTTTAGTCGCCACTACGCGCTTGCTTAGCGCCGACAATAAATTGTTTCGTTTGAAAGAAGCTGTTAATATCCCGGCCGGAGGAAGTGTTAAAGCCGAGGTTTATGCCGATAAAGCTTCGGCGGAAATGGCGATTTCTCCTACTCGTTTTACTATTCCCGGCTTGTGGCTCGGTTTGCAGGATAAAATTTATGCTACCAGCGAAAATACTTTTGAGTATCGCCATCAAGTAAAAAAATATATAAAACAACGCGATCTTGATCAAGCGATAAACGATATTAAAACAACTTTAGCCGCTAAGGCTGAACAAAGCATTGCCAATTTTTATAATAACGGCGACGCCTTGGCTTATTCCTTAGATGATAATGCTGCAAAAATTGACTTAGGCGGAAAATTAGGAGAAGAGGTATCAGAATTTAAAGTAGCGGCGACAAATAATTTGACAATCGCTTCTTTTTCCCGAGATCAGGCAGAATCATTAATTAAAGCCAAGTTGGCCTTTTTATTGCCTGATGATAAGAAATTATCTTCTTTTGACTCTAAAGATATTGTCTATCGTCTAGATAATTTTGATTTTGAAAAAGGCACGGCGACCGTCAGCGCCAACTTTAAAGGGTTAATGTCTTTGCGGACAGACGCTAATATTATTGATAAGAAGCAGTTGGTTAATCTTAACCAAGCGCAAATTGCTGAATATCTCCACACTTTTCCGGAAATAAAATCTTATGAATTGAAGTTTTATCCCGGTTTTATCAAGCGCGCCCCCAGTTTAGCCGATCGCATAAAAGTCAGTGTTGATTAATTATTTTTTGTTTATCACTTTTATACTAAAAAAGACGCTTATCGAAACGTCTTTTTGATTTCTTAAAATATTTTAGAATAGTCCGAGAATTTTATGGTTTATTTTTTTCTTGGCAGTATTATTTTTTTTATTTTTTAAGATGGCTAAGGCTTCATTTAAGCTGGCATTTTTATGCAGGATGGCCACAATGGCCCTGCCTAGGGCGACGGCGTCTTTTAGTGATCTTTGGTGAATATTTCGCCCGACCGCCAATCCGGAAGAGCCGTTTTTAATTTGTCGCTGCAAATGGCGCAATAAATCTTCTACTTTTTGTTGGCCGCCGCCAACGCAAATAACTCTCGTTTTTCCGGCCGCCGCGGCCACTTCTTTAAAAGCGGCGGCTTTATTGTCGTTAGTGGCGGTTTTATAAGGATATTTAACTTTTACAAAATCAGCGCCCAGGCAAGCAGCTACTCCGGCTCCGCCGGCAATAAGATGAACATCATCTTCGTTTTTAATTTTTTCATTGCGAGGATACATCCAAATAATGGCGAGCAGGCCTGCTTGATGAGCGCTTTGAATCATTTCCGCCGCTTCTTTAAGCATTAGGGCTTCTTGTTGGCTGCCTAAATAGACAGTATAACCAAGTCCGACTATTTTCAAATCACTTTGTTTTTTAAAACGTAAAATATCTTCATTTTTCAACCAGGCGCCGCTGTATAGATTGTTCTTATCTCCGGACAAAGAACTTTTGCCGTTAACTTTTAAAATAAAGGGTAAGTTTTTATAATCTTGTCCGTACTTAGAGAGAAGGCCGATGTGGGTAGCTAGTACTGCGCCCGGAGTTTGGCTGGCGATTTGAAATAAATGTTCGGGGGACGCATCTTCTAAGCTGATATTCTTGCCGTAAAAATCATCGTTTAGATGTTCGACTTTCTGATCACCGGCAAAAAGAAACAGTCGACCACTACCTCCGGTAGCTAATTTAAAATTATGCAGATAGTTTCCGCGCTGTGATTTGGGCACGGATAAAGGGATGGAAAATTTAGCCATATGTATTATTAGTTTAAAAACTATGATCATTATGCTATAATCAGAATATTCTTAATTATATCATATTTATGAAAAATAAAGATAGAGATAAGCCGGGTATAGATTTAAAAAAATATAAAGATTTGGACGGATTGACTTTACAAAAAATAAATTTTGGTCTTTGGTTGTCCTTGCATCGCCGTAAAATAATGCGTTTTGTTATAATTTTTTTAGTTGCCGTGGCTGCTGTTTCTTTTATTTATTCTATTTACAATTACCTTTTTTATTTTCTTTATGGCCGTCAGGCGGATACGGATTTAGCTCAGAGTTTAACGGAAACCCAAATAGATAATCAGGCTTATCGGGAAGCTAATAGCCCCCAAGCTTTGGTTACGGGAGAAGTTTTGGTCTTTGCTGTGCGCGGTAAATATGATTTTTTAGTTTCTATAAAAAATCCCAATCTTAAACATTTTAGCAATTTTCAATATTGTCTGGAAAACGCTCAAGGAGAGCGGCTTGTTTGCGACTCCTCCTTTATTTTACCTGATTCTGAAAAATATCTTTCAATTCTGGGGAAGGAGTTTGATCAAGATCCAGGCAGTCTTTATTTTGTTGCTACAAATTTATTTTGGCAGAGATTGAATGCGCATGATATTCCTGATTGGCCCGCCTATCACCAGCTTCATTCTAATTTTCAAATAAGCGATCTTAAATATTCTGCGCCCGATGCCGGCAGTAAAAATCCTTTCCATTCTTTAAATTTTACAATTAAAAATAATACAGCCTATCATTTCAGTTCTTTGCCGCTTGATATTATTTTATGGAATGGAAATAGAATAGTCGGCGTTAATTCTTATCAGCTTGATAATTTATTGTCGGCAGAAAATCGAAATGTTTCTTTGTCTTGGCCGGCGGCAGGAGAAAAAGTGACGCGGGCGGAGATTTTAACCGATTTAAACATCCTTGATAAAGGTGTTTATCTGCCTTATCGGGGAGAGTTAGCTCCCTAATCGTATGTGGTCCCGAATCAGGCTTTATTTAAAGGAAATGGATTGGTTGTTATTGGCGGCCGTTGTTTTGTTGTCATCTTTTGGCTTAATGGAAATATATAGCGTTGCTTTAGGCCAGGGAAGTCTGGATTTGTTAAACTTTTATAAACAAATAATATTTATCGTAATCGGCTTGTTTTTACTTTTTGTTTTTGCTTTTATCGATTACCGTTTTTTAAAAAGTTTGCGTCGCTACCTTTATGGAGCTGGAGTTTTAGTTTTGGGTGCAGTTTTAGTTTTTGGCTCCAGTATTCGCGGTACTCGCGGTTGGTTTAATTTTGGCGGTTTCGGTATTCAGCCGGTGGAAATTATCAAGATAATTTTATTAATATTTTTAGCGGGATATTTTTCCGATTTGGCTACCAAAGTCAAAACCTTAAAACATTTCTTGGCTTCGGCGATATCTGCTGGTTTTTTGATGTTTTTAGTTTTATTGCAACCTGATTTCGGCTCAGCTTTAATGCTAGGTGCAATTTGGCTGGTTATGGTTATTTTAGCCGGCTTTCCCAAAAAATATTTATTAGCCGTTGTGGCCGCTTCTTTGGCAATTTTTATTTTATCTTGGTCCTTCTTTTTTAAAGATTATCAGCGTCAACGCGTACTGACTTTTTTAAATCCTGGAGAAAATTCTTTGGCGGAAGGATATAATATTTCTCAGGCAATTATTGCCGTCGGCTCCGGTTCTTGGCACGGTAAAGGTGTGGGTTTTGGTTCTCAGTCGCAATTAAAGTTTTTGCCGGAAGCACAAAATGACTTTATTTTTGCGGTTATTGCCGAAGAATTGGGATTTTTGGGTGTTTCCTTGGTTTTATTCTTCTTTGCCTTGTTTTTCAGCCGTTGTTTGGCCGCCGTTAAGCGTTTGCCTAATGATTTTAGTATTTATTTTATTTTAGGAGCGGCGGGCTTGATTTTTATTCAAATGTTTATTAATATTGGTATGAATATCGGCATTATGCCGGTGGTGGGTTTATCCCTTCCTTTTATTAGTTATGGCGGTAGTTCAATCTTCTCCTTATTTATTCTGACCGGCATAATTGAAAACATTATCATTAAATCAAAAATTAATTATTAGCCGCCGCTGGCTGACGGAAAGAGTAGCTAAGGCGAGTTAGATGAAAGTATGGAATTTAAATTATTAGCTGGAATTAGAGAAAAAAAAGAAAAATTAAGCCAAAATGATTTAGCGGCCGTATTGTATGGTCACGGTCTTGAAAGCTTATCTTTAAAGTTAAATTACAATGAGTTTGCTAAGATATTTGCAGAAGCTGGTGAATCAAATTTAATCAGTTTGCATTTAGATAAACAAGAATTTCCGGTATTAGTCAAGGATGTACAGAAAGACGTCTTAAAAGGAACTTACCTTCATATCGATTTATATAAAGTGAACATGAAGGCTAAGGTTAAAGCGGAAATTCCTTTAGAGTTCGTCGGAGAATCAAAGGCTGTAAAAGAATTAAGCGGTGTATTTTTATCCAACATCAAAGAGGTCGCCGTAGAATGTCTGCCTAGCGATTTAGTTGATCATATTGATGTTGATATTTCTAGTTTGAATGAATTTGGCGATGCTATTCATTTGCAGGATTTAAAATTGCCGGCCGGTATCGATTTATTGCATGAAGGCGATGAAGTTGTTTGTATCGTTGAAGAACCCAAGAAAGTAGAAGAAGCGGCTCCGGCGGCGGAAACGGCGGCGGAAACTCCTTCTAAAGAGGCGGAGAATAAAGAAGAAGATAAAAAATAAATTTCTAATTTTTGCGGCTATATGGAGGATAGAGGCAAAAAATATTTTTCTAAAAAGAGCAGGGCGCTTCTAGGCACCGCTCTTTTTGTTTTAATCTTTTCCGGTCTCGGTTTATATTATTTAGTATTTGCTCCTGATTGGTCATTTTTAAGTTCTTGGCGTTTTTGGTTTAATAATCAAGACGAAAAACCCGCGCTCAATGAAGAGCCGCCGGTTTTAAAAGAGCCTGATGGTGCCAATTGCTATCAACGCTGGTTAGATGGTGTCAACGTGGAAAGCGAAGCAGCTGCGGCGGTTTTTCCGGTAGCAATTGTGATTGATAATGACGTTTTAGCACGCCCGCAAGAAGCTTTAAGCCAAGCCTCTTTGGTTTACGAGGTTCCGGTTGAAGGCGGAATGACTCGTTATTTGGCAATATTTCCTTCAGATGTAGAAATAAAGACTGTCGGTCCCATCAGAAGCGCTCGTCCTTATCTAGTTTCTTTAGCGGAAGAAATAAATGCTTTATTCATTCATTGCGGCGGCAGTCCGGAGGCGCTAAATCTTTTAAACAAATCAGCGGTTTATGATTTAAATGAATTTTATAATAGTGCTTATTTCTGGCGCGACCAATCCGGCCGTAAAACTGCGCCTCATAATGTTTTAACCAGTGCTGATAACTGGCGCTCTTATTTAAACAAACGCGGCCTGTCTGAGAAAGGGGCAGAATCATGGCTTTTTAAAAAAGAAGAAGTCGTATCTTTAAATGCTGCTGATTTAGAAGATATTAATATTAATTTTAGCCTTAATTTTAAAGCTACTTGGCGTTATGAGGCAGAATCAAACAGTTATCAGAGATTCTTTAATGGGGCAAAAAGCGAAGACAGTCTCGGTCCGATTAAGGCAAAAAATATTATTATTCAAGAAACTAGCTCTCAAATTTTAGATGAAGTCGGCCGTTTAAAATTAGATATGGTCGGTTCGGGAAAAGCGAAAATTTGTCTTGACGGTGCTTGTCGGCAAGGCACTTGGCGCAAAAATGGAAACGCTCGCACTCGCTATTATTACGATAACGGGGAAGAGATAAAATTAAATCCAGGCGTCACCTGGATTGAAATTGCCGGCAGCAGTACCAGTTATAATTAAATTATTTTCTATCAATAAGAATAAATCTTGTCCGACCGCTGAGGTCGGATATTTTTTTTATTGCCGATGTTTCAAAATATTTTTTAGCCTCTTTAATTAAGATTCGGGCTTGAGCGGGATTTATTTCCATCATCAATTGTAATCTTCTCTCAGGAAGTATTTGTTTTATTTGCTTTAAAAGCGAACGGTAAAAATCGAGGCCGTCTTTGCCGCCAATCAGAGCCAAACGCGGCTCATGGGCGATACTGTCTTCTTTTTTTTGTTCTTCGGGTTTTAAATAAGGCAGGTTAGCGGCTATAAAAATCGGCAATTTTGAATTTTTAAAATAATTGCGCCAAGGAAGCAGCAAATGGCCGCGACGAAAATTTATTTTCTTTTTTA
>Ga0172367_10009368_pt1 | contig 10763 bp, 13 predicted proteins | sample Lak10m_FD_114542 | JGI IMG/M metagenome (GOLD analysis project Ga0172367, IMG submission 114542) | Freshwater microbial communities from Kabuno Bay, South-Kivu, Congo - kab_022012_10m | ecosystem: Environmental > Aquatic > Freshwater > Lake | place: Democratic Republic of the Congo: South-Kivu...
CGCGACGTACGTGACGGCTGTCCTCGGCGATCCAGCCCAGATCCGCCGCGAGCGACGGCCATGATGCGGCTGTCGTCCCGCCTTCTGCCTTCGCCGCTGCTCTCGCTGGCGATCGCCGCCTTGTGGCTCGCGCTCGCCGGCTCGGTCGGCTTGGGCCATGTGATCCTCGGGGCGGCGATCGGCGGCGCGATCCCACGCCTGACCGACCGATTCTGGCCCGACCGGCCGCGCCTCGTCCGGCCGGCGACCGCCGCCCGCCTCGCGATCCGGGTCGTCGGCGATATCGTCGCGGCGAATTTCGAGGTCGCGGCCCGCGTGCTCGGTCCGGTCGCGAAACTCCGGCCGGGTTTTGTCGACGTGCCGCTCGACATGCGCGATCCGTTCGTCGCGACGATCCTCGGCAGCATCGTTTCGCTGACGCCCGGCACCGTCTCGATCGACGTCGACATGGATAGGCGCGTCCTCTCCGTCCATGCCCTGCAGGTCACCGACCCGGCGGCGCTCGCCGCGGAAATCAAGGCGCGCTACGAGGCCCCCCTCAAGGAGATTTTCGGATGCTGACGCTGTCGATCAAGGCCGCGTATGCGATGATCGCCGTCGCGATGGTCCTCAACGTCTGGCGGCTCGCGCGCGGACCGTCGATGCCGGACCGGATCCTCGCGCTCGACACGCTGACCATCAACGCGATCGCGCTCGTGATCCTCGCCGGGATCGACCTCGCAACGGGCGCCTATCTCGAGGTGGCCCTGCTGATGGCCATGATGGGGTTCGTAGGCACGGTCGCGCTGTGCAAGTTCCTGCTCGGCGGCGACGTGATCGAATAGGAGGCCCGGATGATCGTCGAATACGCCGTCGCGTTCCTCGTCCTCTTCGGCGCCGCCTTCGTTCTCGTCGGCTCGATCGGGCTTGCCCGTTTGCCCGACTTCTTCACGCGGCTGCACGGGCCGACGAAAGCGACGACGCTGGGCCTCGGCGCCGTCATCGCGGCCTCGATCCTCCATTCCGCCGCCGTCGCCGGCGCGCCGAGCCTCAAGGAACTTGCGATATCGCTTTTCCTGTTCATCACCGCGCCGGTCAGCGCGCACCTGCTTTCGAAAGCCGCGAAGCGCGGCGACGCGGCCGCGAGCGCCGATCGCGCGGACTGACGGGATGCCGGCGTCGGGAACGGTCGCGGCGGCGCTGGGCGGGATCGGGCTGTTCCTGCTCGGCATGTCGATGATGACCGACGGCCTCAAGGCAGCCGCAGGCCCGTCGCTGCGCGATTGGCTCTCCCGCGGAACTCGGACGGTGGCGCGCAGCCTGGCCGCCGGGTTCCTGATCACCGCCCTCCTGCAGTCGTCGAGCGCCGTGACCGTGGCGACGATCGGCCTCGTGAACGCGGGGCTGCTGGGCCTCGGGCAGGCGGTCTGGCTCGTTTTCGGCACGAATGTCGGCACGACGATGACCGGCTGGCTCGTAGCGTCCGTCGGCTTGAAGATCGATGTCGCCGCGCTTGCACTGCCGGCCGTCGGGGTCGGCATGGCGATGCGGCTTGCCGCGGGCGGCCGCGAGCGGCTCGGCGGCGGCGGGACCGCGCTCGCCGGCTTCGGTCTCTTTTTCCTGGGGATATCGTTCCTCCAGAGCGGGTTCGCGGATGCGTCCGTCGCCTTGGTGCCGGCGCTCGATGCTTTCGCCGGCATCGCGCAAACCGCCCTCCTCGTCGGCCTCGGCGCCGCATTGACGGTCCTGATGCAGTCGTCCAGCGCGGCGATGGCGGTGACGCTGGCGACGGGTGCCGGCGGCGCAGTGCCGCTCGAGGCGGCCGCCGCGGTCGTCGTGGGGACGAATGTCGGGACGACGTCGACCGCCTTGTTCGCGGCCCTGAACGCCACTTCCGCGGCGCGGCGGGTCGCCGTCGCCCACATCGTCTTCAACGTCGCGACGGCCGCGATCGCGCTCGCGATTCTGTCCCAACTTGTCGCCATCGCCGGTCACGTCGTCGGCGACGGCGCGGCGTCCGCGTCAGTCCTTGCCGCGTTCCACACGCTGTTCAACCTGCTTGGCGTCGTCGTGATGTTGCCGCTCGGCGGCGTCCTCGTGCGGACGCTTGCGCGGATGTTCGCGAGTGCCGACGAAGCCGTCGCGCGTCCGAAATTCCTCGATCCGGGCCTCGCGTCGGTGCCGGCACTTGCGGCCGGCGGTCTCGTGCGGGAAGCCGACAGGCATCTGGCCGCCGCCGCGGCCGTCGCTCTCGACGCCGCCGACACGGACGACACGGGACGAGGGCGCGCCGCCGCCGCGGTCCGGAGCCTCGGCACGGCAATCCGCGCCTTCACGGTCCGACTCGGCAAGAGTGCTGTTCCCGCAGATCTCGCGCGCACGCTGCCCGACATCCTCCGCGCCAGCCAGCACGCCGACGCCCTTGCCGGGACGGCGCTCCCGAAACCTTCGACCCTCGATCCCGGATCTGCGGCGGCGTCCGGGCTCGCGGAACTTCGGGAGAAGACGCAGCACTGCCTCGACTTGACTGTCACCGGCGGGGGCACCGAGGCCATCCGTTCGGCGACCGGCGAAGTCGAGGCGGCCTACGAGAGCGCGAAGTCCGAAATCCTCTCAGCGACGGCCGCCGGCCGGATCGCTTTCGGCGAAATGGAAGGCGCGTTGGACGCCGCCCGAACGCTGCGCGACGCCGCCCGCATCGCGTGGAAGGCACACCGGCGCCTTGCCCATGCGCGCGCCGCATTCGGCTCGCCGGACGAAGGCTGATCCTTGCCCCGGCTACTTGGAGTCGACGCGCCCCGGGAGAACCCGGCCGCCCTCGCCAAGGCTCGGCGGCACGTAGGTGCCGTGCGCCGGCTCCGCATGCGAAAGCAAGTGCACGCCGAGCGTGCTCGTCGCGGCGAGGATGCTGCCGGCCAGTACGAGCCAGAACCACGGCGTTTCGACGCGGGAGAGACGTTCGCCGCGGGCGAGCTTCTCGCGTGCGTTTCGCTCCAGGTGGGCCCACGCGAGAAACGCGAGCAGCGGCGCGAAGAATGGCAGCACGACTGTGAGGAGGGCGCGCATGGAGTTGCGAGGTCAGTCCGCCGAACCGGCCGGCAGAAGCTGGTCGAGCAACGACTTTTCCGTCGAACCGTCGGACCGGCGGTCGCGATCGGCGACGATTTCGGCCACCGTGACCGCTCCGAGCGCCTCTGCGACGTGCGCGCGGAGGCGATTGAACAGAAGCAGCGCTTCGTTCTGGGCGCCGATGGTCCGGAACCCGACCAGATCCGATTTGTCCGGACGCTGCAGCCCGCCGAGCGCTTCGAGGACGTCCGCCAGCGATATCCGCGCTGCCGTACGCGAAAGCCGGTAGCCCCCGCCCTTGCCGCGGCGCGACAGGACGAGCCCGTGACGCACGAGTTGGTAAACCACCAGCTCGAAACCGCGCCGTCGCACGGAAAGACCGTCCTCGATCGCCTTGCGCTGGACCAGCACGCCGCGCGGCGCGCGCGAGAGCACGATAAGGATAGAGACGGCCACCAGGATCCGTTGGTTCAACTTGAGCATCACGCGCGCCTGTTCCGGTGAAGATATGGTCGGCCTCGGCCGCCCCGGCAGCAATACGTAGGAACGCGTACGGCGAAGTGATGTAGATCAATCCGGCATCGCTGGAACGAGTTCTCGGTATCGGCGGTAAAGCTCCACGGGTCCGCGGCACCCGAGTTTCTCCATGACGCGCGAGCGATGGATCTCGACCGTCCGCGGGCTGATCTCGAGACGCACCGCGATCGACTTGCTCGGGGCGCCGTCGAGCATGTGCCGCAGGACTTCGGCTTCGCGGTCGGTGAGTTGCGTAAGGCGCTGTCGTGCCTCCCGCTCGAGCGCGACGCGACCGGTTTCGATCCGCGCGACCGAGACCGCCCGCCCGACGATATCGAGCAGCGCGACCGGGTCGAACGGCTTCTCGAGAAACTCGAACGCGCCCGCGCGGACGGCATGGACGGCAAGAGGCACGGTTCCGTAGGCCGTAAGGACGACGATCGACACGCCTGCGAAAGTCTCCCGGAGGATGCCGATCGAGTCGACTCCCTTCGATGCCGGAAGCGTATGGTCGAGGACGATGCAAGCCGGATGCGCGCTCGCGGCTGCGGCAAGCAGGGCCTCGACCGAATCGAAGGGAACGACCGAGTAGCCCGCGCTTTGCAAGAGCAGGGTCAGGGACTCCCGCAGTCCGGGATCGTCGTCGACGACGGCAACCGTCGTGGTCATCGCAGGGCGGCCTTCGGCAGGGAGAGCGTAAACACCGTCCACCCGTCCGGATCGCGCGCGTGGGCGACCGTTCCCCCGTTCAGTTCCGCGAGGGTCCGGCAGATGTAGAGACCGAGCCCGATCCCGTCGGCCCGGCCGCTGACCATGGGGTCGAACAGGCCGTCGCGGATCTCGTCCGGGACGCCCGCACCGTTGTCCGAAACGACGACCTGCACGGACCCGGAATCGTCGGCGAAGGCGATCCGCACGCGGCCGTCGGCACCACGCTCCCGGATGGCATCGCCCGCGTTCCGAACGAGATTCAGAAGGATGTGCTCGACATGGGCCGCGTCGGCGAACGCAAGGCCGACGGAAGCGGGAGCGATCTCGATCCGCCGGTCCGGAAGGTCGGCGAGGCCGCTTGCCAGCCGAAGCGCGGCCGAAGCCGCAGCCCGGAGATCGACGGCGACCGGCGTCGCGCCGGCGTCCTGGAACCCCGCACGCAGCCGCCGGATGCGGTCGCTGGCCTGGGCGATCTCGCGTTCGATCGTTTGGAGCGCCCGCGCGACATCCGGCGGCCCGCCGTCGTTCTCGATCCGCCGGGCCGCCACGTGCGCCGCGGTCCGGATCGCGGTGATCGGCTGGCTGAGCTCGTGCGCGATCGCCGAGCCGAGCGCGCCGGTCGCCGTTATCCGCGCCAGCCGCTCCGCGTCGATCTGCCCGCGTGCCCGTTGCGCCAGCGTCGCCCGGACCGACGAGACGGCGGAACCGAGCACGAGCCCCGTCAGCGCCACGACAATCATCAGGACCTGAAACTCGAGGAATGCTGCAGGCCGCGTATCCTCGGTCATCGCGAGAATGACGATGGCGAGCTGGATCACCAGCAGCGCGGCGATCGTGGCGTCGAGCCCGCGGCGGACCGCGATCCAGACGACCGGCAGGATCACGAGATACGCCAGACTGGTGGCCGCGTTGGGTCCGAGGATCGACGCGGCGGCGAGTGCCGCGGCAGCCGCGGAGACGGCAAGGGTCTCGCGCTGCGCCAACTCGCGAAGGCCGGCGGCGAGACGGGCCCGCGACCCGAACCGGACGAGCGCCGGCAGCAGGACGCCGATCCCGGTCGCATCGCCGATCCAGAGACGCGCGAGAACCGACGGCATCTGGGCCCCGCCGATCTCGCCGAGAAACGACAGGGCGCCGAGATGTACGGCCGCGATCACCCCGGCGCCGAGCATGGCGGCGACGCAGAAGCCGAGCGCCGCCACCGGTTCGGAGAATTGTTCGGCCGCATCGCCGCGCGCGGACAGAAGCATGCCGAGTGCTGTGTATCCGACCGTCAACACGAATGTCGACAGCAACGGTGCCGCCGCCATGCCGGGTACGTCGCGGACAAGTACGGCCGCGAGAAAGACGCCGGCCGCGATCGGAATAGCGGCGGTGCGGCCCCACGACAGCGCGAGCATCACCGAAAGGGCCGCCGGAGGGTTCCACAGCGTGAAGCCGAACGGCGTGGCCGGGGCGATGAAGCTCACGCGCTCGAGCAGCAGGTATGCGACCACGAAGGCGATACCCGCAGGCGCGCGCGCGACGAACGAGGTCCGCGGGCCGGCGGGCGCGAGAGCGTGTCGGGTCGCCACCATGGCCCCACAATAGGAGCCGGTCCGGCGGCACGGCAATGCCGCCGACGGCCGTCGGGATACGTGTTCGCCCGTATGGCGCGCCGTCGCGGGAAGACTCAGTTTTCAGACGATGGAGCCCGATTCGAACGCCCCGGAATGGACGTCGCCCGCCGGGTGCGATTGCCCGCACTGCGCGCCGGATGTCTCGCCGCCGATGGCGCGACGAGTACTGCTTGGAGCGCTTGCCGGCCTCGCGCTCGTAGGAGCCGGGGCCGCTCCGGCCGACGCGCATGTCCGCCGACCCCGGCCCGCTTCCGGCATCCGTGCGCTCGAACTCGTCAATTTCCATACCGGCGAACGCTGGGACGGCACATTCTGGCGGGACGGGCGACACGTCGACGAAGCCGTCCGTGCGATCAGCCACCTGATGCGCGACCACCGGACGGACGCCGTCCGTCGCGTCGACACGCGGCTGCTCGATACGCTCTGGCTCGTACGGTTGCGCCTCGGCAGTTCCGAACCGTGGCGGATTCTCTTGGGTTTCCGGGCGCCGGCCACCCATGCGGCCTTGCGCCGGTCCGACCGGACTGCCGCGCGGCGTTCGTTCCACGTCGAAGGGCGGGCTCTTGATGCTGCGCTCGCGGATCGGACTGCGACGGCGATTTCGCGGGCAGCCCGGCGCGAGGGACGCGGCGGCGTCGGCCTCTATGCGCGGCGCGGCTTCGTGCATCTCGATTCGGGACCTGAAAGGTACTGGTCGCTATGACGGATACGGACCAACCTTTGGGCATGCGCAAGCGCGAGTGGGCAACGGTCGCGGTACTCTGCCTGTTCGTCGCGGTGTTCCTGACGGCCATCGGCGTCGTACCGGACTACGGGCACCGGCCGGCCGACGCGGCAATCGAGGCGCTCGCCGAAGAAGTCGCCGACGGTCGGCGATGCGGTGTCCCGGAACGCGAGATCGGGCGGCTCGTCCTCGACCGCATCCGCGAGATCGGCCGAATGCATCCCGACGTACCGCAGAGCGAAATCATCATGCAGCTCGCAAACACGACCTCGAGGATCGAAGGCAAAGGTGCCTCGCGGGCCGCGAGCTGTGCGATTGCGTCGACTTCCAGATGAGCGTTCATTATCCTCTTGGAGCTGTCACCGGTTTACCCGATGCCGAGCGGGATGTCGGGGCGCAGTCGCTCGATAGCTTGCTGCTCGGATTTCGTCCGCCCGTGAACCAGGAACGTGCTCTTCGGACCGGCGACCTGTTGCCGCAAACATCGAAGTTGCGCGATATCGTTGCAGATCCACATTGCGCGCGAACAATGCAACCGCGACGACACGATACTACGCCAGATTTACTGTCTTGAATTTGAAGTGGCAGTTGAGGGTTTGTCTCGGCGCCATGGTTGTTGCTTTTTCCCGATGAGGCCCCAATGTCGGTGTCTATGGAACCCAGAGCAGCCCAAACCGCCTGAAGCCATGAGGGCCGTACGAAGATCTTTCCCGGCAAGAATTTGAAGTGCTTAGGCTAATCGACTAAGCAGGTACATTGAGCTTAGCTCCGGTCTGGTCGACGCCCATCTCCTTCATGTCTTCGTAGCGGTCGCCGATCCGCGCGTGCGGCCGGCCCGATGTCGCCGCCGCAAGCGCGACGACGATCTCGTCGGGCCCGGGCGCGTCGGGAACGACGAGGGAGACGGTCAGGAAGTGCGAACGCGTCCCTTCGGCGGTCTTGTGCTTCATGGGCACGTCGATGCTGCAGCCCGGTGCTGCCCGCTTGTTCGTGAAAGGCAGGAACGAGACCCCTTCCGCCGACTCCCGGAGCACGTTCCCGAAGCGCAGCGTGTGGATCATCGCCGAAGCATGTTCGACCTCGCCGGACGTCCCGACGACGGCGGCCTTTCCGTAGGCCTCGATCGCGCCGGCATCCGCCACACCCAGGATCATCGGCGCGAGCAGCAGGCCGAGCTGCGGTGCGACCGAATTGATGCCGGGCCGCAGATCCTCGACGAAGCCGCGCCCTGCCCACGGGTTCTCGATGATCGCCGCGGCGACCACGGCACGATAGGGCCGCGGGACCGCGCGCCCGCCTTCGATGCGGACGTCTTCGATGTAGAGGACGGTCTTGCGGATCTTGGCGTCCATGACGGCGTACCTTTCGTTCAAACGGCGGTTGCGGCGGGCGCGAGGAAATCGAGGATCAGGTCGGCGACGATGTCGGGCGCCTCCATTAGGATGCTGTGCCGGAGTTCGGGCAGGATGACGAGGCGCGAACCCGCGATGGCCTCGTGCATCCGACGCGCCATGCGCGGATTGGAGCCGATGTCGTTCTCCCCGGTGGCGACGAGCGTCGGGCACCGGATCTTCGCGAAGTCGATCCCTTCGTCGGCTTCCGCGAAGACGCGATAGGCAGCTGCATAGGATCGGTGGTCGTTCGCCTTGAGCTGGGTCAGGCGCAGCGCGACCTTTTCCGGGTTCGCCGCCTTGAAGGCCGGCGTGAACCAGCGGTCTTCGGCAGCCGACACGACAGACGCGATGCCTTCGTCCCGGACCTTGTCCGCGCGCTCGAGGACCCGGGCTCGCTCCGCCGGCGTGCGCTCGGCGACCGTGCTCAGCAGCACGAGACGCCGGACCCGGTCCGGATGACCGACCGCGAACCACTGCGCGATCAGCCCGCCGAGCGAAAATCCGACGAGATCGGTCGACGCGACGCCTGCGCCGTCGAGCGTTGCGGAGAGGTCGCCGACGAAGTCGTCGACGCGGCAGCGCTCGATCCGCGACGATCTTCCGTGGCCGCGCAGATCCGCCCGGACGACGGTGAAACGATCGACGAGCCGTTCGGCGATCCGGTCCCAGCTCGCGGCGTCGGCGCCGACCCCGTGAACGAGTGTTACGGCAGGCCCGGCGCCCTCGACCCGGACGGCGATTTCGACGCCGTCGGGCCGCGCAAGACGGAAGTCGCGCGCAGGACGCACGCAACAGCCCTCAATTGCGCACCTTCCAGACGTCGCGGAAGCGCGGGATCTCGTCGCCGATCCAGACGTGGTTCATGACGTTGCTGCGCATCGCCGCGTACTCCGCGGAGAAGAACAGCGACACGTAAGGCAGGTCGCGGACCATCATCCGCTCGACGTCGCGATAGAGCGCCTTGCGCGCGTCGACGGCGGTGGCATTGCGCGCCCGCTCGAGCAGCGCGTCGAGTTCGGGGTTCTTGTACTTCGTCGAGTTCGCGAAGCCGTTGCCTTGGAGCAGGATGGTGAAAAGACCGTCCGGATCGGGCCGCTGCGACCAGCGGATCGGCGAGAAGTTGATGGCCCCCTGCACGAGCCGCGGGTACCAGTCGCTCTGGGCGACTGGTTCGAGGCGCACATCGATCCCGACGGCCTTGAGCTGCTCCTGCACGAGCTGGTTCATCTGCTGCAGCAGAGTGATTTGGGGATTCGAAAGCGTGAGCTGGATGCCGTTCGGGTGGCCGGCCTCGGCCAGCAGGGCACGCGCGCGCGCCGGGTCGAAGGCCGGACCGCGCAGGTCCGGGTCGTGCCACCAGAGGGCCGGCGGCGTGAGAGCCTCGGCGATCGGCGCGCGGCCGTTCATGACGATGTCGACGATCTTCTTGCGGTCGATCGCATGCGCGATCGCTTGACGCAGTTTCGCGTTGTCGAACGGCGCCTTGTCGACCTGCCACTGCAGACCGTACCAGCGGCCCACGGCGCTGGGATCCAGCTTGATCTCGCGGCGGTTCTCGACCTGCCGAATGTCGATCGGCGAAAGTGCAGAGATATAGTCTGCTTCGCCGGTGATCAGGCGCTGAACGCCGACCACGGTGTTCGTAATGTCGGCGAAGACGACGCCGTCCAGATAAGGCTTGCCTTGCTCCCAGTAGTTCCTGTTCTTCTCCAGCACGATGCGCTGGCCGGGCGTCCATTCCTTGAAGGTGAAAGGGCCGGTGCCGACGGGGTTCGTCGCGAAGTCCTTTCCGAACCGCTCGATCGCGGCCGGCGACGCAATGAAACCCTCGCGCTGGGCGAGCATGCCGAGGATGCTCGGCGAGGGCTGCTTCATGTTGATGACGACGGTGTACGCGTCGGGCGCTTCGACCGACGCGATGATCGCGGCAAGCTGCGCGCGTTGCGGCGACCCGACAGCCTGGTCGAGACGCCGGTCGAGATTGTACTTCGCTGCCTGCGCGTTGAAATCGGTGCCGTCGTGGAACTTCACGCCGCGCCGCAGGTGCAGCGTCAGCCGCATGCCGTCGGCACTCGTCTCCCAGCGCTCGGCAAGCTCCGGCGCCATCGTCAAATCGGGCTTCAGCGCGAGGAGCGTGTTGTAGAGCAGGTAGAGCGGCTGGCGCTCGGAGAAATTGACCGAAAAACTCGGATCGAGGGTCTTCGTGTCGGACGCAAAGGCGATCGTGAGCGTTCCGCCGTACTGCGGCTGCGGCGCTTGGGCGTCGGCAGGCAGAGACGACAGCGCGAACAGCGCGGCGCTGGCAAGAATTCCGATTGCATGACGACGCGAGCTAACCGGCATCCCACCCTCCCGTTGTTGTTATGGCTTTGAGCCAATTGCGAAGTGTCGCTTTTGGTATACCAAAATGCCACAAATGACGCGACCTGAATTTTGAGCGATCATCCGTCATGACCGTCGATTCCCTGCGTTCCCGCACCCGCGCGCCAGCCGCCATCCGCAAGCCGCCGGAGCCCCTCCGCCAGAAGACCGTCGTGCGCCTGCGAGAAGCGATCGCATCCGGGCAACTCAAGCCCGACGACCGCCTCGTCGAACGCGACATCTGCCGAAAGACCGGCGTCAGCCGGAGTTCGGTGCGCGAGGCCCTGCGCTATCTGGAATCCGAGGGACTGGTCGAAAGCCGCGGCAAGAAGGGCATGTTCGTCGTCAACCTGTCGATCGACGAGGCGATGGAGATCTACGAGCTCCGCA
>Ga0172367_10009369_pt1 | contig 10763 bp, 14 predicted proteins | sample Lak10m_FD_114542 | JGI IMG/M metagenome (GOLD analysis project Ga0172367, IMG submission 114542) | Freshwater microbial communities from Kabuno Bay, South-Kivu, Congo - kab_022012_10m | ecosystem: Environmental > Aquatic > Freshwater > Lake | place: Democratic Republic of the Congo: South-Kivu...
ATTTTAATAAGAAGGTAAGACTTTTTCATTACTTTGGCCAAATAAATTAATTCTAATTGACTCAGCCTTAATAATTTATTATTACTTTTATAAAATTATTTAATGAATTATTAATTTAATTAGTATAAAAAAAATCTCAAGCTAATGAATCATAGAAAAAAGCTAATTTTTCAGTTTTTAAATTATTTTCAGTTTCTGCAAACTGTTTTTTTACCTTATCAATCTCAGTTATTAGTAAATTATTAAAATTTTTTTCTTCTGTATTTAAAAACTGTTTTCAAATTTTTTCAAGTTGTTTGGTATTGTTTAAAATTTCATTTTTTTGGTTTAAACTTCAATATTCAAGGATAGTACGATCTAATCAATTTTCTTTATAAAACAAAAACAGTTTTAAATCATTTTCATTAAAAAGCCTTTTATTTTTCAAAAAAGTGTTTGAAACTGAAAAACCGTTTTTTAAAATTTCATAAACTAAAGTTTTGCTTATTCCATAATGATTTAAATCTTTTATCGAGTATTCCATTTTGAAAATCTTAAAAATTAAAAACTGTTTTATCAAAACAGTTTTTAATCATTTCTTTAAAAAAAGCAAGATTATGTTTTAGAATCTAGTTTTTCTTTTATCGCCTGACAAATAAAATTAGAACGACTAAGCCCAATGTTTGATTCTGCTAAATACTCATCTAGCATTTTTAGTAGTTGTGGTGGAATAACAAGGGGGACTTGAGTTTTCTTAACTTTTGTTTTTTTCACTTCGCCTTCGGTTAAATTGCTACCAGCTTGCTCGATGAAAGTATCCGTTTTTTTAACTTTACTAGGTTTTTTTGCAATAGTTGTCATGGCTTATCTCTTCAATTTTTAGTAAAAGTGGTTTTGAAACAGTTTTAGTGTTTTTTATTGCTTTTACAGTTTTTCAAACTGTTTTGTTGTTTTTGTTAGTTATTGCTTATTTTGTCGTTAAAAACCGCTTTAAAAACTGTTTCATACAGTTTCGTTACTTCTTCCACAGCTTTTTGATCTTTTGGTTTAAATTCAACGACTGAAAGCCCTAACCCTGAAGCGTTTCTAAAAACCTTACGGTTTTTGATAGGGCAATCGATAAATTCAATTTCGCTGTACTCATCAATCAAAATTTCTGATGTATCATCGTTTTGCTTGCCCGTAACATCTGCACGACTAAGGAAACAATAGGCTTTTAGTTTTGGATTTATCAAACTCGCTTCACTAACCAATGTATTGACGGATTCAATAACCCAAGTATCAAATGAAGAAGGGAAGACGGGAATAAGTAGCAGATCAGCAACGGTTAATGATGCTCTTTGAGAAATTGAATCATGCCCACCAACATCAATAATGATGTCATCAAATTTTTGAGCGAAAGCGGGAATTTCTTTTGCGATAGCTTTACCGTTTAGTTTTATAGCTGTGTAGTGCTTTTTTTCTAACGTATCGTCCCTTATCGCTGAAAAATCAGAAGCATTACCGTTATCAACACTATCCGCATCAACGAGCAAAACATCAAACCCAGCAAGCCCCCGCATAATCGCTAAATTCAAGGCAGTTGTCGTTTTACCCCCACCACCTTTTATGCCACCACAAACTATAATCATAAAGCATCCTGTAAGTATTCACTTTGTATATAGTTATTATACATTTTTATTTAAAAAGTATATGCTTTTTATTTATAAAATAGATGGTTTATAACTACCTGATTTGCAACATTTAAGATGAAAAAAAGGGCTGAAAATGAAAGATGCTTATTCATTTTCAGCCCTTTTCATAATTGCTCCGCAATTACACGGCAAAATCTTCTAAATCTTTACCTTGTGCGAGAAGCTCTTCTACCCATTTTGGCTTACGCCCTCTACCAGCCCAAGTCTCAGTTTGATTGTTTGGGTTTCTGTATTTGACGATTGCGGGAGTTTTTTTTAATTTTGATGCTTTTTGATTTAAAAGCTCATCAAGTGAAAAGCCTGATTCAGAAGCTAAAGCGTTAATTTTCGCAAAAACTTCGTATCTATCTGCTTTTTTCCGTAGCTCAACTGCTTTGTTTAATTTAGTTTGAAGTTCCAACAATTCTTTTAATGGTGATTTAGCTAAATCTTCGGCACTTACTTTTGAATCAATCATCTTAGTTACTCTCTATTATCATTTGGTTGTAATCGTTAAAACCGTTGTAAAGGTTTGATTTGTCGGCAACAGGTATATGCTTTATGTTTTTTATGAAAAACTTTTTTGCATTATTACCAGCCTCATCATTATCCAAGAAAAGATAAACTTTTGAAAAGGTGTAATCACCAATTTTTTTTAAAGCCTGTTTTCTTAAATTAACCGAATTGATGATTATTGCAGAATTTTCAAAATTTGTAATCTTATTCTTTGACAAAAAAGCAAGAAAATCCATGAATCACTCAAAAATAGAAACCGTTTTATCGTTTCAAAGGTTAATCAAGCTAAGTCATTTTGATGAACCTATAAATCCTTTAAAACCTATATTTCTTACTTCAAAACCGTCCCCACCAGGAAAACCAACAGCGTAGTATTCTTTTATTTGGTTTTTCCTTTTAAAGTGAATTTCTTTGAGATAAGTTTTTGCAATGTTTAAATCGATTTTTCTTGATTTTAGGTAGTTCACTAAATTTTGATTTTTCATTTCAGTAATACTAAGTATTTCAAAAGCATTTTTTTCTTTTTCACCCGCAACTTTATTTTTTTCCCTAAGCATTGAAATTTGATCATTCGTTTTTCACGGTGAGAATGCTCCGTAACTTGCAAAAGTTTTTAATGCTTCTTTAACGGTTGAATTATCAAGGTTACAAACTAAATCAATGATGTTTCAGCCTGTATTAAGTCAGAAATCAAACCGTAAATTTTTAATTGCATCAACTTTGAATGATGGATTTTTATCACCGTTTCTAATCGGGCTACTGTACCAAAATTCAATCCCTGATTTTTTGGTATGAACTGGTTCAAATCATCTTTTAGAAAGAAATTGAGTTATTGAAATTTCTCTAGCTTCTTTTGCTCTCATTTTTTAATGGTAATTTTATACAAATTTTAGATTTTTGCTATTTTTATGATTTTCTCGTTCAAAGGAACTATCATTTTAATGGGTGATACTGCGATGTTATAAATAATAATAGCTTGGCGATTATACATTTCGGACTAAAAAATAAAGGTAGTATTGCTCCTACGTCGCAATCTCCACCTTGATTTTTTAGCTTACCGAAATGTCATCCTACGCTTGCTCATTTATTGAGTTATTTTAATTTTTAATTTTTTACATTATGTGAAAATTAACAGATGCAGTTGAAAAACTGATGAAAGATTATCCGTATAGATCTCAAGAAAATACGGAAAGTTGAAATGTGATAATTCCAGTTAAATTGTTTGATCTTTGATGAACAATTAGATGGTGGTTATCAGAATATGACCCCGAATCTAAAGTTGCATTTTGATATGTAACAGGATTTTACGAAGATGAATGGGGAACAGTTTCAATTGAAGAATTAGAAGAATTGGAACTTGTAATCGATATACAGGATTTTGGAAAAATTTGAAAAATTCCGAGAGTGGAGATTGATAGCTTACACACTCGGACAAAATTCAAAGACCTTCCTTTTAATAAAAGTAACTCCGATTAGGAGTTATTTTTATTTTACTTATTTTATTTTAAAAGCAAGTTTTTATCTTGCTTTTTTATTTGTTAAAACTGACTTATGGAAAAATTTAAACAGATTTTATTGGTTATCATGGTTAAAGAAGAATGAACGATTAGAGGTTTTATAGCTCAAGAAGTATTGAAAACAAAAATGAATATTGAATTATTTTTTAGAAAATTGGATAAATTAGGTTGTAAAAGTTGAATAATTTGATCTTTGGTTTCATATAGTGAAACTTATTACTTTTTTAATCAACATTATCGTGAAATATCTAATGTACTTTTAGAAAAAAACGATGAAGAATGATTTTTTTGCAGATGAGATGATTTACCTAGATCAATTGTTTGGGAAGCGGTTGAAAAAACAGCCAGAGAAATGGCAATTGATGATTTAGGGTTAGACTTGTAGTCTAGCTCTTTTTAAATTTAATTTTTAACTATTAAAAAATGAAAACTAATGTAATTCACAAAATTGTACAAGGTGATTGTCTTGATGTTATGAAAAAAATCCCTGATGCTTCTATTTCTTTTATTTGTGCCGATTTTCCTTACAATATATCAAACAATCCATGATTAACAATGAGAAAAGATAAAGTTGTTAAAGCTGATTTTTGAGAATGGGATAAATTTGAATCTGATGAAGTTTATCTTGATTTTGTTTTTCGTGTTTGCGAAGAATACAAGAGAATTTTAAAACCAAATTGAAGTTTAGTTTTATTTTTCAGTTATCAATATTCTTGATGGATTGGTTACGAACTTAAAAAAAGAGGTTTGTTTTCTTTTAGAGTTCCTTTGATTTTTGAAAAAACTAATCCATTGCCTAGAATCAGAAAAAATGGTTTTAGGAGTTGTTATGAAGTTTGAATTTGGCTTGTAAATGATGATTGAAAATATAATATACCTAGAACTTTTAATTTTCTTGATCAGAGAATAATGAAAAATATAATGCCTTACAAAATAGGGCAGTCTTGAGAAAAATTAACCAAGCATCCAACTGAAAAGCCTCAAAGATTGATTGAGTATTTGATTGAGATATTCACGAATCCAGGTAACATAGTTCTTGATAGTTTTGCTTGATCTTGAACTACTTGAATAGCTTGTTATAAATTGTGAAGACATTGTATCTCAATTGAAAAAGAAAGTTGATTTGTGAAGATGATTCAGAATCGTCAAAGTGAAATTGAAAAAGAAGTGTAATGCTTCTTTTTTAATTTTTTCAAAAAGGAAAATCGCTATCGCTTTTTGTTTTAGCTTCACTCATCAGAAAAATTAAGCGGGCTTTCGCCCACCTTAATTTTTTTGTTTCGTTCCAAATCGGTTAATAAAACCTACGGTTTTTTATTAACCTCATTAAAAAAGGAATTTATATTATCTTCATAATTAGCGGAACGCTATCGCTTATCCACTAAATTATGAATGAAAAAGGAGCTACATTTTATAAAAAATAACTCCGCTTGCGCGGAGTTATTTTTAGCTACGCTCCTTTAAACAAAATGCTTTGCATTTTGTTTAAAATCGCTCCATTTCTAAGTGGATTTATTTTTTATACGGAAGCCTATGGCTTCCTTTTCTTCACTATTTGGTCTGTATGCCGTCCGTCTTTTTTTGTATCTTAGCAAGTTTGCAATTTCCTAAGGAAACCAGTCGCGGTGCGATGTTTCCTTAGGAAATATGCGAAACTTGTTTAGGGGGAATTGCCCCCTAAAAACCCCCTAAAATAAGGAACTAGAAAAATAAACACCGTTTATTTTTCTTCAATCGTTGTCATTAGCATTTTTTTGTATAAAATGCAGAGCAAGGTTTAATTTATTGCTAACAACCTCACACATGAAAGACAAAGACTATCATAAGGCTTATAAGCGGGAATACACCCAAAAGCACAAAAATATAACGGTGAGCTTGACTTTGGAAGAGTATGAGCAATTTCAAAAAATTGCGAAAAATGAAAACACCAAAGTTACGACCTTGTTTAGAAATATGGCGTTTGCATATATGCAACAAAAAACCTTTGTTCCTTTTGAATTGAAAGAAGATCTAACAAAGGTAGGACTTTTAATAAGGAACATTGCTAACAATGTAAATCAAATCGCGCACAATTCAAATAGAATAAAATCGTTGGTTGATGAAAATGCTTTGTTATTTGAGATAAAAAAATTAGAGGATGCCGTTTTTGATTACACTAAAAAAAAGCTAGATCGTAATTAAAGATTTATGATTATAAAATCTATGTCTAGGAAAAATTCATCTTTTGGGCAACTTATCAAATACATGAATAAGGAAGGAGAGCGAGAAAAAGCCTTTGATATTTTTCACAACATTTATGCTGGAAATGATGATTATATTGCAAAAGAGTTTAAAGAAAATTCCGAGTTTTTAAAAGAGAGAAAAAACGGAAATATGTTTTATCACGAGATGATAAGTGTTACAAAAAGTAAATCAATTTCCATAGAGCAACAAAAAGAAATTCTTTGCAGTTTAGTTAAAGATTATATTCAGCTAAGAGCTAAAAATAATCTTGTTTATGGTGTAATGCACACCGATAAAAAAGATAATTTACATTATCATTTAATGATTAGCAGTAATGAATTTCAAAGCGAAAAAAAGCATAGATTAGCTAAATCTGATTTTGCAAAAATTCAAAAAGAAATAGAAAAATATGTTTTAAATAATTATCCTCAAATGGAACAAAAAATAATTTATAACCAGCAAAAGGATGAAAAAACAAAATCAGGTGAATTTGAATTTAAAAAAAGAACGGGGAAAGAATCACAAAGAGATAATGTAAAATCGAGGTTGAAAGAAGTTTTTGAAAAATCAAAAACAAAGCAAGATTTTTTTCAAAATCTTGCCGATAAAAATTTTGATCTTTATATTCACGGCAATACTATTGGTGTTACTTGTCAGGAAACAAATAAAAATTACAGGTTTAAAACTTTAGGCTTGCTGGATGATTTTTATAAGATCTCACCAACCATTCAAGAAACCGAAAACAGAAAAGAAGAAATTAAGAAAAGTAGGGAAGAATTTAAAAAAGAAAAAATTGATACAAGAAGTTATCGGAGTGCATCCATGAAAGAAGAAGAACGAGTACCAACCAAAGAAGAAAGAAAAAATAAAGCCGACCCGTTCCAAACAAAAGATGAAGTATATTACAGCGAAGCGGAGCTTGAAATTCAAAAAAGAAAAGAAGAAATCAGAAAATCTAAAGAGGGTAATGGTAAAGATTATTCAAACGAAAAAATGAGATGATATTTTTAGTTTTTTATTCAAAATTATGAAATTTTTAGAACTTATATTTTTTAAAATTCTGTTTGTTATTTGAAAATTATTTATGGTCGTAAAAGCTACTTTTGGTTTAATGTTTGAAGTTGGCAAGTATTTAGCCAAAGGGTATGTTTTACGAAATGAGCAGGGAGCTAGATTTTCAAACAAAAAAGAAGAAAAAGAAATTTTTAACTTCAGTAATAAAGGTGTTTTAATTGACGGAAAAAGCAAAAGGCTATCTGAAAAAGATTCGTTTGAACATTTGGCTATAATTGCAAAGCCAGGAAGCGGAAAAACTACGGGTTATATTGTTCCAAACATTTTAGATAGAGCAAAAAACAATTGTTCAATGATTGTTACTGATCCAAGTGGCGAAATTTTTATAAATACTTCAGGATATTTAAAAAGTTGCGGTTTTAATGTTTTGGTTATCAATCCTGATGATTTGAGTAGAAGTTGCCGTTTTAATCCTTTTCATGGATTAGGAGCTGATAACATCATCGAAATTGAGCAGGTTTGTACTTCTATTATTATGTCAAAATATGGCAGTGATAAAGAAGGAGTATGGAACGATGGAGCAATTTCATTGCTTGAAATTTTTGCAAAATGTTTAGCTTTTAATGAACCTGAAAATTTAAATTTGCCAAACATAAATTATTTGATTCAAATGTTTGGTGAAAATGGATCAGCTCTTGATGACTGGATTGCGGAGCATTCCATTAACCCTAACGATATTAACGATAAATCAATTATCAATTCCTGGATTGGTTTAACGAAAAACAATAAAAATATGCTAACCAGTTATGCAACAATTGCAAAAACTGCTTTGAAGCAATTAAATAATCGTCAGGTTCAAAAATTATTAGCAAGAAATGATATTGATTTTAATAGCTTCCGCAAGAAAAAAACTATTTTATATTTGATTATTCCAGCTAATCAACAAACTTATTATCAGTTTTTAATTGATGTTTTGTATTCTCGTTTTTTTAGCCAAATTATGCAGAGAATACCAGGAAAATTTGATCTTAGTATTTATTGCTTTCTTGATGAGTTTGGTAGCTCTTATATCAACGATTTTCAGGCTTTAATTAACAACATTAGAAAATACAGAGTTTCGTTATCAATTGTGCTTCAAAGCATATCGCAACTTGATACAAAATATGGAAAATCAGCCGATGCTATAAAAGGTGGTATTGGTAGTTATATTGTGTTTTCAGGCGCGGATTATTCAACAGCCAAAGAAATTAGCGATATTATAGGTAAAAAATTGCTTATTGAAAGAGATCATTTAACCGACATTGAGCAACATTATCAAGAATTAACCTTGTTAAGCCCTGATCAAATTAGGACTTTGAAATTAAGCCAAGCCGTTTTTTTATCAAAAAACAGGCATCCGCTGATTGTTGATATAGTGCCATTTTATGAACACTATAATTTTAAATCTTTTGTAAAAAGAAGACCTTACGAAATCCCTGAAAACCGTAGTCGGGATGATATTGAACTAATTCATATTTGAGCGACTGAACCCGAAAAAACGAGAGAAAAGACAAATGAATTTAACTATTAGTTTTCCTGAAATAGAAATCAGTAATTCTATGATTGTTTTTTATTTTGTTTATTTCATTACTTCGGCTTTTATTTCGTATGCTTTTAAACAATCAAATTTATTTTTTAAGTTTTTCGTCTTTTTTATTGCAATTGGTTATATTCAGTTTTTATGGAACGGTGAGAACATTTATGCAACTTTATCGTCTTTAGCGGGATTTATTTTTATTTATCGTGATGTTATTTCAGAGTTTTTTTCAAGTATTTTTTCTTTTTTTGATAATGTTTTTTATCGCATAAAATCCTTTTTTTCTAGCATCTTTTCAAGTGTTGCAGGATTCTTTTATTTGATTTTTAGAGTTTTGCAGTGGTTTTTCAATTTTTTAGCTCCGATTTTCAGATGGATTTTTACAAGAAGAGAATCACCGCGAAGCAAGGAAAAACGGGAAAATTCTGAAACTAAATCATCATGGTGGGGAAAATACAGAGCCGATAAAAAAGACGAATCAGTAAATCAAGCCAAAGAAGATTTAAAACGAGCAAGGGAAGAAGCGAAAAAAAGGGAAGAACAGGAACGAGCTGAAAAAGACGGAAAAAATGCTTATCAAACTCGATCTGACAATCGTTCTTTTGAAGAAATTTTAGGTTTGCCAAGTCCTTTTTCAAAATCCGAGTTAAACCGAGCTTATAAAACGGCTGTTTCTCGTTATCACCCTGATAAATATGTACATATGTCTGAACAGTTTCAGCAAGAAGCCCAGCAAGAATTTGTAAAAATTCAAAAGGCTTACAATTATTTACTTGGTCGTGTAAGCGACGATTAACCAACAAAAAGAAATGGAAAAGATTCAATCAATTTTGCCTTTATCTGAAGAGCAAAAAGAAGAGCTAAAAGCGATAAAAGAGCATTTTTCTGATTTAGTTATGAATGCTTTAAATAACCCTTTTGATTTATCAAAGATTTACCCCGAAACAACTGATATTGAAGTTTTGGTGGAGCAATTAACCGATTTAAAAAAATGTTTAGATAGCTTTAGACCGTTATCAAGCGAGCAAGTAGCACATTTGAATGAGGTTTTTGATACCGAGTACACCTATGAATCTAATCGTATTGAAGGAAGCACTTTAACCCTAATTGAAACCGATTTGATTATAAATAAAGGCATGACGGTATCAGGTAAAAAAATGCAGGAGCATTTAGAAGCCGTGAACCATAAAACCGCGATTGAGTTTATTCGTAATGCAGTCGATAAAAATGCAGAATTTACCGAAAAAACCGTGAGAGAAATTCACGCGATTATTTTGCACGGTATTGATTTGAAAAATGCGGGAGTTTGGAGAACCGACAGGGTGAGAATTTCAGGAAGTCGGCATATTTGCCCTAATCCAATAAAAATACCTAAGCTAATGGATGAATTGTTTGAGTATTACGAAGCTAACAAGAATACCTTACATCCTGTAATTTTGTCAGCCAATATGCACGAAAAATTAGTAACCATACATCCTTTTATTGATGGTAATGGCAGAACAGCAAGGTTAATTATGAATATGATTTTGTTGAAACACGGCTACCCTATAACGGTGATTTCAAGCGAAAACCAAGCAAGAGCGGATTACTACAGAACTCTTGAAACCGCTCAAATCTCAACAACTGGAGATAATAGCGAGTTTGTTTTGTTGGTAGCAAATTGTGTGAAAAAATGGCTTTTTACTTATCTTGAATTGTTGGCTGGGAGTATAGGGGAGGAGAGTAAGGAGAGGGGATATTATTTTTTTAAGAGAATTGAAGATAATATGGACTTAAACAATACAAATTTATATTAAAAAATTTACATAAACTGGAATTCTTTTTTTGTCGTATCCTAATTTTTCTACAAGATTTTTATCTATAGGAGGTAATTCTTTTAAACTATTTAATCCAATTTTAGACATATACTCTACTGTTAATTTTCTATCAAATAAACAGTTAAATACATTTTTTCAAATTTATTTTTTTTTCCTTTGGTATATTCTCCTTTAAGAAGGAGTTTGATGTAAGTATATATACCTTGTGTTTCATAGCGAGGAATTCTATCACTTACAAGAGCAAAACCTATCCAGTTATTAAAAGTTATTCGTTTAGAAGCATATCTTTCTTGCATCCAAATAACTTCATTACCTTGTTTTTTATGTGTTTCAAAAAGATAAACAGTTACATCATTTGCTAATGAACGATAAAAATTAGATATTTCACCGTCTTCATCAAATCTTTTTACAAATTTATCAAAATCTCCATTATTTATTTTTTCAAATA
>Ga0172367_10009374_pt1 | contig 10758 bp, 9 predicted proteins | sample Lak10m_FD_114542 | JGI IMG/M metagenome (GOLD analysis project Ga0172367, IMG submission 114542) | Freshwater microbial communities from Kabuno Bay, South-Kivu, Congo - kab_022012_10m | ecosystem: Environmental > Aquatic > Freshwater > Lake | place: Democratic Republic of the Congo: South-Kivu...
AGCAGCCGACAACCCGGCAGCGATCCCTGTCATGTTTACCGGTGGAATCTCTCCCAGGGCGGCAACCGGACCGGCGGCCTGATCTCTTCAGCAGGTTGTTCCGAAAGCATCCGGACATTTTGACGGCCCCCAGGAGAAGGAGCGACAGCAGCCCGGCGGCGGTGCCGATTCTGTTCACCTGGTCACGCTCCCGGCGGTGATCCCTGTCATGTTTACCGGCGGCAACTCACCCAGGGCGGCAACCCGGCCCGGTGGCCTGATCTCTTCAGCAGGACGTTCCGGCGGTGTCCGGACACGGTGGCCGCTCCCAGATGAATGAGCGACAGCAGCCAGCAACCGGCAGCGGTGCCGATCCTGTTCACCTGGTCACGCTCCCGGTGGTGGTCCATGTCATGTTGACCGGCGGAATCTCCCCCAGGGCGGCAACCGGCCCGGCGGCCTGATCTCTTCAGCAGAATGTTCCGGCAGCATCCGGACATGGTGACGGCTCCCAGGTGAAGGACCGGCAGAATCTAACAACCCGGCGGCGGTGCCGATCCTGTTCACCTGGACGGACTCCCCTTTTCAATCCAGCGGGTGAAATGGAATCAGCACGGTCACGATTCAGGCTCAATTCTACCGTTGCCGTGACTCCCGGTGGTGATCCTTGTCATGTATCCCGGCGGCAACTCACCCAGGGCGGCAACCCGGCCCGGTGGCCTGATCTGGTTCAGCAGAGTATTCCGTCAGCCTCCGGACACGGTGACGGCCCCCAGGTGAAGTAACGACAGCAACCAACAACCCGGCAGCGGTGCCGATCCTGTTCACCTGGTACGAAGCCCGGCGGTGATCCCCGTCATGTTTACCGGCGGCATCAATCCGGAAGCGTGACCTTTGTCGCGTGACCTTCGTTTCAAAGGTCACTACTATGGTCACGCTGTAAAGCCGCATCAGTTGCGGCTTTGTGACCTTCGTGACCTTTGTGACCTTACATATTTATTATAAAAAAAGGGGGGGGTACCTTAAAGAGGGGTTTTAGTCATACAGTCATCCGCTTATGGTCCTGATCCGGACACGGTATCAGGTGCCATACAAACGGCTGTTGTCATGTAATTGTTATGTAAGGGTGTAAAATGTACAGTTGCATAGAGGTGAAACATGGAAGACATTAAGCCGCAAAGCCTTATATACAAATGGCTGTGATAAATAATAATCACACAGAAAAGCTATTCATCTTGACTGGCAGCCAAGAGGTCATCGGTTCGATCCCGTTCACCTCCACCAAATAATTCGAGGACTTGGCTTTTATAGCTCAGTCCTTTTTTGTTGTGATTTTACGTGTTGACATGTGTACCTGAAAATAGACGTGAAATGTATATACGTCAGGCAAAAACAGAGCCCCCGCTGATGCAGAATTCAGTGGGGGCTCGTTGGTTATTTTTCTGTAGTCGTCTGACGAGAAGTCAAGAGAACTTTAGGCGCATTCAGAGTAGCCACAGACGTGGCAGACCGAACAGCCCCCTTCGTGCTCGACGATGCCGCCGCATTCGGGGCAGGCTCCGCGTTCGTGGCGGACGACGGTGTCGGCGTCGATGTCATACCCTTTATCGAGCATATGGTTCTGAATGGCCTTGGCGACGGCGTCAGCGCAGGAGGTGACGCGGTTGTCGCCGAAGCCTGACGGGCAGTGGCAGGAGATGCCGAGCAGCTGCTTGACGACCTGACGGGCCTGGACACCGCTGCGCCATGCCAGAGACACCATACGGCCGATAGCTTCCGACTGGGACGCCGCGCAGCCGCCGGCTTTACCCATGGTGGTGAATAGTTCGAATAGTCCGTTCTCATCCTCATTAACGGTGATATACAACGGTCCGCAGCCGGTCTGCATCTGATGGGTGCATCCCTTTAACGCTTTGGGGCGTTCACGCTTGACAGCTTTGCGGTCTGCCTCCAGCGGAGTTTCAGCAATGGCGGTGACGGTTTCTTCCTTTTTGCCGGTGGTGAGTACCTGCTCGTCACGCGACCCGTCGCGATAGATGGTGACACCTTTACAGCCTGATTCGTAGGCCAGCATGTAAACCTTTTCAACATCCTCAATCGAGGCCGAATTTGAGAAATTGACCGTTTTTGAAACGGCATTGTCGGTATACTGCTGAAATGCCGACTGCATCTGGATATGGTATTCCGGGGTAATTTCATGTGACGTGACAAAAACGTTGCGGATGTCGACCGGGACTTCGGCGATGCCGTGCAGTGCTCCATGTTCGGCGATTTTCTGCATCAACTCTTTGGAATAGAAACCACGCTCCTTGGCAATCTTTTCAAAGAGCGGATTGACTTCGACCAGCACATTTTTATCCATGACCGTACGGATGTAGGAAACGGCGAAGAGCGGCTCAACGCCCGAAGATGCGTTGGCGATGATCGAGATGGTGCCGGTCGGTGCGATCGTGGTGACGGTGGCATTCCGCATCGGAGCAGCACCTTTGGTGTCAAAGATCGAACCTTTGAAGTTAGGGAAAGATCCTCGCTTTTTTCCCAGTTCCTGCGATGCCAGATGCCCTTCGTCATTGATGAATTTCATGACTTTTTTGCCGAGCTTGACCGCTTCTTCGGAGCAATAGGGAATCCCCAGCAGGATCAGCAAGTCGGCCCATCCCATGACGCCCAACCCGATTTTACGGTTGGCGTGAGTCATGTCATGAATCTGCTGCAGCGGATAGTTATTGGCCTCGATGACGTTGTCTAGGAAATGCACGGCCTGGTGGATCGTCTCACGCAGCCGTTTCCAGTCGATGCTGTCTTCGTGAATGAACTTACCCAGATTGATGGAACCAAGGTTACAGGATTCGTAGGGCAGCAGCGGCTGTTCGCCACAGGGGTTGGTCGATTCGATCTCGCCGACCAGCGGGGTTGGGTTGTCACGGTTGAGACGGTCCAGAAAGACGATGCCCGGCTCGCCGTTTTCCCAGGCCTGCTTGACGATGCGCTGGAAAACCTTGCGGGCGTTCAGGGAACCGCACACTTTTTTATCGCGTGGATTGATCAGGCTGTAATCCTCATCACGCCCGACCGCCTCCATGAATTTTTCGGTCAGTCCGACCGAAATGTTAAAGTTGTTAAGCTGCTTCTGATCAGCTTTGCACATGATGAAATCCATGATGTTGGGGTGATCAACGCGTAGAATAGCCATATTGGCGCCACGACGGGTGCCCCCCTGTTTGATGGTTTCCGTAGCGACGTCAAAGACGCGCATAAAGGAGAGCGGACCGCTGGAAATGCCGGTGGTCGTGCTGACGACATCGTTCGCCGGACGCAGTCGCGAGAATGAAAAACCGGTTCCGCCACCTGACTTATGGATCAGGGCGGTGAACTTTACCGCGTCAAAGATCTCTTCCATCGAGTCACCCACCGGCAGTACGAAACAGGCTGAGAGCTGTCCGAGCGGCCGACCGGCATTCATCAGCGTTGGTGAATTGGGAAGGAACTCAAAACTGGTCATCATCTGGTAAAACGTATCGGAAAGACTCTTGAGATCGGCCTTTTTATCGAATTTCTTATCAGCTGCCGCGATCGTGTTGGCCACCCTGCGGAACATGTCAGCTGGATTCTCAAGTACCGTGCCGCTTTCATCGCGCCGAAGGTATCGCTTTTCAAGTACTGTGGCGGCATTTTTAGTAAGTCCGGGGATGCTGCTGTTGATGGTTTTTTTCATTTCGTGATCTCCCGAGTGCCGTAAAAACGGCATGTATTAGTGAATTGAACGTAAATGATCATTTCCGATGTTTGACCACTATATTTAGTGGGAGGGCGTGGAATAAACCACAACATGTATGCGCTGTCAACAATTATATTCATCTGAATTCTAACCGCTTGAAACAACAACAGAACCGCTCAAAACGGTATCTCATTGAAATAGTATAATTAATTTTCAATATTAAATTTACACTCCCGCTGATTTATGGTAGAGCATTCAGGTAGCTACATCTGGAGTCCCTCCGTGAACCATGTCCTTGCAACGCTCTGTCTTTTTTTATGTATAACCTCTTCCGCCGCTATGGCTGCAGACCTGATCGCGGTTCAGCCGGATGGCAGCGTCCTGACGGAAGATACCACCTGGCGCGGCAGCGTCTATGTTAAAGGTTCTGTCGTCGTAGCACCCCAGGCGACCTTACGCATTGACCCCGGTACGGTCATTCGCTTTTCTACCGCCTTTGGAACGAATGCAACTGCACAGCTGGTCATTCAGGGGCGTATTCAGGCCGTTGGAACAGCCGACCTTCCGATTCTGATGACATCAGACAGCTCGCGGCCTCAGCGTGGAGCGTGGGGTGGAATCATCCTCGTGGCCACCGAAAAGAAGAATCTCATTGAGCAGTGCCGGATTGAGAATGCCGATACCGGGTTGGCGCTCTTTTTCTCCTCACTCACTCTGAAAGCGGTTTCCGTCATACGCGCCACTACGGCGGTACGGGCACGCGATTCGCTGCTGCAGATCAGTGGAGGTACTTTTTCGGAATCCGATATCGGGTTGGAAGTAAATGACAGTGAGCTGGAAGCCAGAGACATGACCGTCAGTTCCTGTCGCAAAGGGTGTGTTCTGCACCGATCTGCAGTTTCATTGTCATCGGTGCATATTGTAAAAAACACGTTTGTCGGACTGGAAGTGGAAGAGTGCCGTGTAAAGATAGCTTCAGGAACGCTTGCAGATAATGCGCTGGGGGCAACCTTCAGCGGTGGTGAGGGACTGCTTCTGACGACCCGTTTTATGCGCAACAGTGGCACAGCGCTGCAACTCTCCGCAGCCCGCCTGAAGATCCAGCGCTGCCGGTTTTCCGAGAACCGGCAGGATGCTGTGCGTCTAGAGGATGGACGCGCATTGCTGTTCAATAACTCGTTCAGTTCCAATGGCGGTTATAATGTGTATAATGCCGGCAGTGAGGATGTGAATGCCCGACTGAACTGGTGGGGCAGCGCTGCCAAGTCGGCCATCGCGTCCAAAATATTTGATGCCGCCAGCATTCCATCCACCGGGCGGGTTCTGCTCTTCCCCTGGTTGCTTGAAAAACCTCCCCTGGAGCCGTAGGAGTTCCCCGCATGTCCCTCTATCTCGATAACGCCGCTACCTCATACCCCAAGCCGGAGCAGGTCTATCAAGCTGTACTGCATGCCATGCGTGAGGTCGGCGCTTCGCCCGGGAGAGGCGGCTATCGCCGTTCTCTGGAAGCATCCCGCATTGTTTTTCAGGCACGTGAGGCTCTGGCTACGCTCTTTTCGATTCCGGATTCAGCGCGAATAATCTTTACGCATAACGCCACCGGGGCGCTCAATCTGGCGCTCCGGGGAGTTCTGAAAACCGGAGACCACGTCATAACAACCTCGATGGAGCATAACTCGGTCGTGCGGCCGCTGCAGGCTCTCAGTCAGAGCGGAGTTGCGGTTACGGTCGTTGTCGCCGGTTCGGACGGGATTATTGATCCGGACGACATCCGGCATGAGTTGCGACCGGAAACGCGCATGATAGCGGTCAGTCATATCTCTAACGTCTGCGGCGCCGTTCAACCGCTTGAACAGATCGCAGTGGTTGCCCGCGAGGCCGGCGCACTTTTTCTGGTGGATGCCGCGCAATCGGCCGGATACCGAAGCATCGATGTCGGTTGTATCGGGATTGACCTGCTGGCGGCACCGGGGCACAAGGGGCTTTTGGGGCCGTCCGGGACCGGTTTTCTGTACGCGGCTCCGAATGTTACACTCACACCGCTCATGCAGGGGGGCACCGGCAGCCACTCTACCCTGGATACCCAACCGCTGACCATGCCGGAAGGTTTTGAAGCCGGAACACTTAATCTTCCCGGAATTGCCGGGCTGAAAGCTGGAGTTGACTTTATTCTTGAGCGGGGTATCGATGCCATCAGCCGGCACGAACAGGCGCTGACACAGCAGGCGGAAGCGTTGTTGAACGAAATTCCGGAGCTTACCATCTATGGTCCTCGTGATCCGTCACAACGCGGTGCAGTGCTGTCGTTTACCGTGGCCGGCATTGATCCGTCCATTCTGGCTGCCGGGCTCGACCATGATTTTGATATCGCCGTGCGGGCCGGTCTGCACTGCTCCCCGCAGGCGCACCGTACTCTAGGGACATTGCCGGGCGGTACCGTCAGAATCAGTCCGGGGTGGTCCACCACCTGTGAAGAGATTGCCTTTTTTTCTGATGCCGTTGTACAATGCCTTGCCAAAATCACGAGCGCATAAAAGGAAGGAAACCGTGAAAAACTTTATTCTCGATACCAATGTTCTGCTGCATGACCCGCAATCGCTGTTTAAATTTCAGGACAACTCAATCATCATCCCGATTACGGTGATTGAAGAGGTTGACCGTTTCAAGAAGGATATGAATGAAACCGGCCGTAATGCACGCATGGTTTCTCGCATTCTTGACGCTCTGCGTGAAAAGGGCTCACTGGCGTCGGGTGTCGCGATGCCGGGGGGCGGTACGCTCCGAGTGGAGATGTTCACGGAGAAACATTTCAAAAACCTGCCGGTCGATCTACGGGTTGATAACGGTGATAACCGCATTATAGCTGTTGCACAGGCGGTTCATGATCGATTTCCGGATATGGTCACAATTTTTGTGACCAAGGATTCCAATCTGCGCATCAAGGCCGATGCGATCGGTCTGATAGCCGAGGATTACGAGTCCGATAAAGTCGATATCCAGGATCTCTATTCCGGCACCCGCACGATTGAAGTGGCCCCGGATGAGGTCGATCGTTTCTACGGTCAGGGGTGGCTCGAAACGCCGACGGAACTGGCACCCAATGAATTTATCACGATCGTTGACCGTGCCAATCCGGCTCATTCAGCCATCTGCCGCAATGATCCAGCCAACGCCCGTATTGTCCCGGTTCGCAAGGTTCCCAAAGAGGGGATCTGGAGCCTTTTCCCGCGCAACCGCGAGCAATCCTTTGCGCTGGATGTCCTCATGGATGATACCATCAAGCTGGTAACGCTGGTCGGCAAGGCCGGTACCGGCAAGACGCTATTGGCGATTGCCGCCGGTCTGCACAAGACGGCCGAAGAAAATATCTATAACCGCCTGCTGGTGTCGCGGCCGGTCTTTCCGATGGGGAAGGATCTCGGCTTTCTGCCGGGTGATATTGAAGAAAAACTGACCCCCTGGATGCAACCGATCTTCGATAATGTTGAACTCTTGATCTCCGGCCATGAATCGGAAAAAAGGCACAGCAAAGGCTATAAAGAGTTGATGGCAATGGGGCTGCTGGATATCGAGCCGCTGACCTACATCCGTGGCCGCTCGATTCCCAACCAGTACCTGATTGTCGATGAGGCCCAGAACCTGACGCCACACGAGATCAAAACGATCGTCACCCGTGTGGGGGAGGGGACCAAAATTGTCCTGACCGGTGACCCGTACCAGATCGATAATCCCTACGTTGATTCCTCCAGCAACGGTCTGACCTATCTGGTGGAGAAGTTTAAAGGGCAGCGTATCGCCGCGCATGTCACGCTGACCAAGGGCGAGCGCTCCGAACTGGCCGAACTGGCCGCGAATCTGCTGTAAATGATAGTACTCGCTATTGAATCCTCCTGTGATGAAACGGCCGCCGCTGTTGTGCGCGACGGCCGTCAAATCCTCTCCTCTGTTGTCTCTTCCCAGATTGCCATTCATGCCCCCTATGGCGGTGTTGTGCCGGAGATAGCCTCACGGGCCCACCTGGAGTCGATTGCTCCGGTCATCGGCCAGGCGCTGCGGGAAGCTCACTGTACCATGGGAGATCTGGAAGGGGTGGCTGTGACCCGTGGCCCCGGACTGTCCGGTGCTCTGCTGGTCGGCTTCTCGGCGGCCAAGGCGATCGCTGCCGCCCGTCAGATACCGTTTGTCGGCGTTCACCATATCGAGGGGCACCTGTTTGCTCCTTTTCTGGAACAGCCGATAGAGTTTCCCTTTCTGGCGCTGGTAGTCTCAGGCGGGCATACCCATCTGTATCATGTCGAAGGTTTTGGACGGTATACAACGCTGGGGAGGACCATTGACGATGCGGCTGGCGAGGCCTATGACAAGAGCGCCAAGATCATGGGCTTGGCCTATCCGGGCGGCGTGCTGATCGACCACATGGCTCAATCCGGCGATGCAGGTGCTATCCGGCTTCCGCGTCCGCTGCTGCATGACGGCACACTTAATTTCAGTTTCAGCGGTCTGAAAACTGCGGTACTGCAGCAGATTGCCCGTCAGCCGGTGACCATTCCAAGCCAGGGCGCCGATGATCTGTGTGCTTCGTTCCAGCAGGCGGTCTGTGATGTGCTGACAGTCAAGACGCAGGCTGCTATTGAACAATCCGGCGCCCGTCGCCTGGTGGTGGCCGGTGGCGTCGCCTGCAACGGCGGTTTGCGCAGCAGTATGAAGAACATGTGTGCAGGCATGGGGGTCGAGCTGCATATCCCGCCGCCGTCACTGTGCGGTGACAATGCCGCCATGCTGGCGGTGCCGGGTGACTACTATCTCTCGCACGGCCTGGCTTCCAGCCAGTATCTGGATGTGACCGCCAGCTGGGATATGGACAGCATCAAGGAGAGTTCCGTATGAGTGCAGTCCGTCGTCCGCTTAAATCGCTCGGCCAGAACTTTCTGGTTGATCAGAATGTCATTGAAAATATTATCGATGCAGCCCGGATTGAGCCCGGTTCCGCCCTGCTTGAGATCGGACCGGGACGCGGCGCCTTGACGGCGCATCTGGCTGAGCGCGCTGAACGGCTGGTACTGATTGAGTTCGATCATGCCCTGGCCGCCTGGCATCGTGATCAACATAAACACAATCAGCATGTGACGGTTATCGACGCCGATGTGTTGAAGGTTGACCTTGACGCGCTGCTCTCCGAGACGCAGCAGAAATGGAACGTGGTCGCCAATCTTCCCTATAATATCTCAACGGAGGTTCTGTTCCGGCTCTACAACGTGCACGAGCGGCTGTCGCGTATGACGCTCATGCTGCAAAAAGAGGTCGGCGACCGTCTGGCCGCGCCGCCCGACTGTTCCGCTTACGGTGTTACGACCGTGCTGCTCGGTTTGTGGTTCGATATCAGCCGCGCTTTTGTCGTTCATCCCGGTAGTTTTCACCCCAGCCCCAAGGTAGACTCGGTGGTCCTCAATTTTATCCCGCTGGCATCGGCAAGGGCAGACGTAGGAGACGAAGAGGTTTTCAGGTCAGTCGTAAAAAGCGCCTTCTCCATGCGCCGCAAGACGCTGTTCAACTGCCTCAAATCGGCCGAGTTCGCCCAGCAGATCGATTGCGGAGAACTGCTGGAGGCATGTCAGATCGATGGACGCAGGCGTGGAGAAACGCTTGCGCTGGAGGAATTTGCAACGCTGTCACGCGGGGTGACGGCGGTGATGCAGCGTTAATTCCAGGATGCAATCAAGATGAAATCAACGAGGTGTTCGGAGAACCCTCGATCAAACTATTGGACAGGCATCAGCTTGACTCCCGCTTTTAGACCGAGGCAGCTCCACGACGAAACCAAGTCATGCGGTAAACAATCCGCGCATATCAAAGTGAACAACCGTCGAGTATCAGGTTGCCTCTCTGTTTATACCCTGGAAAAATACAGCAAAATCAAACAGCGAAAAACGGTGTTAAGGGACTACTCTTTTCTATTGACTACTGGCAGACATATCAGTTTCATCAACGTATCATTTTGGTGCTGCCAGCACCGCAATGTTGCGGTTCACGATGAGACATGAAAATGAAATTGGCTTCCCCATTTTTCAGGAATAGTTGCCTTCGAATTTCAGACATGGTATAAAAGATCATGGCTGAAACAAAAATCATAGACCGATCCTTCATGGTTTCGCGCAAGCGGGGCAATGGTACGTTGCGCTACGAAGTATGGCAGGATAACGGCGTTGTCACCCGCTACAATCTGGCATACATCAATCATCTGATTTTTGCTGGCGATAATGGGCGGGTTATTGGGTATGACAACAGGCACGGCTACCATAGGCATTTTAAAGGGACGATGGAGCAGGTAGATACCACAAGCTTCGAGGAAATAGAGCAACGCTTTGAGCAGGAATGGTCAGCAGTACTGGAGGAATATAATGCGAAACGTAATCGTTAAGACCGGAACAACGGAAGAATTTTTTGCACAGGTACGAGAAACAGCAATTCAGCTTGATCGCGGTGAAGTCCCAAAAGCAGAATATACTCTGACCTTTGAAGATCCGGGGGATATGTTTGCGGTAATGTCTCCGGCACGGCTTGAACTTTTCAGGGCAGCCAAATCAGATCCATCTTCCATTACAGCAATTGCACATCGCTTGAACAGGGATAGAAGCACGGTTAAGAAGGATGTGGATATTTTAGTCGCAGCAGGATTACTTAATATTGAGGATGTTCCGCTTCCAGGCCATGGACGACAGAAACATGTACGGGCTGCTGCTGATATTATTCAATTGCAGGCAGTTGTTGCTTGAGAGGGTAGATCGGACTGGTTTAAGAAGTAAATGCCAGTTGCACTTTCCGCTGCCGAGGACCGTCAAACTCACAGAAATAAATACCCTGCCACGTACCAAGCCACATTTTGCCGTTACGAATAATCACCTGCACTGAAGATCCATAAAAGCTGGCTTTGATGTGTGATACCAAGTTGCAATCAATAGATTATAAATGATACAATACCTCTCCCAAGAGGGTTACTTTTTGGGAGGTGACTATGCGCAGTCCAAAATCATTACCAGATGGCACAGCAGATCGACTCAAAC
>Ga0172367_10009375_pt1 | contig 10756 bp, 18 predicted proteins | sample Lak10m_FD_114542 | JGI IMG/M metagenome (GOLD analysis project Ga0172367, IMG submission 114542) | Freshwater microbial communities from Kabuno Bay, South-Kivu, Congo - kab_022012_10m | ecosystem: Environmental > Aquatic > Freshwater > Lake | place: Democratic Republic of the Congo: South-Kivu...
CAAATTACTGCTAAAGAACCGCCTAAACAAATACAGACTGAAGAGCCTGGCGCTGAAGAACTTTAATTCTTTTGAACCCATAATTAAAACTTTATGGGTTTTTCTTTTTATAATAGGTGTAAAACTATAACAATGGAGAAAAAATTTGACTTAAGGGATATTGCTATTATCCCTACAATACAGAGTGACATTTCTAGCAGAAAAGAGTGTTCTATTAAAAGAGACTGGGAATTTGGGGATCGAGAAGTTCTTCCCTTGATGGCTTCTCCTATGGATACGGTAGTGTGTGAGAAGAATTATTCCACCTATATCGATCATGGAATAGTTCCCTGTTTACCGAGAGGATTTGCTGGGAAGCATTTAATACACAGCCCTTTTTATTTTCAAGCTTTTGGACTTCATGAAATTGAATCCGCTTTAGACCATTATAAACAAAATATTCAGCTTAGTAATTTGGATCAATTATTGGATGAGACCCATGATGAATTTTATCACTACCCAAATGTGTTAATTGATATAGCAAATGGTCACATGGCCAAACTTCTGGATCTTATAAAAGATATAAAGAAATTTTGGCCCGATATGAATTTAATGGTCGGAAATGTAGCAAATCCCTATACTTATAAGAATCTTGCTATGGCAGGGGCTGATTATGTGAGGGTGTCTATAGGCTCAGGAGCAGGGTGTACGACCGCTGCAAATGTCGCGATTAACTATCCATTGGGTTCTCTGATTAGTGAGTGCCACAAGCTTAAAACACAGTCAGGATTGGAAGCTAAGATAGTTGCTGATGGAGGGATGCAGGGATACGATGATATTATTAAAGCTTTGGCTCTTGGTGCTGATTATGTAATGGTGGGATCCTTATTTAATAAAGCCATGCAAAGTGCAGGATTTAATTATCTTTATGGGATCCGAATTAAAAATTATAATTTAGCAAAAACCTTATGGAAATGGGGTTTCCCTATAAAAAAGAAATATAGGGGGATGAGTACCAAAGCAGTCCAGAGAAGTTGGGGAAAAACTAAGTTAGTTACAGCAGAGGGAATTACTAAATACCAAAAAGTTGAATATAATCTTTTTCAGTGGGTTGAAAATTTTCAAGATTATCTTCGTTCCAATATGAGTTATTGTGGGGCAAGAAATCTTAATGAATTTATCGGGGAAACAGAATATGTCTTCATTACCGAAAATGCTCTTAAAAGATTCACAAAGTAGATTTTCTGTATTTTCCTCTCTTGACCCCTAATCGAGATAAAGACATTTTTGCTTTGGTCTCTTCAGACATTTTTTTCCCTAGCCAAGGCTTGTTTCTAGCATTATTTTTTCTGATTTTTTCTTTAGATTTTTCAGTGTGATGCCATCCTTTATTTTTTGAAATATAATTTTCATAAGTTTTTTTATCCATCTTTTTTCCCTTATTCCATGGGATTTTGCCCTTTTTTGACAGGCCAATCTTATCTTTTGCTTCCTGGGATAATTTCCTACCCTTGTTTTTTGAAATACCCTTCGATGATATAGATATTTTTAGTTTGGAATTTTTAGAATGATTAAAACACCCCTTTACCCCCAATCCTCCGGTTGGGCTAACATTATATCCCCCGGGAACAAGGGTGTTATAATCAATAATAAATTGTTTTTGAGCATTGAAAGCTTCTTCTTTTGACGGAAAAAATTGAAGGATCTCTCTTTTAAAATTATTTTTGCCATATTGTTTTAGTGCCCTCAAAAAATAAGGTCTTCCGCTCCCGAGATACCCATCCTCTAAATTGTCCGTAGAATGATCTCCAATATATTGTTTTCCATTTATTAAATTGGTAGTTATATAAACAAAATGAGTCATAAACTTTTTTCGATTTTTTTCATATAAGATATATAAAATATATATTCAAAACAGAACTAGCAAGATGGCAATAATATTATATGGTAACGGTTTAACGGAGGAAATTATACCTTTCAAATTTACTTTTTCTGATCAAGAAATTTTGGAATTTTTTAAAGAATTTGGAAAAATACAAACAAAAAGATTAGATGAGGTTCCAAATACCTGGTGTGTTTGGGGGGAATTGGAAAAACCCGGAGAAGAGGATTATAATAAATTAGCTTCGGAAGTTATTCGAGAACATTGTTATTCCAAATTGATTTTGCTTCACGATACCGAAGTAGATCCTTCCTGGAATTTAACTGACTCAATAATATATGAGGATTATCCAACATTCAAGAAAAGACTAATGAGATTTCTTGATGAGGTAGCTGTAGAAACTATAAAAGAGATAGAACAAATTCGGGGGGCTTCTGGAAAGCCTAATCTAATGTCTTTGGATCAAGTAGCTATCTCTACGGATAAAAGAGTTATTTTCCGATTTAATCCCGAAAAACAGCAAAAAGATTTTTTTACCCCTTCTCATTTTGAAGAATTCGCAAATAAATGTTTCAACTTTCTCGATAAATTTTACAAAGATGGGGATACTCTTCCCATCTATGCGGATAAAAAAATGATCATTATCCTTGATGACTCCCAGGTAAGTTCATATATAAATCTCCTTATTGATTTTTTCGAGAAAAAAGAGGAATATTTAAAATGCGCTAGGATTAAAGAAATCCATAAAAGCTGGATTAATTTCAAAAGCCCACCAAAGAAAAGAGGAAGGCCTAAAAAGAAAAAAGAAGATGAACCCCCCAAATAATATTATCCTGCATAGGATTTTAAAAAATGATGCATCTCTTTCATTTATGGAGGATTCCCCAATTTTACCTGATGAAAATCTGAATTTCCCCTTATACCTTTGTATGGATTCTGATGGGAAACTATTCTGGTCTCCCGAAAAAATCTATGAATCGGCGATTAAAATCCCCGGGCTATTTTTTAAAGATGGAAATATCGGAATAGGACGAGAGCCTCTTTACACATATAGATTTGATATTGCTGTTTCCGAAAATACTCTCACGACCGCCTTTCATATCGGGGATGGAAAATTTGGATTCTCAATGGGAAACGGAACAAGAGACGGATTTCTTCCCGAAATTATTGGGATGGGGAGAACCGAAGAGGATGCTGGACTATATCTTCTTGGGAGAGCTGGAAATACTCTTGCATCGGATATTCCCTTAATAATTATTGATGGCCGAAATTCCGCGGATGAAGAATTAAAAAACAGACCAATTTTTGGTATAACAAGTGCTGATTATCGAAACTATAAATTTATTATAGACCAAAAAGGAAACATCGGAATTGGTAAAAAACCAGAAATATATAAGATGGAGGTTGATGGAGAAATTAGTGCTAAAGATTTTGTTATTCGGGGTATTAGTATCTCGGACATTTTAAAGGAATATAAAGAAGAAATTGAACACCTTAAAGAAAAAATAGGTTCTTACGGGACAAAAGAAAAATAAGAAAAAATGAATGATCCAGAGTTTTATACTGATAGCCTTAGTAATACTATGCATTCTTTTATTAATCTCAATATTTAGGAAGCCCTTTGATTACGTCCCTAGAAATCCTTGCAGGTTTAAAATACAGGAACCTCAATTTATCAATGACGGAAATAAAAAGAAAGCTTCTTTTGCTATATTAGTAGAAAAGAAACATCGATATTTTATAAATTTTCCCCTTTCATTCAAATTTTACTCAGATCAGGAATTTAAGTCTATGGTAAGGATCTTTTATGCGGTTCCAAACTACCCTAAACAAAAACTTCTTGAAAAATATATTGAATATATTTCCAAAGTTAAGGAGCATATCGTCTATCTTACAGATGTGGTTGTTGGAAAAGTGGTAATTGATATAGAGATCGAAATTGAAACAGGGGCACCTACAATTGAATTCCAAATACTTGAAAATAGTACTTGTGATCTGACCAAGGATCATAAGCTCACCATTAAATTTCCGGAATCTTAACGTTTTTTTAACATTTTAATCCCCGATTTATTTTTTATCTCGGGGATTTTTCGTATATTTGTCCTGTAAAAAGTATACTATGGACAATATTCAACACCTCGAGGAAAAATATCTCAAAGCAAAAATAGCTTATTACGAAGGAACCCCCTTTCTTACAGATGCCGAATTTGACGCTCTGGAAGCTCTTTTGAAAGAAAAAGGATCTAAGGCTATCGAGCAGGTGGGTTCTAAGAGGAAAGATTTTGACTTTGCCCATCCAACAAAAATGCTTTCTCTTGCCAAAATCCAAACAGAGGAAGGTAATTATATGGAAGCTGATTTTCAGAAATGGTTCCAGAAAAGATCCCAAATGATCAATGGGCATAAACCAATTCTTTATGCTTCTCCAAAATTTGATGGAAATGCTATTAATATAATATATCGCGGTACCGATCTCGCGAACGTACTCACGAGGGGAGATGGATTTACCGGCAAGGATGTTACAAAAAGATTTGTCGCCGCTGGAAAGGTTCCTGAAAAAATCTTTCTGCTGGGTATTGATGAGTTTTCGAAAGAAGATGTTATAGAAATCCGTTGCGAAGTTGTTATTAGAGCTCAATTATTTGAGGATAAATATTCTCAGGAATTTGCAAACCCCAGAAATTATGTTGCAGGGGTTATTGGTAAAGATGACGAGGATGTTACAAAGATGTCTGAATTGGTTCTTATTCCTTTGAACTATCTGATTAATCATAAGCATGCTCCAGCTGCTATTTTTGAAAAAAATCTTGCATTTTCAAAAGATTATAATACAATTATGACTTTTGATACTTATGAAAATGTTATTAAAAGCCATGAAAATCTTCGTAAACAATATCCATTTCAGCTGGACGGTGTAGTAATAGCTTTTCCGTGGGAATTCAGGAATCAGCTTGGTGAAAATGATCATGATCCCGAATGGGCTATTGCTATAAAATTTGTTCCAGTGGAAACGATAACTTCGGTGGAAGGAATTGAATGGAACCTTTCCAAAAGAGGAGAAATTATTCCTACTCTTCTTCTTAAACCAGTCCTTCTTGATGGTTCAACAGTTCGTAGAGCATCAGGATACAATGCAAGTTATGTTATTGAGAATGGAGTTGCTCCCGGTGCGATTGTTTCGATAGCCAAGGCTGGAGACATAATACCGGAAATACAAAAAGTTGTAGCAGGGGTTCCTATAAATTTTGAATGGGATGTTCTTCCTAAAACTTGCCCAGCATGTGGATCAGAAGCTCTTTATGGCGGGGTTCATCTAACTTGTTCTAATAAGAATTGCCATGGAAGAGTTGCTAAACAGCTTTCCTATGCTGTAAAAATACTTGAAATTCAGAGAGTTGGGGAAAAAACAATCGAACCTTTCGCTAAGGATTTCAAAAATATGTTTGATCTCATGGTTTGGGTTCTTGGAGCTGGAGCAGCTACAAAGGATATTGAAAAATATGGTATTAAATGGAATTCTCGCTCTCACGAGATATTTGTCCAGGCATTTATGAATATCAAATCATTAACATATACCCAGGTTATTCAGATGCTTGGATATGATAATGTAGGGGAAAAACTTTCAACTCAGCTTGCTCGTGAACATGCAGGTCTTGATTATGATTATGCAAATCTTGAAAGGGCATTAGTTGCTAAATTAAGGAGCCCCGAGGTTAGCGATTACATCAAAAAGGTGGTTGCAGTTCTGGAGAGCCTGGGTATTACAATTGACAAACCCAAAGCGAAAGTTTCATCCGGAACAGTATATGTTTGTATGACTGGTTCTCCTAAAGCTTTTGGATTTGCAACAAAAGCAGATTTCATTTCAAAATTCCCAATAGTGGAAGAGGTTTCAATATCGGATAAAAAATGCCAGTATCTTATTACTGATGATTATAATTCTACAAGCAACAAAATGGGCGTTGCTGAAAAGAAAGGTATTACAATTAAAACATACGGGGATTTTCAAATATGAAAACAGTAATCGGATTTATTTTAGGCTTGTTATTTGTTGCCGTTATTTGTTGCGGAGATGGATATAATCCAAGTAATCCAAATAATATCAATAAAATAGATGCTGATGAGATAAATTTTGAAAAATATTCCGGCAAAACTGTTCAATATATTCAATTTTTGGAAAACCCCCATACAGTAACTGGATGTCATGATTTTATTATTCATTTCACCGATGGAACGGAACTAAGAATGTTTATTTACAAATATACCCCAGAAATAAAACAATAGGATGGAAAAACGAGAACAAAAATACAAAATTGGCGAAAGGGTAAAAGCTTGCGGATGGGTAGGAGAAGATTTTGGCATCGTGAAAGACATTACATGGATGTATCATTCCCGCTTAGAAGAATATACATGGGGATACAAAATCGATTTTGAGGGGGAAGGTCCTGGTTTAACCTTTGCCTATATTCCCGAAGGATATTTAAGAAAATTATAAACGATATGGAAGAAAAAACTTATTCAGTGATGGTAATGCATCCCGGAGGAACTACCTACAATTTTACAGTCTATGCCAGAAGATGGTATTTGGATCATGATTGTATTATTTTCGATCTCGGAAACGAAGAGGTAGAAATTTATCCGCAGGCTTTAACAATTGTAAAACAAAAATAATGGAAGCATATACTCAATGGATTGAATCGCACATGGCATTATCTCTTTGGATTATGTCTATCCTTTTAGGAGGAACATTAGTAGCTATCATTTACGTAGCAGTTAAAAATACGTTAAAAAATCGAAGATTCCAAAAGGATCTCAAAATCGGCGATACCGTTCGATATGCTTCTGAAAGAGGGGCTGTCGGAAAGGTATCCGAATTAACTGAGGATGATGCAGTTATTGTTATAAAGGTAAAACGAGAGGATTTAATAATGCCAAACGAATGAAAGAATATCCAAAATATCCAATTTATAGTTTTTCAGCCAGATGGTCACAGGATGGGGTCTGGGATGAAAATTATCCAAATTGGCACGAGGGACTTCCAGAAGGTCGTGTTTGGAATAGTACGTCATTCCGAAAAATGTTCAAGGAAGAACAAACCCAGGAGCAACTTGATGCTTTTGCAAAGGAGTGGTGGGAAGGATATTTAAAAGCAGAACACCGAACTCCAATGATAAACATTGAGATGGATTTTTTGAAAGCCGAATATAAAGAGCATGAAACATGGGTTCTTACCTGGTTTCAGCATGAGACTTTCGATGTTGGACAATCTGATTTAGAAGCACTGGATTCGTTTGAACAATTTGTTAGAAGGTATGAACGCATGCAGGGTCAGGATATATTTTATCAAAAGAATTATCCGGAGAAGTATCATTGCTTAATGGGAGCTGAGGATCGCTACAGGTGGCATGGTGCTGAACCAGATGGCAAGCCGGATGATCATAGTCCAGCTCCTTGCCGATGTAAATTTTGTAAGGAACAAGGAGTAATAAGAATTGCACACTAATGATAAATCCAAATTATACAGTCGATTATTTTAATCCCGGTGATATAGTTTTTTATGTTCCATGGCAAGCTTTATCTGATTACCGAAGTTGGATTGGCGGTGGAGAAATAGAAGAGGGCGGGGTTTTTGATCCTAAAATGAGCTTCTATAAATTTGAACAAGGCATCGTTTCTTCAAAAAATGATCGATTTGTTTTTGTAAAATATTGGTTAAGAGGGGAACTACAGGAAACAGCAAAAGCAACAAACCCTCAGGATTTAGTACTTTGGAAAAAAACGAATTAATGGGAATACTATCATTTGATAAACCGAAAAAAATCCGAAGCACCGAGGAACACAATAAAAAGTTTTCATCGGATTCGGGTATTGCTGGGACCTATGTCCCGAATATGAGCAAGGAAGATCGCCTCAAATGGAAAGCTAAACATATCAAAGGAGATGATGAGAGGATTGAAATAAGGAAAGAACTCGGAGGAGCAAATGTTTGCGTTATTGTTTATAAAAAAGAATATGATCCTTCATATCCCGATTTCTCATATTTCGATTCTTGCAGAAAGGAATACGACGATCAAATGAACGAATGGCATAAGAGACATCATAATATCAAATTTTCAACAAATGGAAAGATTGATATGACCTGGAATGATTGGTGGGATTTGCAGGAAGCAGTAAAAGAAGCATTAGAAATACTTTTATAGCTATGTGGCAATATGTGGCAGTTTTTAACAAATCTTAACGTTGATAATCAATATGATAGCGTTCCTATGTGGCAATATGTGGCAGAAATTTAACAAATCTTAACGATGGAATCAATTGCAGCAGAATTAATAGAAGATGTAATTTTCTGGGAAAAGCATACAGAAATCTATGAATCATTGGAACAGATTTTAAATGACAAATACATTATTCTCGCAGATGGTAAAAAAGCTACCCGGGAAGTTATCAATGTTTTTATGAGTGCTCAGATGGAAAGAGAAGACGATTTAAGAATACTCGAACCTGAAGTAGCTAAATTTAATATAAGAAAAAGAGATGAAAAAAGAGAATATATTATTTCTTGATTTTGACGATGTCCTTAACTCAATAAGATCCGTTTATAAGAAATTTTCGGAAGCTGTTGGTGTTGAATGGAAGGAAGAAGATTTTGACCCCAAATATTGGGGTCAGGGAAACATTGACGAAATCAATCCGGATCTTTCTAAAAAAGTACAGGAATCTTATGAAGCCAAGAAAAAAGAACCAGACTGGGAAATGCCGAATCTTTCTGGAGAATTCTATCCTCATGATGAATTTGCTATTCAGGTTCTTAATAAAATAGTTGAAGAAAATAAAGCAAAAGTTGTTGTTTGTTCTTCGTGGAGATTAGGAAGATCCATTAAAGAATTACAGGACATTCTTGATTCGTGGGGTGCAAAATGCGAAGTCATCGGGGTAACCCCTAAGAAAATGTCTTCAACCCGTGGAGAAGAAATCTGGATGTGGATACGAGATAACCATAAAAAAATTAAAGGATTCTGTATTTTAGACGACTCCCTTTTTGATATAAGTCCTTGGCTTGATGAATATTGTGTTCATGGAATAAAAGGGCATCATCACGGATTAAGGGATGTCCATATTCCAGAAGCAAAGAAATGTTTTGAAATTCCATTTAATGCAAAAAAATTTACAAAATGACAGAAAATTTACAAAATTACAAAATTGTTCTTGATCAAGCAGAGAAAGAACTAAAAACAGCTTCTGGGGCTCAGAATTCAAGGCCAGATGATTATTGGGAAGCCAAGAAAAAATATATCAGAGCTTATAATGCTTTTGTCGAAGCTATGAATAAATTCTGTGATAACTATCCCAATATTATTCAATTCGATAAAATTGACAAGGCAAATCAATACGATCATTAATATGGCACAGAAAAAGATTAAGTGTGTTGTTTACGAGAGTAAAGAACCCTGGGGAGGAGGTCATTATTTTCTTCCTTTGAAAAATCATAAGGAGATTCATGCCTTTCTTTTGGAAGATCATAAAATTTCAAAGACTCCAAAGGGAACATTCGAATTTGAAGTAGCCTTTCTTGATGAGATCTTTGGAAGACAAACCTGGCTTGCTGAATGGCAGAAAAATGAAAATCTCAATTATTGGGAAGATACCTGGTGCGAATAATTAAAAAGTAAAATTATGGCAAAAGTAGATTGACAAAATTTTTGATGATTTTGAAAAAGATAAAGAAAAAATTTGTACATTGCGATGTGAAATATGCGAAATAAAAAATAAAGAACATAAAACATGAAAAAATTATTTTATTCTATCGCGAAAGCGATTGTCGAAAACCACGACAAAAAAAATCAGGTGCAGAAAGAAAATGATGAAGCCAAGAGATTGAAAATGCTTGAGGATAAAAAAATCCACGATAAGCTTATAATCGGCTTTAAAAATCGTTTGATTGCAGAGTTGTCCGATGAATTCAAAAAAGAGTCTACCCCTAAATTTTCAATTGGGGATACAGCCTTAACTCATTGGTATGGCGAAGGATGTACATGGGACGGATCGGTTCAGTCATTGCAGTCTCATACTCCATTTCGGGGTCCTCTGGAGGTTGAAATAACCGGGGTTTATCTGGATACAGCTCAGTTCGCTGATTTCATGGATAATTTAAATGAAAGGGATTTTTTCTCAAATATTGATCTGGAAAGAGAATATCCGGCATTCAAAACTGCAGTGCAAAATATTCTCAATAGCCGGGATGGAGAAAGAATCAGGCTTCATTGGTGCTATACCATAAAAGTTCCGAAGGACGAAAACAAATACTGGAACTATACCTGGAGGGAAAATAAATTCCTTGATCCTAAATCGGAAGAAGCTAAATGGAGCAAAAAAGCTTTCAAAAATGAGCAGGATTATAAGCTACTGAAAGAAGAAGGCGATGCCCTCAAAGAAAAAATCCGGAAACAGATCGAAAAAGCCAATCATATACAGGTTATCGTAAGATGATAATTGATTACATCCGAAAAATGTTCGACCACTCCTTTTCGAAGGAGTGGTTTGAAACATACTGGGCGATTGATCTCCATGGGACTATTATAAAGCCCAATTATAAGGATGTCAGCTATCCAGCAGAATATTATCCGTATGCCAAGAAGGTTCTTCAGATCCTTTCAAAAAGACCAGATATTAAATTAATTCTCTTTACTTCCTCGTATCCGCATGAGATAGAGGAATATCTGGAAAAATTTAAATCGGATGAAATTCTTTTTGATGCAGTCAATGAAAATCCTGGCATTAGTTCTAAAAATGGAAATTTCGGATATTATGATAAAAAGTTCTATTTCAATGTCATGATTGAAGACAAAGCTGGATTTGATCCGGAAACAGAATGGGAACAAATCTATAATTATCTCA
>Ga0172367_10009376_pt1 | contig 10755 bp, 12 predicted proteins | sample Lak10m_FD_114542 | JGI IMG/M metagenome (GOLD analysis project Ga0172367, IMG submission 114542) | Freshwater microbial communities from Kabuno Bay, South-Kivu, Congo - kab_022012_10m | ecosystem: Environmental > Aquatic > Freshwater > Lake | place: Democratic Republic of the Congo: South-Kivu...
TAATATATTTAATTATTATTATTGCAATTTTTTAGTTAATATATTTAATTATTATTATTATTTAATTAATATATTTCAGAATTATTATTTAAGAAATTAATATATTTAATTATTATTATTTAATTAATATATTTCAGTATTATTATTTAAGAAATTAATATATTTAATTATTATTATTGCAATTTTTTAATTAGATTAGAATGGATTGTTTTAAATCTGCTTTATTATTTAATAAAAATACAGATGAATATATTGAAGATATTGATTTTAATGATTATATAAATTTAAAAAATAAAGAATTATTTAAAATTAAATGTTTTCTTAATCATGATCTAAATTTTTGTAATGGACCTATTAATAAACCTCATTTTAGACATAAAAATTCCAGTGATTTTAATAATTGTTTAATGTCTAAATGGCATTCCAAATTTCAATCCAATTTTAATAAAAATGAAACTGAAATTGAATTTATTAAAATAAATGATAAACAAATTAAAAATCGAAGAGCAGATATTTATCTTAAAAATACTGATTTTATTATTGAACTTCAACATTCCAGAATTGAATTATAAAAGAAGTTAGAAATAGAAAACACAATTATAATATTTATAATAAAGAAATTTTATGAATTATTGATGCTAATAATAAAATAAATGTTATTTCTATTAATAATAGAACTTATTTAGAATTTATAGGTTTTTCTACTTGTAAATATGATAGTTTTAAAGATTATAAATTTGAATGAAAATTATTATAATATTATTATTCAAAATATTTATAATATTAAAGAAAAATTAAAAATAATCATTATTATAGTTTATGTCCTATTGAAAGAATTTTATTATTATATATGATAAATATTTGTAATAAACCTTTTTCTTTAAATATATCTATTACTGAAATATATAATATAATTCATAATTTTAATAGTGCTTTTAATTATAAATTACATGGTCATAATAAATGTTTATGTAATCAAATAAATAAAGAAAATATAGATTATAAATATTTACAAAATTTTTATCAAGATATGATTAATATAACTAAAATTTATAAAAATTTCTTTTTAACTTTTAATAATTTAAAAATTTTATTAGACCATACAATTAGTATTTATTTTAATTGTGATATTGAATTATATAAAACATTTTTAATTATTGCATATAATGATGAATATGTTTTTAATATTTATATTAAACCAAATTTAAGTGAAATGAATTATTATGAAATTTTAAATGAAAGTTTAATAGATACTTTTTTAATTTTAAATTGTAAAGGTAAAAATAATAATGAAGAAGATAATAAAAAAAGATTTAATAATAAGAAAATAAAAACTTTGGTTTTTTCTCTCAATTTAGATGATTATTTTGAAATCGAATGGACTGAAAATGATATAAAGAAAGATATTATTATTGATGTGATAAAAGAATATATATATTCAAATTATAATTATTATAAGAATTCAAAAAAATTAAATGATTTAATAAAAGATTTTAAAGAAATAAATAAGGAATTACCTGATTTTATTAGTTTATTTTTTGATAGAATAGGAGACGAAATAGATGAAATTACAAAAGATAAATTTAATATTATTTTAAATAGTAGAATTGATATGTTAATTAATAGTATTTTTATTTAGATATAAATGTTTCTTTATAACTTGCTAATGATACATTATTATTTTGTAATTCAATACAAATTAATGTACTTATATCTCCATATATTTCAGGATAATATTTTTTTTCTATTGGAACTTTTACATTTACATTTGTAAAACCTCTACTCATATTAGTTACATTTAATAATGCTTCACCGATAACTTTATTATTTTTTTTAACTGCATTTTTTATAATTTCAAATATCTTTTCATATTTAATTTTATTTGAACTATTTGATATTGCTATATTTATATCTGCATATCCTATAGATTTTTTTGAATGATTTATAAATATTTCATTTTCAAATTTTCTATTTGGTATTTTTATAAATGCTTTTGTATTTACATCTTGAACAATTGTATATATTAATGTAAAATTTATAATTTTTGCTGTTATTCCATCAAATTCTAATATATCTCCTATTTGAATTGTTTGTTGTATTGCTAATAAAATTCCAGATATTAAATCTATTAATATTCCTTGAAAAGCTAATCCAATTGCAATACCTGAAGCACCAAATAAAGCAATTATACTTGCTGTTTCAATTCCAAATATTTTTAAAATTACTAAAAATCCAAATAATAATATTAAATAATATATTAAATATGCAGTAACTTTATAAGCTAAATTAATATTTTCTTTTTCATTTTTTTCTAAATTATTTTTATAATTTATTACTATATTATAACAATATTTTCCTATAAAATGAAATATTATTAATATTATTATAGCTATAATAATATTAATAATATTTGGTATTATATTATTTTGAAAATATTTTGATAAAATTATTTTTTTAAAATTTATTTTCATTTTTATTTATTATAAATTTTTTATTTAAAACTTATTTTTATTGTTTATATTAAAATGACATATAAATTATATGATACTCTAGGTCTTTCACAAGATGCTAGTATTGAAGATATTAAAAAAGCATATAAAAAATTAGCTTTTCAATATCATCCCGATAAAAATCCTAACAATCCTGATGCAGACACTAAATTTAAAGAAATTTCTAATGCATATCAAATTTTAAGTGATGAAGAACAAAAAAGAAAATATGATCAATTAGGTGATGAAAACTATAATAATAATGATGGTGATATAAATCATACTGATATACATGAAATGTTTCAACATATGTTTGGAGGTGACCCTTTTTTTAATGGTTTTGGAAGACAAAATAGAAATAATAGAAATAATGATAATAGATGTAGTGATATTTTAAGAGCTTTTAATGTTTCTTTAGATGATGTTTATTTTGGAATTAATAAAAATCTTACTTTAAAAATTACACATTATTGTAAAAAATGTTATAGAACTTGTGAAAGTTGTAATGGTAATGGTATGAGACAACAAATTGTTCAATTTGGACCTTTTACTCAAATTGTAACTCAACCTTGTAATAATTGTCAAGCATCTGGGGTATATATTAAATCTAGTAAAAATTGTAATGAATGTAATGGAGATGGAAAATATGAAATAGAAAATGTATGTAATTTAACTATTCCTAAAGGTTTTGAAGATCAAATGAAAACAGTTTTTAATAATTGTGGAGAACAACCAAAAAAAAATAATCAAACACCTGGTAATCTTATTTTAGAATTAAAAATTCAAGATCATCCTTTATTTACAAGAAAAGGTAACGACCTTTTACATAAAATTAATATTAATTTAACTGAAAGTATTTTAGGTAAAGATATTATTATTCCTTATTTTGATGATACTGTTAAAATTAATATTAATCAATTTGGTATTATTAATCCTAATAAACAATATATTATTAAAAATAGAGGATTACCTATTTTAAATACTGATAAAAAAGGTAATTTAATTTTAGAATTTATTATTAATTATCCTAAATTAGATAATGATGAAATTTCTAATTTAACTTCTATTCTTAATAAAGCATTTAAATATAAATAATTATATTTCTGGAAAATATATTCTTTCTGTTATATCTGTTGTTCCATATGCTGTTTTTTCAAATAATTTATTATAATAATCTACTAAAAATGCATCTCCATCTACTTTTAAATTATTTAATTCTATATTATTATATTGATAATTATTATCACAATAACAATATTTTTTAATTTGTTCAACTTTTTTATCTTTTTCATTCCATATTGGTATATCAAATTTATTTATTTTTTCTCCTATTGGACATGTACAATCTATTTTAATATTTTTAGATTTATCATAACTTATATCATATAATGAACTATTATTTTCATTTGATATATTTAAATTATATGTTATATCACTATTATCTATACTTATTTTACATCTAGAATTATGAATAATAGAACGATTTATACTATCCCAATAAAATATAATAAGTATTATAAATATTATTAATACAAATGATAGATTTAATAAAAATTCAAATAATGTTTGTTTTTTTGAAATTATTATAAAAATATCATCTATTATTTGTTTAATATTTATCATATTTCTATTTCTATAATATGTTAAATTTATTTATTTGATCTAATATAATTTCCAATTGCATTTGCTTCACAATTAATTGTATTATAAATATTTGAAAAATTAGTTTTTATTTTTTCATTTGTATTCATATTTGGAGTTATTATTTTTGTATTATATGCTATACATATATTTTTATCTTGTTCTATTTGTTTATATATTTCATTATTTTTATTTTCATTTTCATTTTGATTTTCATTTTGATTTTGTTGTATATTAAAATCATAATTATTTATTTCATTTGCATAATTTGGAAGTAAAAAAATTAAAATTCTTTTTATATTATCTTTAGAAAAATCTAATATAGAACTTATTATTTTTATTAATGATTTTTTTAAATTACCTAATCCTAATGCAGTTATTAAATTATCTATTAATCTAAAAACACCATAATTTATTAATGAAGGTAATGGAGGTATTTTTAATAATATTTCACGTATGGGTATAAATAAAGTGGCTAAACCTGTTGGTGGAATTACATTTATTATAATTAAATAAATAATATACATAATAAAATAAAATATTAATATTAAAATATAAATTGGTAATAATATTGCGGCAATTTGATTAGAAACACCAATAATAAAATTACTCCATTCAGTAGGTAATAAAATACCTTCCATACCAAATAAAGGAGTTAAAATAAAAAAATTAAGAAATGAATAAAAAACATTTAAAATTTGAAATAGTGTAATGGCAATACTTATTAATATCAATAATTCAATAAAATCCATATTATTTAATATAAATTAAATTTTATTTTCAATATATGCTTTAATACTTTTTGAATAACATTCAGAATAATTATTTAAATCCTTTAAACTATTAAATATAGAACTATTTGGAGTTGTTAAAGATTGTTTAGATTTCATACAAATTTCTAATTCTTCATTTATTAAATCTAATATTTTTTGATTATTTTTATTATTAAATTCTTTTTTTGCTTTTTCTTCGTTATTTGTTCCATCATCTATAGTTTTTATTTTATAATTTTCATCTGGGGTTTTTTGTGGTTGTTCTGGTTGTTTTATACCAATTTTATCAATTATATTACCAATTGAATTTTTGATTTCAAAATATAAAAAACTATATATATCTGTAAATGATGTAGAGAATTTATTTTTAATTGTTTCTTGTGAAAATAAAAATCTAAAAACTAATTTTTCTAATAAAGGTAATATTCCTCTATTTGTTAATAATTTAAAAGGTGGAATAAATTCTAATAACATATTTTTTAATGGTATTGGTATAACAAAAGGAATAAAAGGAATTGGAATTAATATAATAAAAGGAACAAAAATTTTAATTATCATCCAAAATATAAAAATCCAAAATAATAATGATAAAATAATACATAAATATATTGTAGATAATAATAATAAAAATATAAAAAATAATGCAATTAAATCAGAACCAAAAAATTGAAAATCAAATAAAATACCAAATATACCAATTGAATTAAAACAAAATTGTATAAAAATATAAAAATTATAAAAAAACCAAAAAGATAAAACTTTAATTGTAAAATTAATAATTCCTTCTAATATTACAGTAGCTGACATTATTTTTTAATTATATTATATTTATTATTAAAATTATTTATTAAGTTTTCAGGAATTTCTGTTAAATCCACTAATTTTTTATTTAATAAATATTTATCTAATAATTTATGTTCTATTAAATATTTATTTTTATCCTCATAATTCATATTTGCTATTTTTAATGCTTCATTTTTTTTTAATCCTGAACTTATTTTTGGTATATTATCACTTTTATCTCCATATATTATTTTCATTTCTAATTCTATTTCTGGATTTGTTTTTATTCTTAATGTTATATCTTTAAATTGCATATTTATAATTATTATATTTTTATCATACATTTGTAAATAATCATTATCATTTGTTATTATTACTATTGAATAATTTCGAAATTCTGTTTTTATTTTTTTTTGAATTATATAAGTTATATCATCTGCTTCTAAATTATCACTTTCACAATATATATAATCATTATTTGATATATAATTTTTGAATAAATTAAATATTATTGCATTAAAATTCTCTTTTTTTGTTCTTGTTCCTTTATATTCTTTATATATTTTATTTCTCCAAATTTCACATCTAGAACAATCTAAACAAAATATTATATTTGATTTTACAGTTTTAAATTTTTTTATAATCTTTTTCATATCATTTTCAAAATGTCTAAAAAATGCCATTATAAAATCTGTATTATTTTCTATATTATCATAATCTATCTCATCTTTTTTTTGATAATTATACCAATTAAATGTTGCATAATATCTATTAAATAAATAATAACTTTGATCTATTAATATAATTGGTTTAGAAGTAATAATAGGAATATTTATTAAATTTGACATACATATATTATTTATTTATAATTTTAATTCATTTTTTAATTTAAAAAAATGATTGTTTTTTATTATTATTATATTTTATTTAAAATATGAATGATAAACAATTAGAAGCTCTTAATATTATTAAAAATGGTTTTAATTTATTTTTAACTGGTTCTGCTGGAACTGGTAAATCTTATACTGTTAAAGCTATTATTGATTATTTAACAAATAATAATAAACAAATTGGTATTACTGCTTTAACAGGTTGTGCTGCTGTTTTAATTAATGGTCAAACAATTCATTCTTATTTATTTTTAGGAATTTCTAGAAATTTAGATGAAATTTATAAATATATTATAAAATATAAATCTAATTTTAATAAAATATTTAATTTAGATGTTTTAATTATTGATGAAATTTCTATGATGGATGTAGAATTATTTGAACTTATTGATAATCTTTTAAAACGTATTAAAAATAATAATAAACCTTTTGGTGGTATTCAATTAATTTTAATTGGTGATTTTTATCAATTACCACCTATTAATGGTGATTATTGTTTTATTTCTCCTTTATGGAATATTTTATCATTAAAATATATTATACTTACTGAATTAATTAGACAAAAAGATGATAATAAATTACAATTAATATTAGAAGAAATTAGAAATCAATCACCAAGTGAAGAAACGTTTGAAATTTTAAAAAATCTTAAAACAACAATATTTGAAAATAAGGATATTAAACCTACTAAACTTTATCCTATTAATATTAATGTTGATAAAATTAATAATTATGAATTTATGCGATTAGTTAAAAAAAATAAAGGTAATATTAAGGAATATAAAGCAATTTCTTATAATGGTTCTAATATTGATTCTTATAATATAAATTTAACTATTGGTGCTCAAATTATGGTTATTAGAAATATTTCAATTTCTAATAAATTATATAATGGAACACGTGGAACTGTAATTGAATTAAAAGATAAAGAAGTTATTATTTGTGATATAAATAATAATTTTCATATAATTGAATATTATACTGATATTAATCAAAATAATAAAAAAAAACAAATTGCATTTTTACCTCTTAAGTTAGCTTATGCAATGTCTATTCATAAATCACAAGGTGCTTCTATTGATTATCTAGAAATTGATTTAGGAGAAGATATATTTATATCTGGTCAATTATATACCGCTTTATCAAGAGCAACTAATATAAATAATATTAAAATTGTAAATTTAAGTAAAAATTCTTTTATTAAAAATGAAAAAGTAAAAAAATTTTATGAATTAATAAAAAATTAAATATTTTCTATAAATAGAAATAATAAATATTTTAATAAAATGAGTGGTAAAGCAACTAATGAAGATTATTTTGACGAGGATGTAATGGATGAAGAACAAGAACAAGAACAATTAGTAGTTGGAGGTCAAGATGATATGTTTGCCGGAGGAGCTAAAAAAGTTCGTGAAGGCTATGATTCTTATGGTTTATATGATACTTCATCAAATAAAACTACTGGTCGTTATATCTCAAAAACTCCTTCAAGTGCTGCTAAAAAGGCGGCCAGACGATTATTTAAAAAATCACCACGAGCTCGTGAATTAACAGTATATATACGAAAAACTACACGTGGTTCAAAACGTGAAATTTATCGTTATAAAGCTGTTTTAGAAGTTTTAAAAAATCCTTTAATTGTTAATAAAGAAGGAACACAAATTCAAGTTAAAAATAAAGTAACTGTTGTAAGTGAAGATTTACCTCCTTCTGTTGCTTCTGTAATGAATGCTAAAAAGGAAATGGAAAAAGAAAAAATGATGAAAAAAAAGATGGTAGAAAAAGAAAAAATGATGAAAAAAAAGATGGTAGAAAAAGCTAAACGAGAAAAAGCAGTTGAAAAAGCTCGTGTAAAAAAAGCTACTAAAAAAACTACTGCTAAAAAGACTACTAAAAAAGTAACTGGTGGAGGTTGTGGATATGGTTCTTGTAATACTTTATATGTGTAAGTATTTAAGAGATAATTAATTATTTTTATATTATGAATATTAAATTTTATTGGATTAATATTAATACCTCTATCGATAGAAAAAATTTTATGGAAAATCAATTTAAACTTATTAATATTGATAATTATAGAATTAATGCTATTACTCCTGATAATTTAATTGATATTCTTGAAGATAAACCACCTTATTTTTGTGGTAATTCTTGTTGTTTAAATAATAATTGTAATGATTGTAAATTTGAATATGCGTGTATTTGTTCTCATTTAGAAGCAATTAAGGAAGGTTATAAATCAGGTGAGAATTATTTTATTATTTGTGAAGATGATATTTATTTTCCTTTTAAAATTGATTTTAATAAAATGATATCTCTTTTACCTAATGATTTTGATATTACTCAATTAATGGTTTTAGATTGTGAAGGAAATGATTATTTAAATGATTTATATAAAAATAAAAATATTTTATTTACAAATTTTAATCCTACTAAAAGATTTTTTTCTACTGGTATGTATCTTATAACAAGACAAGGTGCTAAAAAATTATTAAATTTATGTATTAATAAAAAAACTCTTAAATATGATTTAACTAATATTAATTCTATTAAACAAGCTGATTTTCTTTTATATATGAATGTTAACACTTTTACTTCAACTTTTCCTTTTTGTTTTCCTACTCTTAAATTTATTTCGGAAATTCATCATCATCATTATTTTATTCATAAATGTTCTGTTGATAAAATTAAAAATATTATTCTTGATGATAATTTAAAAAATCCTTTTATTATTGATTATTATTCTTTTGATAATTCTATTGATAATATTGATTTCTTCTGGATTAATTTAGATAATGCTATTGATAGAAAACTTTTTATGGAAAATCAATTTAAATTATTAAATATTAATAATTATAGAATTTCGGCTTATACTCCTTCTGATTTTAATAATATTCTTCAAGATAATCCACCTTATTTTTGTGGTTATAAAGAATGTTTAGAAAGAAATTGTATTGATTGTCCTATAGAATATGCTGTTATTTGTTCTCATTTAAAAGCTATTCAAGCTGGTTATAATTCTGGTAAAAATTATTTTATTATTTGTGAAGATGATATTTATTTCCCTTTTTCTATTAATTTTTTTAAATTAATTGCATCTGTTTCTAAAGATATTGATATTATTCAAATGATGGTTATTAGTTCTGGACATACTGATTATTTTTATAATAATTTTTATAAAAATAATATTTTATTTATAAGATATAATCCTATTACACCTTCTGCTGGTTTTTATTTATGTAGTAGAAATGCTGCTAAAAAATTATTAGATTTATATATTAATAAAAATACTGGTAAATTTGATTTCTCTAATTCTAATTATCTTAAATTAGCTGATGTTCTTTTATTTCAATCTGTTAATTCTATTGTTACTACTATTCCTTTTGCTATTCCTAATATTTCTTTTAAATCACAAATACATACACATCATTTTGAAGCTCATAAAAATGCATATGATAAAATAAAAGAAGTTATTAAAGATGATAATCTAAAAAATCCTTTTATTTTAACCTGATGATGATTTATCGAAATTATTTAAATCATAATTATCATTAAAAAAATATATTGCTATTAATTTCTTTCGATGTATTCTTAATTCATTACTTATATTTAAATTTATTATTTCATCTTCCTTATTTTTTATCCAATTATTAAATAATTTATTATATATTTCTACACTTTCATTTATTAATGGATATTTATAACATTTATTTGTTGCTAGCATTTGTGCCTCTTCTGCTAATCCTATTATATGTAAAAAATGTTTTGTTATACAATCTCTACATCTTTTATTTTTATTTGTTATATGTTCTTCTAATAATATTGATTGTTTCACAATTTGTTGCATATTATATGCAGGATTACTTACTGGATCAATTGCACCACATGTCTTTTTATTACATCCTGTTTTATTTATTATTTTATTTTTTTGATTATTCATCAAAAAATATATTATTGTAAATATTAATAATAATAGTAATAATAATAAAATAAATTCTGTTATTTCCATATATTTATTCTATTTATAAATATGTATTTATTTTTATTAAATATAATTAAAAAGTGATTTTATTTTATTATTTTATTATTTATATCCTGAATATTTTGCTTAGATATGTCATCTAGGGATACGTATTGTGTCCATGCTATGGACTGTAACGACTCGAATTGTGCGAAAAA
>Ga0172367_10009378_pt1 | contig 10754 bp, 5 predicted proteins | sample Lak10m_FD_114542 | JGI IMG/M metagenome (GOLD analysis project Ga0172367, IMG submission 114542) | Freshwater microbial communities from Kabuno Bay, South-Kivu, Congo - kab_022012_10m | ecosystem: Environmental > Aquatic > Freshwater > Lake | place: Democratic Republic of the Congo: South-Kivu...
GTCGGGTTACCTGGATCGCCCAGGATGTCGTCGATTTTAAGCCTGTGGAGCCATACGATTTTTGGCACGACCGGGCTGCCTTTCATTTTTTGAAGGAGGCAGAAGACATTCGCCACTATGTGGAAGCCGCTGCGTTCGGGGTGCGGAAAGGAGGGATTTTGTTGGTCGGTGCCTTTTCTACGGATGGCCCGAACCGTTGCAGTGGATTAGATGTCGTGCAATACGATGAAGAACACCTCGTTGCTTGCTTCCAGCCGTATTTCCAGCCGCTTCAATGTGTTCGAAAAGACCATCTTACGCCTTCCGGTACCGTACAGAATTTTGTGTTCTGCTGCCTGACCAGGGTTTGAGCGGCGGTTCTGTCCTCCGCTATATCCTTTGGCGGTGAATGCCGCCAAAGGACTTACGGAACGACAGCTCCTTAGGGTCTTTATTAGTTTTTAAGCAGGGGATCATGTCGGAGCAGCAGGGTTTGTGCCATGCGTTTGCCCTGTGTGATTATCTCGACGGTATAGATACCGGGTGGAGCGTCGATGGGCTCCATTTTTTGTGCGAAAAAACCGGGGCCGGTCGTGTACACGGTGAAATCGCGCAGTAAGGCACGGCGGATATCGTTGAGGGCATCCGGGGTGAGGGCGGTGTTGAATTCGGTGAGTATAGTATCCAGTAAGGCCTTGTGATCCGGGCGGCTGACGGTCTTGTTCAAGGTTGCCAGGCAATCAGACAAGTTTTTTCGGTATTGTTGTATGTCGGCAGGTGAAGGGCTGAGCAAAAAATTCCAGTAGGTTCGGTTGAGGCCGGGTCGGACGGCGGTTCGCCATTGAAAGGTATGGTTTCCATTCAGGCTATGTACGATGACGTCTGCCGAATCGACGGGGGCAGGGTTTTTTACATAAAAATCGAGGGCCGCACCGTAGCGAGGGTTTTCCCCCCGGAATTCGAAGTAGGGTTGTTTTCGTCCGGTGGAGAATTGAATCCAGCGGGTAGCGAGGGCTGGTTTGAAGAAAAAGGCTTCCTGTTGTTCGATAGCGGCGCTCCATTGGCGAAGCGGGCTGATGTTGTCGAGAATCCAGATACTACGACCGTGGGTGCCTGCGATGAGATCGCCATCGCGCGGGTGTATAAGCAGGTCATAGACGGCTACTGAAGGGAGGTTCTGCATCAATGCAGACCAGGACTGCCCCCCGTTGAGGGAGTAGTGCACACCGCTTTCATGGCCTACGAAGAGGAGCTGGGGTTGTACCGGGTCTTCGCGTACTACATATAGGCTGCGACCTGAAGGCAGGTTGCTGTGGATGCGCACCCAGGTCTGGCCATAATCATCGGTGCGGTAGATATAGGGGGTAAAATCGTCGTAGCGGTGGTTGTCGAGGGTAACATAGCACCTGCCGGGGAAGTGGCTGGAAGGGCATACCCGGCTGACCCAGGCATATCTGGGGGCATCGGGCATATTATCTTTCACGTTTCGCCAGTGGGTGCCTCCATTTTGTGTAATCTGTACGTTTCCATCGTCGGTGCCGACCCATATAACGGAAGGTTGGACGGGCGATTCGGCTACGGTCACGATGGTGCAGTGGTTTTCGCCTCCTGTTACGCTTCGGGTGAGTCCACCACTTTGGCTGGGATTGCGCCACGCCGGGGTGTTGGTAGTCAGGTCGGGTGAAATAATCTGCCAGGAATCACCGCGATCGGTGGAACGAAACAGGTGGTTGCCTGCGAAATACACTATCCGTGGGTCGTGGGGAGAGAGTACCAACGGGCTGTTCCAATTAAATCGGAATTGTGGAGGGAGTTTGGGGCGTTCCTCGTCTCCGTAGGCAAACCAGTGTTCGCCGGGGTCGATGGTGTACTGGATGGCAGAATCGGGGAGGTTGGGATCGGCCCAATCCTGAAAATTGAGGATGCTCTCTGCCTGAGGGGTGATATACTTGTATTCTCGTGTTTCTTCATGCAGGCGCATTGCGAATCCGACGTGGTTTACGAGGTAGAGGGTGTGGTAGTCGGTAGGATCTACCTGGGTATAGAAGCCGTCGCCTTCGCCCACCCAGGCGTTGTGTTCATTGAGTATTCCGCGATACTCGCGGCTATTGCTGGGGCCTGTCCAAAGTCCGTTGTCCTGCAAGCCGCCCACTACGTGGTAGGGTTCGCGCATATCGGCGCTGATGGCATAGTATTGGCCGATGGCCATATTGTTGAAGGAGAGGATAGATTTTCCGCCGTCGATGGTCAGGCGGAGACCCTGGTCGGTAGCGAGGTACATAATTTGGTTGTCGTGCGGAGCAATCCAGAGGTCGTGGTCGTCGCCGCCATCGGTATGCCAATCCCGTTCGGAGAAGGTTCGGCCGCCATCGGTAGAAATTCGGAAATCGCGGCCTACGACGTAGATGTGGTTGGGATTGACGGGGTCGATTTCTATTTGGCCGTGGTAGTATGGACGCAGGGCATGTTTGAGGAGGAATTTCCAGCTTTCACCGCCGTCGTCGGATCGGTAAACGCCGGAACCGGGCACGTCCTTGGGGAGGTGGTAGTCGGCTTCATACGCGGCGACGAGGATCTTGGGGTTGCGCAGGTGGATGGACAGGTCGATATTTCCGCTGGGGCCTTTGGCGAGTCCTTTGCTGAGTTTGCGCCAGGTTTTACCTCCGTCGGTACTTTTATAGATACCGCCATTCGCGCCGCCTCCGGTAAACGTGTAAGGGGTGCGCAGACGCTGGTAAAAGGCGGCGAAGAGTACATTGGGATTTCCGGGCTGGAAGAGTACATCGGAGCAGCCAGTTTTGCCGTCGTTGGGGAGTCCGCCGCCGACTTTTTTCCAGGTTTTGCCCCCGTCAGCGGTTTGAAAAAGGCCCCGATCACCGGAATAGCCCCACAGGTGGCCTGGGGAAGCTACGAACGCGATACCTGGGTTGCTGGGGTGCAGGGCGATGGTTTTGATGTGGCCAGTGTGCTGAAGACCGAGATGTGCAAAGGTTTTGCCTCCGTCGGTCGATTTATAGATTCCGTCGCCCCAGCCGCTGGAATTTCGGTTGGCCGCTTCTCCGGTTCCCACCCAGATAATGTTTGGGTTTTGTTGGTTGATAGTTACCGCTCCGATGGAGCAGTAGCCGTATTGGTCGAAAATAGGTGTCCAGGTAGTACCGGCATTAGTGGATTTGAATACGCCGCCGGAAGCCGACGCTACCACTACGTGCCGATAGTCTGTTTGGAGGGCATCAATGGCAGCAATCCGTCCCATCATATTGGCAGGGCCTATATTCCGCCAGCGCAGGGCAGGCGCAGCCCAATCCTGCTGCGCGAATATAGGTATGGGCAGGGTGCAGAGTACAAGAAAACAAAATACCGTTCGTAGCATACGCATGGGTTGGCGTGGTTACAGGTGGAAAAATAAATGGGGAAAAACAAGACCCAACTGGCGGGCTTTTCGTTTGGAGGTTTTTCAATAGGCCGATATGCCGGGTATATACAACCTATGAAAGATTGCCATAAAAGTATGGCGTTAAAATAGGATAATCCGATGAAATCATATCTATCTGAAAAGGGTGCGGGCGTTTTTTTGGAAGCAGCGACGGTTGGATACATCGGAATGCTTGTATTTTAGCCTGCCGGCTGCTGATTCGGTATAAGCCCATCGGAGTATGGGAGCCCGGGTTGGTGTGTGGGTTGACCTATCGCCCCACGGGTGTTGGCGGGGCAATGCCCGCTTGGATTTAACTTTTTACTTAAAAAATGAAGGAATGCTGGAATTAAAGCGGGTAGATTCAGACGACCTGGATTTTCGAAAGCTGGTGGCGATGTTGGATATCGAGCTGGCGGAGCGAGACGGGGAAGACAACGCCTTTTACAGCCAGTTTAATAGCCTGGATGCTATTCGAAGCGCTGTGTTGGCGTACGCAGAGGGGCAGGCGATTGCCTGTGGTGCGATTAAATATTTTGAGGAAGGAGTGCGGGAAGTGAAGCGCATGTTTGTGCTCCCCGCGCATCGGGGGAAAGGGGTAGCGAAGCAGGTGCTGGCAGCATTGGAAGCATGGGCACTGGAGCAGGGCAGCACGCGCTGTGTACTCGAAACGGGAAAAAGGCAGCCGGAAGCGATACGGTTGTATGCGAAGTGTGGCTATTCGCAGATTCCGAACTATGGGCAGTACATTGGAGTGGACAACAGTGTCTGTTTTGAAAAAATATTAATGCCTGAACGCAGGTAGCGGAATAACCGCGAAACAAAATGGGCGGAAAAAGGGCTATATGGCCGCTTGTCGGGTGCGCTGCGAAGAAAGTGGAGCTGGAGGCTCCAGCGTTCTTCGCAGCGCACCCGATGGATGGGCAGGCGTGCGGTGTGTTTAGTAGCCAGGGTTTTGCGATAAGGATGGATTGGCAGCCAGCTCGCGAATTGGCAAGGGGAAGATGCGTCGGAATGCGTCGATGCCAAGTACGTCGCTGGTTTTTCCTGTTCGGGCCAGGTCGAAGTATCGGTGTCCTTCGAAGTGGAATTCTGCCCGGCGTTCGTCGAGCAGTGCTTGTTGCCATTCCGTATCGGAGCTTAAGTCGGTGGGCTGGATTTTGAGTAGGCCGCGATGGGTGCGCAGGTAGTTGAGGTCGGCGAGTCCGGAAGGTCTGCCGGCTGCCTCTGCGCGGATGAGGAACAGTTCGGCGTATCGAAGGATGAAAGCAGGGTTGTCGCGGGTGCTTTCGCCGCGGTATTTTTGGGATCGGCCATCGGGGAGAATGGTAGGATCATTGGCGGCGGGGTCGAAGTTGAGGAGTAGCGCCCGCACATCCCCTGGGCGCGCGTCAAAGAACTCGTGGAGGTCGCGGGATGCGAGGTAGCTCAATTCAGGTCGAATGGCGTCGCTGCGGTTGAAGGTCGCTGCGTTGTACCCGCTTCGGTTCTGGGTATCGAACCCAAGCTCGAAGACGGATTCGCTCGTCTGTCGGGCGGAAAAGGAAGGTACATAGGATTCTGAATCGAGCAAGGTAAACGACCCGGAATCAATTACTTCGCTGGCTAATCGGGAGGCGTTTGCCATATCTTTCTGGTACAGGCTGACGCGGGCGCGGAGGGCTTGTACTGCCCAATAGGTGATAAAATGGCTGTCGGTCTGCGTCTTGTCGAGGAGGGCGGCTGCTTTGGCCAGCTCGGACTGTACAAATTGGTATGTCTGGGCTACGCTGGAGCGGGTGGGTTGCTCGCTGATGGAAGGGATAGACTGGATGATGGGAATCCCAAAAGCGGAATTGTTGTTCCAGTGTTCTCCGAAGTAGCGCAGTAGGTCAAAATGGGCGAGGGCACGAAGAGCCCGCACTTGTCCTTCCAGGTGTTTGCTTTGTGCTGGTTCTAGGTCTGCTGCGTTGGGCAGTGCGCGGAGCACATAGTTGCAGTTGGCGATGACGCGGTAGATAGACGTCCACATATCTTCGACGATGACGTTGGCGCCGGTGAGGTTGCGGTTGCCAATCTGATCAAGCGACAATACCTGATAGCCGCCCGTGGTAGCATTGTCGGTATGTCCTTCTCCGGCGAGGAGATAAGTTTCCCCGTAGTATCCGTTTTGTTGCATGGCGCTGTAGATGCCGACGACGGCGGCTTCTGCGCTGGCAGCATCGGTGATGGCGTCGGCAGCGGGGATATCATTGGGTGAAGTTTGGTCGAGAAAGCTACACGTAGGGAGGATAATCAGGCTAATCAGGCTGATAGTTAGCTGGATGAATTTCATAAGGAAGGGATTGCTTGGGTTAAAATTTAAAATGGACACCAATCAAAATAGTGCGGGCAGATGGGTAAGCTCCGTAATCTACCCCCGCGGTGCGATCAGAAAGTCCGCCGTTGGAGGATACTTCTGGGTCGAACCCGGAGTATTGGGTTAGAATGAGCAGGTTTTGGGCTTCGGCGTATAGGCGCAGACCTTTTATGGTGCCGATTTTATTGAAGGTATAGCCCAGGGTCGCGTTCTGAATGCGGAAGAAGGAGGCATTTTCTACGAATTGAGAGGAGTTGAGGATTAGGTTGGGGTTGACAAAGGAGGCTCTGCCGAAAGCAGCCTGGTCGCCGGGTTGTCGCCAGCGGTCGCGAACGCGGATTGTGTTGTTGGCATAGATAGACGACAGTCCGCCGTCGTTGCTCCATCCCAGGTTTTCGGTGGTGCCCCGGATGAGGTTGTACACCTGGTTGCCGATGGAAAAACGGGTAAAGAGGGAAAAATCGAAAGCGCCAGCACGGAACGAGTTGGTAATCCCTCCATACCAATCGGGGGTCGCTTTGCCGATAATTTGGGCGTCGTCGTAGTCGATGATGCCGTCTTCGTTGCTGTCTTCAAATTGTACATCGCCTGTTTCGGGGTCCACCCCGGTGTACACTAATCCGAGGAAGGATCCCAGTGGGTATCCTACCTGGAGTATATGGGTTGCTTCGAGGTCGTTGTATGCGTTGAGGTAAACGCCGTCGCTGCTGAGGCTGCGTATTTCATTGTGCATCCAGGTGATGTTGGCGGTGATATCCCATGAAAAGCTGGATTGGCGGGCCAGGGAGGCGTTGAGGTTAAATTCCAGTCCGGTATTTTCAATTTCGCCACTATTGCGGGTGACGGTGGCAAAGCCGGTGGTGCCGGGGATAATATCCTGGCTGAGTAGCCGTGATTTGACAGCGCGGAAGAATTCGAGGGAGCCACTGAAGCGTCCGGCAGCGATTTCGTAATCTATACCGGCATTGAGCATGCGGTTGCTTTGCCAACTGAGGGAGGGGTCGGCGAGGTTGCGGAGCTGGAGGCCGGCGCGGCCGGCGTAGCGGGAAGCGGTGAAGAAGGTTACATTTTCGAAGTCGCCGATTTCCTGGTCGCCGGTAATGCCATAGCTCACGCGCAGTTTGAGGTCGCTAAACAAGGACTGGAGGCGGTGCAGGGCGGGCTGGTTGCTGAGCCGCCAGGCGATGGCTGCGGATGGAAAAAAGCCGAACCGGTTTTCTTTGGCAAAGCGGGAGGAGCCATCTGCGCGGGCAGTGACGGTAAATAGGAATTGATTGCGAAAATCGTAGTTCATCCTTCCGAGGAAAGAAGCGATGGCAAAGGAGGTGCCTTTAGACGTTGCCTGGAGGATGCTGGCTGCGCTGGAAAGCCGCTCCAGACCTCCGGGAGGAAATCCTTGTCCGCGGGCACCGGCTTGTTCGATGCTGGTATGTTGGAGGGTGGCTCCGGCCAGGGCATTGAGCGCGCTTTTTCCATTGGATTGGGAGAAGTGAAGGGTATTTTCATTGAGCCAGGTGAGGCTTCGGAAGCTCCCTTCGTAGGCTTCGCCGCCCACGGCTTCTGCATCGGCGGTGAGCGGCGATTTGAATTGTTTGTCGAAGAGGAAGTTGGCGTCACCCGACCAGGAGGTGCGGATGCTCCATTTGGGGCTCAACTTATACTCGCCGTAGAGGGTGCCCAGGGTGCGGAAGCCGTCGGTAAACGCGCGGATTTCGCGAGCCGATTTGACGGGGTTGTCGGAGAGCCAGTTGGATTGGTAGTCTTCGAAGCTGGCGTAGCTGCCGTCGTCCTCGTACACGGGCATGAGGGGAGAGGCGCCGAGGGCGTTGGTGATGATGCCGGTGTAGGTGTTGTCGTTAAAGCTGCGTCGGTTGCGGGTATTGGTGACATTGAAGGTAAGGCCGATATTCATTCGCTGGCTAGCCTGGTGATCGAGGTTTAGGCGGTAATTCAAGCGGCGGTAGAAATTTTCGATGATGACCCCTTGCTGGTCAAACACGCCGATGCTGGTAAAATAGCGGGTTTTGTCATTTCCTGCACGCAGCGATAGCTCGTAGTTCTGAATAGGGGCAGTTCGGGATACTTCGTCGAGCCAGTTGGTGTTTTGGCCGGAGCTGAGATCAAAATTTTCCAGGGGGTCGGTCAGTACGGATGGGTCAAAATCGTCGCCGAAAAAAGAGGGATCCCGGCGATAGATGGCGAGGTCGTTTTGGCGGGCTTCTTCTATGAGGTCAACCATTTCGCTTGCACTAAGGAATTGAATGGGGCGGGCGATTTGCTGAAACCCGGCATACGAATTGAAGGTAGCTTCCTGTTGGCCTGATTTTCCGCGTTTGGTGGTGATGAGAATGACGCCGTTGGCACCGCGGGCGCCATAGATAGCGGCGGCGGAAGCATCTTTCAGGACTTCTATAGATTCGATATCGTTGGGGTTGATATCGGACACGGAGCTCAGGGTTTGGCCAGAGCCTACAGGTTCGCCCTGTAGGTCAAAGGAGGTGGATAGTCCGGAGTTGCTTTCGCTGAGCAGGGGAATGCCGTCCACTACATACAGTGGAGCATTGTTGCCGCGTACATTGACGAGCAGTCCGGCGCCCGGCGTACCGGAAGCTTGCATGACCTGGAGGCCGGCTACTCTTCCCTGCATACTGTTGGCGAGGTTTGAAACGGGCTGGTTCTGTATGTCGCTGCCTTTTAGGGAGGCAATGGCACCCGTGACTTGGCTGCTTCGCTGTACGCCATAGCCCACGACGATCACTTCGTCGAGCCGGAGATCCTCTGCTTCGAGCACGATGTCGAAGTAAGTCTGGTTGTGTATAGGTACTTCTTTGGGAGTGAATCCGGTATAGGATACGAGGAGTACCTGATCGGCGCTGGCCGTGAGTTGAAATTCGCCGAAAATATCCGTTACGGTACCTTTGTCTGTTCCTTTCAACAGGATAGTGGCTCCGATGAGGGGTTCCTGATTGGTATCTGTTACCTTGCCACGGATAGCTTGTTGGCTAAAAACAGGGATAGCCGTCGCGCAAAGAAAAAAAAACAGCAGGAATGGTTTCATGCAGGTGAGTTTGGAGTGCGTAAGAAATGGAAAAAAGAGAAGGTATGAAGAGGGAACGAATCGGACGGGGGCTGTGGTAAATAAAAAGGCACAGGCCGGGTATATATCGAAAAAGGGATGGGTCGCCTCATGCAGGAGGGTATATCAAAAAACACATTTCTGACGGGCGGAAATGTGTTTTTTGTAACGAATAAGCTATGAAATGCCCTGCTTCCGATGCCGGAAGCAGGGCAAAGTAGTCGTATCAGATGGTAGGTGTATCGAGCTCGGCCAACGACGCTTCGATCATCGATTGGGTAACTTCGTGTTTCTCCAGTTTTCCGGCGAAGTAGTCGTCGTAGGATTGTAGGTCGAAGTGACCGTGTCCGCAAAGGTTGAAGAGGATAGTTTTAGAAACGCCTTCCTCTTTGCAGCGCTGGGCTTCCTGGAAAACGGTAGCGAGGCCATGGGTCGCTTCAGGAGCCGGTATGATACCCTCTGCGCGGGCGAAGAGCACCCCTGCTTCAAAGCATTCCAGCTGGTCGTGCGCGCGGGCTTCTATGAGTTTATCTTTCAGTAGCTGGCTTACAATAACTCCGGCGCCATGGTAGCGAAGTCCTCCGGCATGGATAGGTGCGGGCACAAAATTATGGCCGAGTGTGTACATGGGGAGGAGGGGAGTCATACCTACCGTGTCACCAAAATCGTAGCGGAACACCCCGCGGGTCAGTTTGGGGCAAGAAGCAGGTTCTGCGGCGATACAGCGGATATTTCGGCCTTCCTCCAGGTTGAGGCGAAGGAACGGAAACGCGATACCTGCAAAGTTGGAGCCACCGCCGAAGGGGGCTACTACGATGTCGGGCATATCGCCAGCTTTTTCCATTTGTGCGAGGGCTTCCTGGCCGATGATCGTTTGGTGCATGAGGACGTGGTTGAGCACGCTGCCCAAGGCATACTTGGTGTTTTCGTCCATGGCAGCGCGTTCCACCGCCTCGGAAATGGCAATCCCCAGGCTACCGGGTGAGTTGGGGTCTTTGGCCAGGATTTGCTGGCCTGCCTGGGTGTGGTTGGTAGGCGATGAAAACACCTTGGCACCCCAGGTGTTCATCATGAGCTTGCGGTATGGTTTGCTGTCGTAGCTGACCTTTACCATATACACTTCGCATTCGATGCCAAACATATTGCAGGCAAACGACAGGGCGCTACCCCATTGGCCGGCGCCAGTTTCGGTCGTGATGCGTTTTACGCCTTCCATCTTGTTGTAGTAAGCCTGTGGGATGGCGGTATTGGGTTTGTGCGAACCCGCCGGACTGGTTCCTTCGTATTTGTAGTAAATTTTGGCGGGAGTATCCAGGGCTTTTTCGAGGTTGTAGGCTCTGTAAAGCGGCGTGGGGCGCCAGAGGGTATATGCATCCCGAACAGCGTCCGGAATCTGAATCCATTTCTCCGGAGTTACTTCCTGTTTGATTAATTCCATAGGGAACAAGGGAGCAAGTGCTTCCGGCCCAATGGGCTCCTTGGTGCCCGGGTGAAGGGGAGGCAAGGGCTTGTTGGGCATATCAGCAATGATATTATACCAGTGGTCAGGAATTTCCTGTTCAGTCAGTAGGATTTTGCGATTTTTCATCCGGAAGATTTGTTAGTTGAATAATGGTTTCAGCGCCTACAAAAAAATACAAATTTTTAAATGTTTATAATCTGTTGATGAAAAATTTTTATAAAAACTTATCCAGTTTTATCAATTAGGATGATAAAAAGCAGGGTAAACAGGAATTTTGAATAGGGGCAGGGTATGGTGGTATGCGCCGTCGCTCAGGAGCCTTGTACCCGTTCGCTGATGATCCGGAGGCCATCGAGGGTTAGGTTGGGATTTATTTCGCGAAAGACTTCCTGCAGTGGGTGAAGTATGGCCGATAAGCCGCCGGTCGCTACGGGTATGAAGCTGCTTCCGGCTTCTTTTTGGATATCGGCAATCAGGTGGCGCA
>Ga0172367_10009381_pt1 | contig 10752 bp, 11 predicted proteins | sample Lak10m_FD_114542 | JGI IMG/M metagenome (GOLD analysis project Ga0172367, IMG submission 114542) | Freshwater microbial communities from Kabuno Bay, South-Kivu, Congo - kab_022012_10m | ecosystem: Environmental > Aquatic > Freshwater > Lake | place: Democratic Republic of the Congo: South-Kivu...
GCGGCCTGGTTTTCTAAGCGGAGGCCAGCGCCAGCGTGTTGCTCTGGGCCGTGGCCTAATCCGGGAAGCAAATATTTACTTGTTGGACGAACCCATCTCACACCTGGATGCTCGTTTGCGCCTCGCAATGAGAGCCGAATTAAAATCCATCTGCAGTGAAAAGAAAGCCACAGTGATTCATGTTACACACGATTATCGTGAAGCGATGGCATTAGCTGATCGGGTGATCGTCCTTAATAAAGGAAAAATGATGCAACATGACACCCCGGAGAGAGTATTTCGCTACCCAGTGAATGAATTTGTCGCCTGCTTTGTTGGCGATCCTCCTATGAGTTTTCTGGATGTTGAGTACAGCCAAAATGGTAATGCAGGATTTATGCTTTCCGGACAGGAAACGCACATCCCCGCTGCACCCGAACATATCGCGTCAATGTCCCAAAATAAGGTTGATGGCCCCGTTCGCCTTGGTGTACGCGCGGCGGAAATATCGCTTTTAGACCAACGCGATAATACTCATCTTGTTTCAGGCGAGGTGTATGTTGTTGAAGCGCAAGGCCACCGTAACCTGGTTACGATCAAGATAAATACAAACTTTATTCAGGTAGCTGTTGGGCCAGATGAAATTTGGAATGTGAAGGATATCGCCTGGCTGCGCCTCGATGCAGACAATATTCATATTTTTGTGAATGGCATTGCCATTCACCACCCTGACGCAGGACTGTTGTAAGCCACCGAAATTGTGAGAAGGATTATCCTATGTCATCAGTTACGCTCAGCGCTATCTACAAACGCTATGGGAAAGTGGAGGCTGTTCGCGGCATTTCCATGGACATATCAAACGGCGAATTTGTCGCCTTTTTGGGGCCATCCGGATGTGGAAAATCGTCCACAATGCGTATGATCGCCGGCCTGGAAGAAATTTCTGGAGGAGACATTCTTTTTGATGGCAGTTCGGTCATAGATAAAAAGCCAAGTGAACGCAATGTAGCGATGGCGTTTGAAACATATGCGCTTTATCCGACACTGACGGTTTATGAAAACCTGGCTTTTCCCTTGCGCGCAGCAGGGTGGTCAAACTTTGAAGTTGACAAGCGTGTTCGTGATGTTGCAGGAGTGGTCGGAATTACAGAATTATTTGAGCGTAAACCAAATCGATTGAGTAGTGGTCAGTCCCAATCGGTTGGCTTAGCACGTGCTTTGATTCGCAAGCCCAATGTTTTTCTTCTGGACGAACCCATTTCACACCTGGATACCAGCCAGCGTTTTCATATGCGGGCATACATTAAAAGACTGCATATAGAACTGGGCTACACCATGATTTTTGTCACGCATGACCAGGAGGATGCGATGGCTTTGGCGGATAGGATTGCCGTTATGGGAACAGGCGTGCTGCGCCAGATTGACACCCCTCGCGAAATTTATGATCATCCTGCAGATTTGTTTGTGGCAAGTTTTATTGGCAGTCCGCCAATGAATTTCATGGATTGTCAATTTTTAGTTGAAAATGGACAAAATCTAATTCGACGGCAAAACATTTCTATCAAAGTTCCACCTTCATATTCAAAAATCATCGCAGCGGGGAAAATGCCAGATGATTTAGTGATGGGAATACGTCCATTTTACATCAACCTGGCATTTGAAGAAAGCCCAATGGCCCCGGTTCCTGCAGAAATATTTGTTATAGAACCACTGGGAGATATGACTATTGTAACAGCTGTAATAAGTGAGGGTGTCCGGTTTCAGGTAGTTGTTCCACCCTCGTTTCGTGGTCGTCCCAAGCAAACAGTCTGGCTTGGCTTGAATGCAGACCATATCCTGCTTTTTGACAAAAAGACAGAAAAAGCTTTACCGCGCACTTCTCATCTCGACAAATAAGCTCCATTTGCAATTCTGTTTTGATTAAGAGCGAGAAGAGATTCTCGCTCTTATCTTGTTCAAAAAAAACAGATTATGCTAGAATGTAATTACATTAGTACGCATTTTTAACAATGAGGAATAAGCGTGGATACTATTGATAAAACTACCCCAATTCCCCTCTACTATCAACTATTAGTCATAATCAAAAAAAATATTGAAAGTGGCGTTTGGAAACCAGGTGAAACTATTCCCACAGAGCTCGAATTGATGGAGCTATATGGGATCAGCCGCTCGACGATCCGGCAGGCTATCCTGGCACTAGTCAATGATGGTTATCTGAAGAGAGAAAAATCCAAGGGGACAATTGTGACCAGCCCCACAGGCCGGATGAGATTTGTGGGTAGCTTGATCAGTTTTTCCGATGAGATGAACAGCAAAGGAATAGTCCACGATTCGCGTATCCTTGAACAAAAGATCCTTTTCGCAGACGAAAATTCCGCAAAAAAATTGCGGTTGGACGAAGGGACACCGGTTTATTACTTAAAGCGTGTTAGATATGTCAAGAATGAGCCATTTTTGATCGATGAACACTTTATCCCATATTCTCTATGCCCTGGAATTGAGAATAAATACAAAGACAATACATCGCTCTATCAGATATTGAGGATGGAGTATAAATTCAACCTGCATCACGGGCAAATTGAGTTTGAACCAATTGCCCCGCCATCCAAGGAAGCCATAGAGTTATTAAAAGTATACCCAACAACCAGCCTTCTTTATGTGGAACGTATCGTGTATTCTGAAAGTGATATTCCACTGGACTATTTTATGGCAACTATGCATGGAAAATTTACGATTGATGTTATTAATGCATAAAATAAAATGGGTAGAACCATGTGAAAAACATAAAAGCCAGTGAAACTTAAGCTATGGAACAACTGCGTTTGCCGAGTGAAAACGAAATCAATGCTGCATACGTCTAAGGCAGAGAAGCTAGTGTAGCTTTGTTTTACGCGACTGTCATTATGATGGCAAATCGCAAATTGCAAAGAACAGCAATAACGGTGGAAACACGCCATCCAGTGATGGGCTGACGAAGAAACCTAAAAGTTTTGCGACATGAAACAGTCGTCATCAGCATTGCATAAACACCAAGCAATTACACAAACAATTACGCCCCAAAAAGCTGGGGGCGTAATTGTTTGTGTAATTCTGTCGTGAAAACTCCCCATATCTGGGGATCACCAATCTGGCCACTACCAAATATTGTTGCTGCTTGAGGTTACATCGCCAAGGCGATGTTGGGGTTTGAGATGGCGGTGGCGCTTGAAATACGGGATGGTATGGGGGTATGAGTTTTCATGGCAGTTTAGGCGCAAAATAGCGGTAATTTTGGCGATTACCAAACGTAAATCCATCAGTCAAAGAATAAGCCATCATATTGGATGTATACCCTCTGGACAAAGGCTGCCGTGCACAGAGGTTAGGGTTATTGAATGGATAGGCTGTGTCCCAATGTAATGTAAAATACAATGAGAGAGAGAAACCTGTTGTTTTGAAGCATGGTAGTAATCTCGGAGTGAGGAACAGGTAATAAAAACTATGAAAGCCATTTCCATCAAACAGCCATACGCAGGTCTGATCGTTGCTGGTATCAAGAATATCGAGAATCGCAGTTGGGCGCCGAAAGGGGAAGTTGGTCCGCTTGCGATTGTTTCCAGTAAGGCACCGGAGGCGCAGAAGTTCTGGCAGCCTCTGCGGGATAAGTGTGTGCAACTGGGTCATGAGTTTCCGGAGGAGTTGTGCAGCATCAATGGCGCTATTCTGGGTGTTGTTACGCTCGAGCATTTCGTGTGGTCGGCGGAGGATGGGGTTCCGTCTTCGGATCATCCGGATTTTGATGATCCGACCTGGTGGAATCCGGAGATGATCGGGTTCATTCTCGAGAATCCGCGCGTTTTGCATTCTCCTATTCCGTTTTCCGGACAGCTTAATCTTTATGATTTGCCGGAGGCGATTGTGAGGAATATTAATTCTCAATTGGCGACGTGAGTTTTTTTGTGGTGTTTTGGAGCGGAGAGCACGCTCCAAAACACCACTTGCAGGGTAAACCTTCGATTATGGTACATTTTTGTGGAAAATATTGGAAGGTTTTGGTTAAGACAAAAAACATCAGGGCATACAATATTGGTTCCTATACCCAGGCGTGGAAATTTGGGTGGTTACATTCCCATGGGGGTTACGAGTTGAAAGTAGTTTCCGTCGGGGTCGGCGAATGTGGCGATCCAGCCATCGCCGATTTGGTAGGGGTCGCGGATGACGGTGGCGCCGGTGGCTTTGATGCGCTTAAATTCTTCTTTTAGCTGGCTGGTTTCAAAGTTGATCAGGACTCGTCCGGCGTCGCTGGTAGGACCTTCTTTTTCGGAGTGGTCCAATACGGATAGGTAGGTGCTGCCTATCTGCCAGCCGTAGAAGCCGTGTTCTTCATCGACCATTTCGGCTGGTTTCCCGAGGGCTTTTTCGTAGAAGGCGTAGAGGGTTTTGGATTGTTTGGAGCAGATCATGATTGAGTTCAGGTTTAACATGTTGGCATCCTTGGGGAATGGGTGAGTTAATTGGATAATATTAGTCTCATTATAGCAAGTTTTGCTTTTGAAAGCAAAGTGGCAAGATTCGATTGGTGATTTTTTGTAGTTTTTTGGAGCGGAGATCACGCTCCAAAAAACTACTTGCTTGGCAAACCAGGGATTAGATGGTTTTGGTTTATCAGAAAAGTTAAAGCGGATTTTATGTCAAGCGAAATCGGGGCACGGCGCTGCCGTGCCGCTACGAAGGATGGTTGGGCGGGGATGAATGATCACTTCTTCCAGGCGGCGAAAACATTCTGAATCTGATCTTTTATTTCATCACGGGCCTGAAAACGATCCATGCCTTCGGAGAGCAGGTCATCATAAGAGGTTTCGGCATGCCGAATATGGGCAACGACAGCCAATATGATGGTGGCCTCATCAAGGGCTTTTGCACTTGCAGAACGTCCCACGCGACCGCTGTATTTGAGGCAAGCGTGCTCAGCGATGATCTGTTCGCGCCCGGCAGGACAGGAAGGGAACAATTCCCTTACGCGCGCGGCAAAACGCTGGATGTATTCCTGATCAAGTTCAGCGCGACGCGCGGCTTCACGCTCTTTACGGCGAGCACGCGCTTCCGCATCAGCGAAGCATTCCTGCTCGGCTTGCTGGAGGGCTGCATCCTCGATCAACAAGCCTTGGCGCTCGTAGCGTTTACGGGAGCGACTCCATCGCAATACCAGCGCGGTGAGTTTGGAATATTTTCCAGCCCTGCGGGTCAGGGCTGCGTCACCGGAGGAGAGAAAGACAAGATGGTCGAGGTCAGCGCAGTGAAGGCATAAGGCGCCTTTATCGCCAACCAGGGTAATCCAGGCATGGCTACCCAGTTCTTCTTTACACTCAGAACAGACTGATTCATGGGATGTGATGAAGACTTTTAATTCCATGGCGCACCTCAAAGTGTCTGTAAAATGCCTTTGCCAAACCCGGATAACTGGATTGTCGCTAAATCACGAGATTCATAGCCTTTTGAGTCCGTGAGCAGATATTGACATTCGAGGACTCCCAAATCGGCTAAAGGTTCAACAAGCATGCGTTGAATCATCCAGTGCAGAATACGCCTGGCGCGGTCTTGATCTTCAACCGGCCAGACAAGGCCGATTTTCGCAAGCAGGAAGTCCGCGAAGGATTCGAAGGGGTATGACTGGTCGAATGATAACTCTCGAACAGAAGCCAGGGTGTCCGTAGTAAACTCATAAGGAATACCGCGGCTAAAACCTGAGAAATTGTAGGCGATCCTCCAATCCACACGATGCCACCAGGTAGACAAAAGAATGGCGACCTGGAAGGAAGCTGGTTGTTCCAAGAAACTGCGACCAACAGAGGTTACCTGGCATACTTTCCCCAGACTGTCCGTCACGAAACCTCCACTTAAGGCAAGGGCATGAATCAATTCGAGGGGCCAGACTTCTGATTCGCTGCGTAATTTATAGACACGATCGCCAATTGTGGTATCCAGTTCTGGTGGGTCGACAAATTTTTCGCAAATTTCACGGACAGCTTTCAATGGCAGGTTACCGGTAGATTGGGTGCCTACAACGCGGTTGGCCAGGAGGTGATTCAAAAAGGTGAGCATGTCGCGCCGGAGAGGCAGAGTTTCCAGCTCGGCAAGTTGGTCTCCAGACAAGCTTTGGGACCAAAGAAGCCTTTTTTTCGCAACCTGAACCTCGAGGGTGGCATCTGTATATAAATATGATTCCGCGTCGATGCCCACCCCGCGCTTATATTGGCGCAGACGTTTATTAATATCCTCCAGGTCAACGTGTTCCGGGTCGAAACCGCCGCCAGCCCACTCCAAGTACTCGAAGTGTTCCTCATGATCCGTATCGGCTGTAGCGCGTAGAAATTCGGTGTATCCACCGATGCCACCCACGTCTTCAGGCGGGCAGGCAGCTTCCCCTTCGATACAAATTGGGTAACGGATGGCTTTCTCAGAGGCGATCACTTGCTCCACCTGGATGGTATGCTGCCAGCCATCACCAAAATCGTAAAGGTATGAGAACTTTGAGCGAACTTTAAAACCAAAATCCTTGATGCGATATCCTTGTTCGTCAATCATGTCCAATTCGCCCGAGTCGTCATGGCTCAGGTCGGTGTAACTTTTGCCCTTGATAATAAACTCGTGCAAATGGCTATCCGTCCAGCCCATCGCGATCTGCAAGATTGTATGTAGATCGTACAAGGAAACTGTATCCCGTACCAAGATTCTGCGCCAGATAGGCGGTTCGATGCCGTTTAAGGTAATTATTAGTTGATAGGTAATTTTTGGGATTGGCATCTTATATCCTTGAAGGCGTTTTGGATTTCCGAGACCACAATTTGATTAAAGCGGTTTTCCATCAAAATTATAACCTGAGCTGGAATAAATCTAATTTCGGATGTGCAACAAGGACGAAAGGAAATCCTTGCTGCAAGCAAAGCAGAAAAAGATCCCGGGTTTTGCGCCTTCGGGAAGGGGATTATCCGTATTTCCTGGTTATTTTGCCAGCATAAAGCCCATGATGGAAAAGACTACTGCCAGGTTGTAGATTATGCCCAAGATCCAGGCGATCCATTTCTTTTCGGGGTGATTGACCCAGTAATATAGAATAGCCGAGAGCAGGAGCGCCTGGGTCATGATCTCCAACCAACCGGAGATCTGCAAGACGACAGACATTTTTGTATACAGAAGGCCTTCTACTGAACCAGGCGCTGCGCCAAAGGTGGAGAGAATACCCAGGGAGACCAGCAGCCACCAGGTGATGAGCCAGCCGTTTTTGCGCCCAAACAGCACTTCACGCAATGGATAGAAGGCGGCGGCAAATATTATTCCGCGAATGAACTGCAGTGCCGGGCCAAGGGCGACGATCGGTTCTGAAACCTGTCGCATATATTCGCGGGTAATTGGTTCCTCAAATGCGGTTCTGTATTCCAGAAAAGTTAGGGCAAGTAGGCCCATGATGAAGTATGTGACGGTGTGGACGATGATGGTTTTGATGGTCAATCCAAAAAGGGTGATGGTGTTTTGCGGTTGCATGACATTCTCCTTTCTGCTATTGATTGAGTAACGTCGATAAATAGATAAGTTTTTTTTTTTGGAGTTTTAGCGGGAAGACCATCCGCTAAAACTCCGCTTGCACAGGGCACCATGTACCCAAAGTCGGGCACGGTGTGCGGGGCAAATCCAAAGACAAATCAAAGAGCAAACCGAAGGGCAGGTCACAAGTCGATACAGGGAAATCGTGACGGGTAATTGATGATTTCTCTTGTATGCTAATCATAGCGCGGCTTGAGAGTATTTGTTCCTGGCAATTTTCCCGTGGTGGTTGATAAAACGAAGTTAGCGCTTGTGAAATATTTCCCAAACATTGACCATGTTTGTGAAATATAGTATTATAACTATAAGGTAATAAAGAGGTAAAAATGGGAAGAAGCCGTGGACTAGTAAATCGCATTTGCGAATACAATGACGCTCTTTCGGAACCACAGAGGGTCAAGATGATGAAGAGCATGGGTTCCAGTCCGACCTATTCGGTCTCTGTTTCTGATTTTGCCAAAATCCTGGGCATCTCACAACCTTCAGCAACCAAACACCTGAAACTGCTTCATGCGGTCGAGTTAATCGATCGAAAAAGAATGGGGACAACAGTTTATTACACTCTAAATCTAAGGAATATTAATGAGTATCACCAATTGTTAGAGTTAGCCTTTGTCAAAGGCTTCACGCCCTGTCCACACGAATATAAATGTGACCTATGTCCAGAAACGGATACCTGCTCATAAACTGCACACAAAAGCTCCCTCTCTCGGGAGCTTTTTCTTACCTGCTTTATAACAATATTGGATACATGAATAAATGATCGGTTCCACGAGATCGAATTTTATATTCGGCCCGTAACCAGTCACACAGGAGAAGATGGCATGCAAACAAAAACTATAGTTGCCGGTGGTGGGATCGCGGGAATATCTTGCGCCCTGCAGCTTCTGAATGCAAATCAAGATTTCTTACTGGTCACAGATGATCTTGGAGGACGGATCAAGTACTCCAAAGATGCGAAGGTGAATTTTGGGGCTTATTTTGTTATGTCCAATTACACCAACGCAAAAAAAATAGTGTCCAAAGGCCCGTGGATAAATCCGGTTGATTCATGTTTTCACAAAAGCGCAACGGAAGGATTTGCCGCCATAAGCTGGCACACCGTGGCATTTTTGCCAGACCTGATCCGTTTTTACGTGGCGCTGCGGAAGTTTACAGCGCATTACGAGCCGTTTAAGCAGCGCTGCTTGATGATGACACAAAAAGAGGCGCTGGAAGCGGACCCGTACATGGCAGATATCTTTTCGAAGCCAGCCAGCCAATTCATACGTGAACAGGGGTTGGAGCGTGTTGCATCCGATTACATCGCCATGTTTGCATATGCCTGCACTGGCGCTAGCCTGGAACAGGTAAATGCGCTGGATTTATTAAACGTCAGTCAGGGAATGGTCACCCCTATTCACTGCATCGAATTTGATCCTGAAGTTGTCGCTCAAAAGCTGGGCAAGCACCTGGTGTACGATAAGTTCGTCAGGCTGGTTAAAGGAACCGGGCAGGTTACGCTAACCAGCGAAGAGGGAAAGACTTACCAGGCAGAAAATCTCATCCTGGCCACACCAGCAGACGTCACCCGAAAATTGCTTGGGATAGGCGATATCCGAGCGGCCAGTAAGATTTTTGTTTTTCATGTAAAAGCCGACTTGAAGGCAGTCTACCGCCAGCAGGCCATGAATCTATTCCCATCGACTTCAGAATTCATGCTGGTTGTCAGGCAGCTCGATGGCAGTTACCTGATTTACAGCCGCGAGGAGGGTGTCGATCTGCACGAGGTTTGCGAGCGTTTCGAATTACTCAAAGCGGTAAAGTGGGAGAAGGCAATGTATGTCGATGGCAAGGCATACCTGGAGCAGCAGTATGGCGACAATATTTATGTCGCCGGTGATCACAACGGGTTAGGCCTGGAACCAGCAGCAATTTCCGGCATTTTTTCTGCCAAGCAAGTCATTAACAAGGCAATTTCTACTCATCCTTGAAAAGGAAGAGTCAGAAAAAAAATGAAAGGACACACACGATGAACACCGCGCTATATTTCTTTACAGCTCATCCGGTCTGGTCCGGGGTTATTTGCCTCCTGCTGATTGGGGTGATTACCTTAGCCGGATTAATTTATTACGGTTTCAGTAACCCTCCTAGCGAGGAGGAAAAGCGGAAAGCTCTGCCTGGGGATGAGCTCCTGGGGCAGGAACCGGGTCACATGCGTGGAAGCCTGGCCGTAACAGTCAATGCGCCACGCGAAAAGATCTGGCCATACCTGGCCCAATTGGGTTTGAGACGCGCCGGTTTTTATAGTTTTGATTGGTTAGAACGATTGATGGGGTTTCATATTTACAACACCTACACTCCGATTGATGAATGGCAAAATATGTATGTGGGTGAATATATTTTTTATCACCAGTGTGGGATTGGCTCCGAAGTAAAGGATTTTAAGAAAGACGAATTTTTTGCCAGTCTCTCTGACTCGCGCAATCCATCGAAATACCAGGGTGCTTTTGCGTTTGTGCCGCCATTGGGATTAGATTATTTTGCCTGGAGTTGGAACTTCATCCTGGAGGATGCAGGGAACGGGAAGACTCGATTTTTCACACGTTGCGACGCAGCCTTTGGTCCCAATGATGGGATGCGTAAAGGGCTGGTCGCATTTTTTCTTGGAATACCGTCCTTTGTGATGTGCAAAGGAATGTTACTGACTATCAAGGCTTGCGCTGAAGGAAAAAAATATTAGGAGCCCACCATGGAAAACAGCATCGGAACTAACAACAAGAAGCAAATTTACACACCTAAAAAAAGCTGGTTAGGAATATCAGACTGGATCGTAGACAAGATTGGTGTGCGACCAGCGACGTGGAAGCCTATTCTAAAAGTTTTTAAGATGATCGTGGCGGGAAGTAAATATATGGAAACCCCGATCATCGGGCCAATCTATAAACGGCTGATGATGTTTACGCCTGAAGAAAAAACTTATTCGCACGGTACCATTTATAACTTAAATGTGGATGTCAGCGAACAAGGGGAAAGTGTCGTGCTGCCGATGGATCTGGTCAAGGATATACTGCGCAAAACCAATTACATCGCCTCCAGCAAGGCTTGCATTTGCCGGGATGCCAATAGCTGCAGCGCTTATCCCAAGGAAGTATGCTGCCTGTTCCTCAGCAACAGCGGCAGAACGATTGTTGACCATGAAATCGGTTATGA
>Ga0172367_10009382_pt1 | contig 10752 bp, 9 predicted proteins | sample Lak10m_FD_114542 | JGI IMG/M metagenome (GOLD analysis project Ga0172367, IMG submission 114542) | Freshwater microbial communities from Kabuno Bay, South-Kivu, Congo - kab_022012_10m | ecosystem: Environmental > Aquatic > Freshwater > Lake | place: Democratic Republic of the Congo: South-Kivu...
GACGCCCACGCCCAATGGGAAATTCAGGAATATGCCAAGGCAATCGACAAAATTATTGCTCCCATCTTTACTGTTTCTTGGAAAACGTTGACGGAAAAAACTAATGGATAAAACTGTATTTTTTTCTGTAATAACAAGAAATCAGGAAAAGTGTCTACCAATCTATTTTAGATGCATAGATGAACTTGATTATGATAAAGAAAATATTGTATTATACATAAACACAAATAACAATGATGACAATACAATTCAATTTTTAACTGATTGGATTGAAAAAAACCATAGCAAGTACAAAAAAGTTATATTTGAAAGAGGGATTCAGTTTAAGGAACTATCTCAAGATATGGGATGGGAAGACAATAATTCCTATCGTCTTAAATTAATGAGTAAGATTAGAAATAGAAGCCTTGATTTATGTCGCCTTGAAAAAACAGATTATTATTTTTGCATGGATACTGACAATTGGATCGCTCCCTGCACGTTAAAATATCTTGTTTCCCAGGAAAAACCTATAATAGCACCTTTTTTGCGTAGAGCTGATGATGAAAATAAGTATTCAAATTTTTTTTCTGCAATAACTGAAAGCGGATATTTTGCGCATTCACCCCAATATGATGTTATATTTTATCAGTGGGAAAAAGGTTTGTTTAATGTTCCTGTAGTTCACTGCACCTATCTAATTGATTGCAAATATCTAAATCAATTAGCATACAATAAAGATGGTTGGCCCGATTATCATTATGAATTTGTATTATTTTCCGTGGTTGCTCGTAGCCAAGGAATAGACCAATTCATTTCAAATGAAAAAGTATTTGGATTTGTTAGATATCATGATATGATTGATGATCCAAATTGTTACAATATTTTGATGGATAAGTACAAAAATTATAATCTAGAACAATACTAAATAAAGACACCACCCAGGAGTCTAATACCATGGCAGAAATTTTATCACCATTTCAATCGTTTATTTTCATTTCTCGCTACTCACGTTGGATGCCCGATTACAATCGCCGCGAATCCTGGGAGGAATGCGTAGAACGATGGTGGAAATATTTTACCGGCAAGGTCCCTCAACTCGCAGAGCGTCCCGACGTTAAGGAAGCAATCCTCAATCTTGAGGTTCTTCCTTCCATGCGCAGCCTGATGACTGCTGGACCTGCATTGGATCATGACAATACCTGTCTCTACAATTGTTCTTATCTTCCAATCGACAGTCTTGAGTCATTTGCTGAATTATTTGTTGTTTTGATGAATGGCACTGGTGTTGGATACTCAGTTGAGCACCAATACACCGACAAGCTTCCACAGGTTTCAAACAAGATTGAGAAAGCATTCAACATCACTTATGTCGTTGAAGATTCCAAGGAAGGTTGGGGAAATGCCATCAAGTTCATCATGGGACATCTCTATGAAGGTCGCCACGTCAAGTGGGATCTCAGCAAGATTCGTCCCGCTGGTGCTCGTCTGAAGACATTCGGTGGTCGCGCAAGTGGTCCTGCGCCCCTCGACAATCTCTTCAAGGCTGTTGTTAAGGTGTTCTACAATGCCCAAGGTCGCAGACTGACTGCTCTTGAGTGCCACGATATTTGCTGTGCAATTGCCAACGCAGTCATCGTCGGTGGTGTTCGTCGTTCTGCAATGATTTCCCTAAGCGATCTTTCTGATCGTGAGATGGCTCTTTGCAAGAGCGGTGCATGGTGGGAGCAGGCAGGCTTCCGTTCATATGCCAACAACTCTGCTGTGTATCGTGGTCGTCCTCCTATGGGTCAGTTCCTTGAGGAGTGGACTTCGCTCTACAACAGCCATAGCGGTGAGCGTGGAATGATCAACCGCAAGGCATTGCAAGAGCAAGCCGCCAATTGGGGTCGTGACGAGAACTGTCAGTATGGAACCAACCCATGCTCAGAGATCATCCTGAAGCCATTTGAGTTCTGCAATCTCTCAACGGTTGTTGTTCGCACAGATGATACTGCAGCAAGTTTAAAGAAAAAAATTGAGATTGCCACAATCATTGGCACAGTTCAATCTACATTTACTAACTTCCCATATCTTCGTCCTGAGTGGAAGAAGAACTGCGAAGAAGAGCGTCTTCTCGGCGTAAGCATGACGGGCATCTATGACTGCAAGTTGACCAGTGGTTTGGAAGGCAAGCCAAAGTTGGTGCGTCTACTTGAAACCCTGCGCGACCATGCCACAGCCACGAACATGAAGTGGGCAGAAAAGCTTGGCATCAATCCAAGCAAGTCCATCACGTGCATCAAGCCAGAAGGAACGACTTCTTGCTTGGTGGATTCGGCATCGGGTCTTCACCCACGTTATGCGGATTATTATTATCGCAGAATCCGCATCGACAAGAAGGATCCGATTTACAATCTCATGAAGGATCAAGGCGTTCCTTGCGAAGATGATGTGATCAATCCTAATAACACAGCAGTCTTCACGTTTGCCATGAAGGCTCCAAAGGGCACAATCACGACAGAGGAACTGCGTGCATTGGATCACTTGGATCTGTGGAAGACTTATCAGGAACACTATTGCCACCACAAACCGTCGATCACCGTTAACTACAAGGACTCCGAGTTCCTTGAGGTCGGCAATTGGCTGTGGGAGAACTTTGATGTCGCTACTGGCATCTCGTTCCTCCCCGGTGGTGATAGCCATACATACGCTCAGGCTCCATTTGAGCAGATTGATTCTGCAACATATGCGGCACATCCTAAAGTTAAGGTTAACTTCAAGGAACTGTCTAAATACGAAGCAGAAGATAATACTGAGTCGGCAAAGGAATTTGCCTGCAGTGCTGGCGGTTGCCAGATAGTCTGATTCTTCCATGGAGCGTAGCACAACGGTGGTGCAATCCGCTGTTAACGGATTGGTTACAGGTTCGAATCCTGTCGCTCCAGTTTAAATGTGGCAGTACAAACGGTGCTAATACTAAATAATAGTATGAATCCAATATGTACTAGATGCAATAGATCTTTTATTTACAATCGTAAAAATGGACATAGAAAATCTTTATGTAATGGGTGTGCGGTTACGATTTATCGCCAAAGAAGAAAACAAAAATGCATAGAATATAAAGGTGGAAAGTGCCAATCATGTGGCTACCAAACATGTGTAGCAGCATTACAATTTCATCACAGAGATCCAAATGAAAAAGATTTTGGATTATCCCACAAAGGGATGCCTCACTCATGGGAAAAAACCAAAAAAGAATTAGATAAGTGTGATCTATTATGTGCAAATTGTCACTTTGAAACACACCATCCAAAACCAAAATAAAAAATAATATAGCCCGAGGAGCATAAAAATAAACCCCTAGGAAAAAAGCCTGGGGTTTTTTTATTCTTGGACGGCTTGTTGCAATAACTTTTTAAGTTGAGGATTTCTATCCAAAACTTTCTTTAGCTCAGCAGGAGAAAGATTAGCCAAGGCAAATTGATCTAGGATAGCTCTCATCTTTTTTGATATTCCAGTATTTGCTTTTGGTGCTTCTTCAGGCTCATCCTCAAGACTCATGGGTGTATTCATGCCACCTGTGTTTATTACATTAGGCTCATCCTCAAGACTCATAGGTGTATTCATACCACCTGTGTTTATTACACCAGATTCACGTGGAATAGTCGCGTTAGGTTGTTGGGAAGCTGAGGGTCTTGGATTTCCTTTTCTATCTCTCAGCAGTTTAGGAATAAAATCATCGAATGGTCTTGAATAATTTTGTTTTACGACACGAGGACGGGATGGCTCCGGAATTTCCTCAAATTTTCCCTCATCAGGTGATGCTGGAACTACAGGATATTCTTCTTTGTAATTTTGTGCAGCCTGAAGCAGTTGCTTAACTATATCAGTAAGAGATTCGGAGGAAACAGGAGCAGCTTGCTTTTTGGCTTGCTCTATTGTTTGATTCAATACATCCTCAAGAGATTCTTCAGGCATATCTTCTTTGGCCTGATATCCTTTATCCAATCTCTTCAACCTATCTTGTTCTTTATAATATTTGTCCAACTGGTATTGATCAATTGATTGTTTGACTAAAGAATTAGTAATATGATTGACATCTGCCCCAACAGCTTTGGCCAATCTTCTTGCTTGGTTTAGCTCTGCGCCGGTAGGTGGTAGAGGTGCAGGAGCTGGTGCTGGAACAGGATCTGGAGCAGGAGCTGGGGTTGCATAGATGGGGTTGTCCCGTGGCGTTGGGTCTGGTGTGCTAAATCCTTCAAAATCAGACAATGGATTTTCTTTTTTGGATTTTGCTTTGGCTTGTTGTGATTTTCTGTCTCGATCCAATTTTACACCAAGTTGACTCACCTCTTTGGCAGTCAAATTTGGATTCATTGCAGCAGTAGGATCACCACCCAAAGCACTTTGGACTCCAAGTCTCATTGCTTCAATTTTTTTTGGATCATCTCCAAACTTTTTTGCCCATCTTTCAACCCAATCAGGAGTATCAGACGAAAGTTCTACTTCCTCGACTTCATCCAAAGCCTCATTTAAGGAGTTTAATTCAACAGTCAAATTATTGAATTGGCGTTGAAGATCTTCAAAACGATTTTTGTATAATTTGGCTATCGAATCCATAAAATTATTTATAAATATTTTAGCCAGCAGTGGTGGGTTGTTCCACGCATTCCTTTTGAGGCCCTTCGAAGTAAAACTCATCGTAATGCTAAGGAACCACCGCTGCTGGCCAAGGTATAAATATATATGTTCTATATGCTCGTAGGGATTGACTACTCTATAACCAGCCCAGCCATCTGCCTTTTTGATGAGAAGCAGGAATTTTGCTTCAAAAATTGTTCTTTTTATTTTTTAACCAATACAAAGAAATTTGCCACAAAGATTGCTCCAAACATCAATGGAGAAGGCTTTGAGGAATATGCCCATGACACCGAAAGATTTGATACCATATCCGAATGGGCCACAAATTTATGTGTTGGTGCTGCAGATGTTGCCATAGAAGGTTATTCATATGGTTCTCATGGAAGAGTCTTCAATCTGGCAGAAAACTGTGGAATATTGAAATACAAGCTCCATAAGCTCGCCGTTCCCGTGACCGTCGTAGAGCCATCCCGCGTCAAGAAACTCGCCACAGGCAAAGGTAACGCAGATAAACAGGCAATGTACGAAGCCTTCCTGAAAGAGACAAAGACCGATTTGGTTTCGGTCTTTGAGCAAAAATCCTTGACAAATCCTGTAACGGACATTATCGACAGTTATTACATTTTAAAATCTTTGGTCAGTTCAAAAATTTAACGAACTACGCGACCAGCGTTCATTCTGGCACTGTTATCCAATTTTTCATGGAATCTTTTCGGAACCTGACCGCTGCTCTTAATTTTATCGATGACTTCCTTGAATTGGCTTCCTACGACCTTTGATGGTGTCAAAGTTGCGTCCATTGCCAGAGAGGGAGTACTTGCACCCCAATCACGAACAATTTTCTTTTTCTTGCAGCTGGGGCATGGTTTCTTTGTGGGAACATCTCGATCCGAAAGATTCAACATTTCATCGAATGTATGATCACATTTTTCACATTTAAACGCATAATTAGGCATTGTTTTTCTTTCTAAAGGTAATTAGCATGTTATCAAACAGGAATCCATGAGAAGGTTCCCTTGGCTTTATTTTAAGTTCCATTTTTGCTTCTTTGGGAGTTCTGTTTCCCTTGCTAAGATTGCAATCCCTGCAAGCAGCCACCATATTGACCCATGATGAAGATCCTCCCTTTGATTTGGGGATGACGTGATCAATGGTGGCATCCTTGTCGGTAAGTTCAATTTTGCAGTATTGGCAGCAATATTGATCTCTTTGCAGAATATTCTTTCTTGTCGGAGCAACCCGTTTGAAAGGAAGCTTCACGTAGTATTTCAGCATCAAAACCTTTGGAATTCGGACAATCTTTGATACAGATACCACTTCATAGAATTCATTGTCATCAACGCTCCAAACCTTGTCTTTGCTCAAAAGTTTAAAAGCTTTGCTTACAGTGATAATATTTAAAGGAGTGTTATCCTGATTCAGCAAGAGTACCTGCTTCTTCATACCTTTTAAGTATTTATGAAATTCTAAATATTTTACAGCCATGGATAATAAACAAGATAGACAATTTTATTGGGAAGTCAAGCAATTTTTGAACACTAATCCACAACCAGCTGTCAAAAAACAGCAAGGTTATGAATTGAAGCAAGTATCAAAAATGATAATGGAATCAAACAATCCATACAGAACTTCACCATTCCACCAAGACATTACTTCTTCTGAAGTTGTTGGAGAAGTCATGAATTATCTTGGACGCCAAAATTCAAAGAAGCCGATAAACTCGGCTGCACATGCAACCACTACGCATACCAATCCATTCACCGTTTTGCGTGAAGGAATCTTTGACACGGTTGCATCAAATGCTGCTAAAATGGTAGCTTCTGCTTCTTTGGGAATAGCACCACAACAAAGTGTATCTTCGTCTTCATCATCTGGATCCCCGCTCCCGCAAAGCATTCAACTTCCAGATGGTACATGGGTAGATCAAAATGGCAATCCCATTCCCGGTCCTCCTGGTTCAGGAAGCCCATCTTCAAGTCCTGCTCCAGGATCAAGTCCTGCTCCAGGATCAAGTTCAACAGGATCTTCCACTCCATCTGGAATGTCTCCAATGACAGCACCATCATCCGGTGCTGGTACTGCTTTATCATTTGACGATAAAATAGACAATTTAATGAGAGCAAGAGCAATGCCAAGAGGTGAAGGTGAAAACAGAAGTCCAGAAGAAAGAGCAGCTGCAAGAGCCGAAAGAAGAGCCAGATCCTCTGCAATCGCAGCAGCAAATATCGACTTGCGTCAAGATAGACAAAGACAACAAGATGAATTGATGAAAGCAAGAGAAGAGGCAAAAAGCGCTGAAGCAGCGTTGGCAGCTTCTGCTAGAGAAGAAGCAGGACCGATGCCTAGCGGAACAGGGGCTCCTGTTTCGATTGGTGCAGAAGAATTAAAGAGAGCAAAAGAAGCGAGAGCTCGGGCAAATGAACTAAGTAGACAACGACGCAGAAGTGAAGATTTAATCAATCCTGGTTCACCGGAAATGGGACAATCAAGAGTTGCAGTTCGATATGCGGACAAAGCTGCAGAAAATGCTTTGCCTTATGGAGATCGGCCCATATCTCCATTTTACAGAATATCAAGAAATGAATTTCAACAACAATTTGGTCGTGATTATGATGCCAGTGGTGGGGCAAATACTGCAAATATGCGAGCTTTACAAAACTGGAAGACCGATCTTCCAGGTCGCCTTACACGTGGTGAAGAATCATGGCAAGACAAGATGGTTCACCAAGCCGCAATGGAATACGGAAATAAAAATCTTGATTTGTTAAAAGCAGCTAATGCAGGTGATCCAGAAGCAGCAGAAAAATTCTTAGAAGGATTAAAACAAGCAAGAAACAAGGCAAGACTTGAAAACCCAGTATCAGATTATAAATTATCTGATTTAGATGTACCACCAGAACCTGGACAGGGCTCTTATGGACGACCACAAAAGGTTTCAACCGGAAGGACGTTGCCAACAAAAGAAGTACAAAGAGAGCCAAAACTAGAACCTGTTAGTACCCCGGCTTACCGAAGATGTCCTGGGCCTGGATGCGGATAAGGCAAATTTAATGAATTTACTAGCAGATCTATATCGCAACAAAGCAAGAGATCTCCAAGAACAGCTTTTCAATCTTGAAAGAGAATTGAAAAGCCTGGATGAAGGTGTTGTTTCTTCCACTACAGAAACATTAACCGACCCATGGACCATGGGTGCTATAGGTTTATTGATTGGAGTTGATAAAGCAACTAAAAAATTTCAACCTTCATATCCAACACCAACTTCTTTCATAGGTCACGCAGAACATGAATTTACTAATTTTCCAGTTGGAAGAGGAATTTTGAAAATGGGCAAGGAAGGGATAAAAGCCGCTGCAAGCCCCATTCAATCATCAAGGGCTATAGGACAGGCTGTATCCGGTGCAGCAAAAGGAGTTCAGCGGGCGGTTCAATCACCAGCAGAAGCTGCAAAAGCTACTGGCAAAGGAGCAGCAAATGTACTAAGGTTTGGAACCGGTGTTGTTGCTCCCCTGGCAGCTGGACATGTTACCAAAGAACTTGTACAGTCAGGTCTCGACCTGACTGGAATAGAAGAACTTCAGTCTGGTCTTGATAAGGGAAACCGTCCAAGTGCAGGTGATGTAATTTCCAGTGGAGCTGATTGGGCAGCAATGCAAGGAACTGGACAAGCTCTAGGCAATTTGTTTGCAGGAAGAGCTCTAGGTAGTGGGTTAGCTACTGCAGCCGGTCTTGGAGCCATGGCTGGTGCAGTTTCACCTTTTGCCATATATGCTGGTAGTGAAGGAGCATACCTTCCTATGAAGTATTGGGTTAATCCAAAGATTTTGAAAAAATATACTGATATAGATCCTGAACAACCTTTAGTAGATTTTGTTTCCCAACAAGCAAGTGACGTTGCATATTGGGCATCTGGCGGTGAAGAAACTTATGCCAAAAATCCAGACATCGAAAAAATATATGATAAGTACGATCAAATGAAATCAAAGACACAGAAAGATATTGAGAAGAAATCTCAAGAACCCGCGACACTTCCGCCATTCTGAGATAAATAACTTGTAGTATGAAAAATGAAATAATAAAAAATCTTTTGGAATATAGATACAGAACAAATCTGTTGTATGATTTGCTGAAAGATAATAATTATTTTAACTTTGATATTTCTCAAAGACATGCTTCAAAAATTCTTCATGAGACCATAATACAAAAAACTTTGATTACAAATAACAAGAAGACGAGACCAGTTTATCTTGTAAATGACAAATTAATCAAAGAGGGAGTTGGAAAAGCTGCAAAAGCAGTAGAAGCAGCAAGGATAGCAAGGGAAGCAGAAGCAGCAAGGATAGCAAGGGAAGCAGAAGCAGCAAGGGCAGCAGCAGAAGCATCAGGTACAAAACCTACAGTGCCTCAAAAAAAACTAGAAGATGGTTCAACTTCAAGCACATCTAAACGAGGTGGTATTACAAGAGAACCTGCAAAAGATGTTCCTGAGCCAACTTCAGGTGAATCGTATGAGCTAGCCCCAGAATTTACTCCTCCCTCAGCTACACCTAAAGTAAGTGAAATAAAAACATTTACAAAGGAGGAATTAGATGCCTTTACACAAAAATCTTTTGAAAATCTTAAGGAATTTGTTTATAACAATGTAAAAGAAGGTTCATATACTCCTGAAGAACTCGCTAAATTAGTAAAAGATCAAATTTCACAATTTCAAATTCAAAACGCAGAAAATTTTTCACTAACTCCAGAAGTTTTGGAAGTTGTAAATCGTTTAAATGATGCAGTTCCAGAAATGATAAAAGATGCTATGGAAATTTCAGCGGCATCAAGAAAAGCAGCAGAGACACTCGGAATTTCTGATGTAGTAAAAACAACTCCTGAAGAACCTTCAGATTTGGGATTAAAAATATCAGATGGGACTAGAACTGAAAAAACAAGTTCCAATTTATTAACAAATTTAAAACGTGCACTCGCAACCGTAACAACAGCTTCAACTGTTGCTAATGCAACACCAAAAATCCCAGAAATACCAGAAACACCTAGACAGACAGAGATATCCACTCAAAGTATTTCCGAACCAGTAAGAGTAGAAACCGGGCGAACACCATCGACTCCAGCCCCAGCTCCAGCTCCTGCTCCAACCCCAGCTCCAAAACCAGCCCCAGCTCCAGCTCCTGCTCCAACCCCAGCTCCAAAACCAGTTCCAGCCCCAGCTCCTGCTCCAGCCCCAGCTCCAGCCCCAGCTCCAGCTCCTGCTCCAGCACCAGCTCCAGCCCCAGCTCCTGCTCCAGCACCAGCTCCTGCTCCAGCACCAGCTCCAGCACCAACTCCGACTCCAACACCAACTCCGACTCCAACACCAACACCACCACGACCACCAAATCCTCAACCACCCGAAAAGACTGAGAAAAAAGAAGAAAATCCATGGTTATTGCCACTTTTTGGTTTTGGTAATGTAGCAAGCACTCCATATACCCCAGAGGGACAAAGCAGGAATATTGAATTAGGTCTTGGATTGGAAGCATTAGGAAAATACGCAACAAGACAGGTAATGAGATGAATAAACCATTAAATGCCCTTCTCGATTATAGATTTAAGACAAAGTTATTAGCTGAGCTTTTAGAAGCCAATTCATATTTTGATTTGGATTTATCCGCAAAGCATGCAGAAATGATATTTGAGGATGTTGCAAATCAAGCATCTTTGATTTGTGAAAATGAATTGCCTGTTCCCAAGAATTTATTTAAAAAAAGCATACTTAATGAACAGGTTCCCCCCGCCAGACTTGCCAAGGCATTGGAATTCTTAAAAATTAAAAGAGAAGCAATAGAAGCAGCAAGTGCGGCAAAGAAAGCAGAAACAGCAGCAAAGGCAGCACAAGCAAAAAAAGCAGCGGAAATACAGGAAATTCCTATTCCAATTGCAGCTGTGACCAAGGGAATCACCCCATCACAACAAGAAGGTTTGGGAAAAGCCACAGCTGAATTGCTTTCCGGAGAAGCACTAAAAAGAGCACAGGCAAAAAGATACGAATCTCCAGAGGAATTGGCAAATGAATTGAGAGCTGAAATGACTGCTCGCTTTCTCCAAGTAGGAAAGGAATCAGATCCCAGATTAGTACAATTGCAAAAAAGAATGGGTCCATATATCGAC
>Ga0172367_10009383_pt1 | contig 10750 bp, 9 predicted proteins | sample Lak10m_FD_114542 | JGI IMG/M metagenome (GOLD analysis project Ga0172367, IMG submission 114542) | Freshwater microbial communities from Kabuno Bay, South-Kivu, Congo - kab_022012_10m | ecosystem: Environmental > Aquatic > Freshwater > Lake | place: Democratic Republic of the Congo: South-Kivu...
CCCAATGCCTGCCACACCCCTAGAGACCGTAATCCAGGAGGGCCGTAAGGTCACCCACGGCACCATCGTCCGTAACATCGTGAGGATGGCCAAGCTCATGCACTCCGTCCACACCGAGCGCAAGATCGATGGCGTCCTCTCCGCCACCGGCCCCGACTCTGGCTTTTTCCTGGAGGAGGACGGCACATTCAGCCTCAAGGTCACCAGCACCGATACCTTCGACTATGACATGGAGGACGCGGGCATGAACTACGGCATTGTCGGGGACTGGCAGCAGTTCTTCCAGCTCTCCTACCGCTACGTCCTCTGCTGCTACCAGTTCCCGGCCAAGGACAAGGACGTCGACAGCGGCGAGTGGAAGGAGAACCCATACTACGACTACGTCGACGACCTCTTTGACGGCAACCCCCACAAGGCCCGCGCCTTCCGCCTTGTCTCCCACGTCCTCTACCAGCAGAAGCTCGTCCCGGACATTGACACCCACTGCGAGGCCGAGTACGACGACCGCTCCCACGTCTCCCTCTACGAGTTCCTCCTCATGGACACCAGGGACTCTATGTGCATGGAGCCCAAGGGCAAGTGCAAGTGCTGCTACTGCAAGTAGATCGGTTGTTTTCACCGGTTTGTACATAGAAACGAATAAATTAGCTATGCTATGATCCCCGTCTTGATGTCCTCCCGGATCACTCTCTCGTCCTCGTACTTCTGCCACTTGCTCGTCATGATGGTGATCTGGGCCTGGGCGACGTCTAGCCGCTCCTTGATCATCCCCTGCCTCCTCAGGAGGTCCTCATCGCTGATCCTGGAGAAAGGCCTCCTGGGCTTGGGGGCCTTGGCCTCCTTGGGCTTCTTGGAGATCCCCGCATCCTTCACAGCGGTTGCCTTGGATTTCGGCGCACCGATCGCCTTCTTGCTTGGCTTCTTCTTAGCCGGTTTCTTGCCGGCACCACCCTTCTCCTCAGCATCGTCGACCTCCTCGCCCTCGTCGTTCTCAATGCCCTCCTCCATCTCCTTCGTGAGAGACTCGTCGTCTTGCACTTCAGTCGACATCCAACAGCCTATGTCAACGATGGGGCCTCACGCTCCCTCTCCCCGAACCCGAGAATCATGAACTCATTTTTTTCCACGGCCGTATCCGGCGATATACACCACAAAAAAATAAAGACAAACGGTGCCGGAACCCCGCCGCTTCTTCCTCCCATGGCAGACCGTGGCCCATGGACTGCCTCCCGGACCGCACCTATGTGACCTACCCATCCCAGGTCACCTACACGGATGGATGCACCATGTGCACCTCCGTGTGCTACATGCTCGGCTGTGGGCTGATCAGCGGCTACAACATCGGGGTTCCACCTTCCAGAGAGCAGATGGAGACCGTCATGCAGGTGGCGAGCATCGTCCATCGCAAGCTCAGGAGGAACAGCCAGTACGAGCAGCACCTCTTCTCCGTCATGGACGTCCAGGGCGTCATTGGACTCCCGGACGGGATCTCCTCGGAGGAGGTCATGGGGTCGGTGGGGCCGCTGCCCGAGGGCTTCATCGTGTCCTACGAGGACTCCGAGGACAATCCATGCACCATCACAGACATGAAATCCTTTATTCACAACCTGCAGGACCAATCCGTAGCACTCCTCACCGTCCACGACCACACCACGGCGATCTACAGGAGAGATATGGACCACTGGTACTTCGACCCCATGGTGGCCAGCTTCAGCTACTTCCGCGACAGCGACACCCTCGTCAGGAACCTGTCCTGCAAGATCCCACCGTCCGCGGGGACCTTCACCGGCGTCGTCTTCAGGTTGAAGCCGCCGTCTCCGCCACATCCCGGGCGGGGGGCATCATCGTGAGCGTGTTGCCCTCGATCTTCCACACGTTGCCCAGCTCCAGGGCGATGGACTCGCTGCGGAAGGGATGGGTGATGCACATGGAGCTGAACACAAACTTCATCTCGATGTCGGCCGTCACGGTGGACACCTCCAGCGCGTTCTTGGAGTGGTTCTTCACCATGCTCCCACGGATGCACCTCATGGCTGGGGCACGGCGGCTCAGGGCGTGGGACATCCAGGCGCTGGTCTCCGCCATCTCCTCGGGCGTGAGCTCCGCCCTGAGCTCCGAGTTGAGCTGCTGCATCGTGATCTCGCTCTTGATGTACTTCCCCTTGTGCTGGGCCGTCAGGCGCTTGCAGGCATCCGACTGCACCGTCCTCTTCCTCAGCATCTCCCTCATGATCTGGTTCTCGATGTGCTTCATCGTGACCTTCTTGGCCTGCCTCATGATGGCCCCCGTCTGGTTGGCGACGATGTCGTACCTCTTGCATCCGTGGTCCGTGTCAATAAACTTGCCCGGGATGCTGGAGAGGCCCTCCTCCCAGTCCGATGGGGTCTCGTTCCCCGCCATCTTTGCCACGTTCACACACAGGCCATCCAGGCAGCTGTTGCAAGCCGGCATGAACACCATGTCCAACACGTAGCCCGTGGCCCCCTGCTTCGCCTGGATCACGTGCCTCGTGATGCCGAGGTTGTTCTGCTCCATGAATCTCATGCAGGCCTGCACCGCCTTCGCCTGGCTGCTCCAATCCAGCTCCGAGGAGTCCTTCCCCCTCACGAGGCTGCGGGCGGAGACCTTGCAGGCCCCGATCCTGGACTTCACCTCCCACGCGCCCAGCCTCTTCGAATTGGTGAACCTCTGATGGAAGACGAGGTTGGAAGCCACCTGGGATGGGACGGCCTCCTCCAGGAACACCCCCTCCCCCTCCAGCGACCCGATGCCAATGTCGTTCTCGGCGTCGGAGTGGAGGCCCTTGACGTGCTTCAGCATGGCCTCCCTCACCTCGTGGCAGCTCTCGAAGAGCGTGTTGTTGGCGTTGAGGATCCGGGCCGCGTGGGCCTTGAAGCTCATGATGTCCCCCGTGGACGGGAGCGGGACGGGGACCTTGACCATGGCGGTGCCCAGCGACTGGGTCTCTCCGTCCGTTCTGGTGAGCTGGCACCGGATGAGAGTCTGGCAATCCTCCGGTCTCATCACCGCCGCGGTGGAAGGCACCCATCCCTCGAGCGAGACCATGTTCATCGTCGTGACCACCGCCTGGCTGTCGTACCTCCTCAGGGCGTCCGAGGAGCTCGACTCCTTCTGTCTCAACTGCTGCTTGGTCGACTGTCTCCAAGACATACCCGTCCGAAAACGACCATGCCCACACCGGTGATTCCAGCCTAAATACACATCCATGGCATGGCTTCCAACAACAGCCTCAGTAAGCATCCACCAGCGCGTCGTAGCTGTCCTCCCTCCTCCCGCGCCCCAGCGCCACGGAGACCACCAGCGCCGCCACGATCCCGGCCGCCACATAGGCCATCACCGTGAGGCTCACCATGGTGTAGTCCGTCTTGCTGGGCTTGTCCTGCACCCGGGCCGTCATCTCTCTCAGGTAGACGTCCACACCCCACAGGCCCTGCAGGCTGCGAGACTGGATGACGTTGACCATGCCCTCCACCACGGATTGAACCACGTCCTCCACCTTGAGGAACTCGGAATCCACGAAGCTCACCACCTCGATGGACACGGAGTCGATCGGCAGCACCGTGGCCTGCCTCCTCTGCAGTGGGACCGGGGCCACGACCATGTCCCTCTCGCTGTCGATCACCCCCATACGCTTCAGCCAGTCCGGGAAGACGTAAGGGCTCGCCCTCCCGTCCTTCACAAAGGCGGTGTCCACCCCCGTCGTCACCTCGGCCGGGCGGAAGCTCTCGTAGATCTTCCTCGAGGTCTGCATGTACACCCTCCACTCCCTGGCGTACCTGGTGTTGTGGAGCTCGGTGAGCGTGGTGACGGGGGTCCGGATGCCCCTCACCATCACGATGGCATCCTCCACGGCCCGGCTCAGGTTGTGGCTGAGGGAGTCCAGCCAGTACCCGACTCCCGGGGCCGTATCCATGGTCAGATACCTGGGATTCACCGCCGTGCCCAGGGTCTGCGACAGCACCGTGGAATTGATCAGCACCCAGAGCGTGTATCCCACGGCCACACCCTTGGCGGGAGGGGCGCGGCAGGTGGTGTTCCGCACAAAGTCGTCCCCCAGCCATGCCTGGGTCTGCAGGGCATGAGCCGGGTAGCTGTACAAACCCCTCTCGCAGTACCACTGGCACACGCGCTCGGTGCTGTTGGGGGAGACGTACCTCGCCAGCCATATCGAGTTCTCCGGCTTGAAGCGGTTCAGCCCCACGCAGAACTGCACGTCCGAGGAGCTGCGGGAGAGGATCGTGTCGATGTCCCTCAGCAGCACGGACTGGTACGGCACCCAGTTGATCTCCAGGAACCCATTGTACATCCTCTGGAACGCCACCAGCAGCCGGAGGTCGATGACGTAGTTCCCGCTCTGGTCGAGGTACTCGAAGCCGTAGGTCTGGGCGAATTCATGAGGAAAGTGCAGGAGACCCTTCTCGTAGTCCATCCACGCCCCTCCTCCCTGCCTCACCCATCCGTAGGCGGTGAGGTTCTCCAGCGCCACCGCCCAGGCATCGAACGACTCCTCGCAACTCCCCAGCCCATGCACGGCCTCCACCATGGCGTCGTTGAAGTAGGAGGTGCCCTCCATCAGCTTCTCGTAACAGCAGTACATCTGGGCCGAGGAGCACCACGGAGCCACGTCCGTGAGGAAGTTATAGCTCGGGCCGGTCTCCCCGCGCTGGTCAAGCACGAACACAACATACCGGGAGTCTGGGAACGGGTGATCGTAGGTCAGGTTCACGGACCACTCCCTCCTCTCGAAGTCGTAGTTGTTGATCGTCGCGGAGTGCAGAGTCGCCGTGGTCATCACGTTCACATCGTCGTACACCGGCATGTAACCCTGCCCATGGACCATGGCAACGCGCACCGCCAGCAGGAAAACCCACTTCCATCCTCCCATCATCCCCACCTTCCTTCCCTCTCCCAGACCCTCCTCACGGCTTTATACACACCACTCCCACAAAGTGACGGTCATTCGGGCTTTAATCAAAAGCAACCACCAATGGGAGATCGACGGCATCTACAAAGCGGTGTAGGTAAGTTTCTCCACGTAGTACATAGCACCCATCACCACCATGGGGAGCATGGTAGATGCCACGCTCACGTTCTTCAGCCTCTCAAACAGCGCATGGCGCTGGGTCTCGTAGGACGTCGTGTTGGTGTTGTTGAAGTCGCTGAAGTTCGTATAGTTGGTGTAGTCGGTGGAGTTGTGGGTGCTGTTCGTCTGGTTGGATTGGAAAAACATACCAACAGAGGGCACATACTTGCCCGCCAGCCTGACAATGGCATGGAACATGCCACTGACAAGCAGGATGACGAGGATGTAGGCCGACAGGAGGAGCAATGGTCTGTACTGGTCTGTAAAGAACCATGCCATAATGGCTGCTGCCGCATTGTAGGTGCCGGTGGCCTTGAGGACGATGAAACCCACGATCGCGGACAGAAAGGCGGTCATGGGGTTGACGTTGGCAAGGGCTGCGGCCTGTGCCAGCATCACGGAGGGGGACGAGAGCGGTGAGACGCGCCCGTTGTTGTTGGTGATGGTGCGACGCTGTGGGATGTCCACACGGAGGTTGTTGTAGGTCTTTCCACTGCGAGTAGACATGAGTCGGGGATGGATGATACCACCACGGTAGAGACCATGTTTAAATACTACAGTCTGTAAATCCATGGGTGGGGTAATCCGGTAGGACGGTGGTAACCGGTATGATGGGTGACCGTATACTCCCAGAGCCTCCCAGGGAGAAGGGGGGGAGGGGCCTGAGATTTTCCATAACACTTATTTCTTTTTTTCTACGGTTACATTGTAACGTATAACGGTTACAGTATAGTAACTGTATGTATGTATATGTATAGTATTAGTAAAAAAGTAGGACTAGTATAGTATAGAGTAGGATAGTAGTAGTATAGTACAGTAGTAGTAGTATAGTATTAGTTAATAGTATAATATGTGTAGTAATTATGTGATATATAGTATAATTATGCATATGATTATGATATTATGGTAGGATAGTAGGACAGAGAAAAAAAAAACTTGTCCTTCAAGATTTGGCCAGCCCCCCCCTCCCTTTCCTGGGAGCCCTGGGCTAAAAGTATAATTATAAAACACACCACCCCTCCTATTATTACAGTGATATGTAGGGGTACTCTGACTACCCACCCTTCACACTATGTTTGAGGGGGTAGTCCATGTCAGGGCCTGATTACCAGGACCCTGTTCTTGTTCTGTATGCTGGTTCTAAGCTTGTCCATTGCGCACTTCTTCATCTGCTGGACCGCGATGATCTGGCTCCCCACCCTGACCTCGTACCTCGTGCTGTTCTGGCAGCACCAGTCCTGGACGGCGCTGCCCTCGTAGGAGGAGCACACGTAGCTGATGGGGATGGAGTCCTGGGCGAAGAGCGTGGTCTCCAGCGGCTTGGAGATTTCACCCTGGAAGAACCCCTCCATGTTCTCGATGGGTGGGAGCGCGTACTTGGCGATGGTGACGGTCTCCTGGATCTCCTCCGGGGTGAAGTTGATCTTGACCCCCTGGACAGTCTTGTCGGAGGCGTCGCAGGCGGTGGTGATGGGGACTCCCATGGTGCTTCCCTTGACGGGTATGGTGTCCCCGATGCAGGAGACGATGTGCCAGAAGACGCCGTCCAGCTTCCCCACGTGGACCCATGCCTTGGTGGCCTTGGTGGGTGCCATGAGGGAGGTGCACAGGTTGTAGAACTTGCTCTCCTCGGTGGGGTTGGCGGCTGTGACCTGGTTGATGATGGCCCCGCTCACCGAACCACCCGGCTCGTGGCGGTCCATGAAGCTCTCGATTCGGATGGGGGCGGTGAGCTCGGTGAGGATCCGGTCGTAGTTGCTCTGCCGGTTCTCGGCGTTGCTGGAGATGCCGGGATGGGTGGGTGAGTCCTCGTAGCCCCTGACCAGCATTGCGGCGCAGTGCCCCATGATGGGCCTGGGCTCGCTGGACTTGCTCTGGATGTCGCTGGACTCGACGTTGGCCGCCTTGGCACTCATGAGGACAAGCTTCATCTTTGTATTGTAGATGTGCTCCCCGAACTCCCCGCACTGGCGGATGACGTTCTTGATCTGGTCGTCGGTCCATTGCTTGAGCATGGGGCTTGCCCTCAGCACTCCGTGGAGCTTCTCCTTGATGGCGTCCACGGTTGGCCCCTTGAGCTGTGGGTACCTGCTGTAGAGGGTGTGGTGCTTGGAGCAGAGCCTCACGCAGAAGCGGCACATGAATTCATACTGGGTCTTGGCAAAGTTGGCGCTGTCCTCGCAGTCCCCCTTGAAGTAGCTCTTGACGTACTCCATCCTGTGCTCGGGCTGGAGGTGGGAGAAGAGGGTGGAGAGGGTGGCGTTAGCGTTGCGGTAGAAGATGTCGCTGAAGGGGATCATGATATCCTCGCTCATCTGGTAGTCCACGATCCCATTCTTCCCCGCCTTGTCACGGATGGTGGAGGTGGTGGTGGTGCCGTCTGGATTCTCGACCACCTGGATGATGAAATCCCCCTTGTCCGAGTCGATGACCGGCTTCATGTCGCTGGCGTAGCTGTAGTCGCTGGAGAGGAGCGGGGCGAGGTTGGACAGGCAGGCGTTGGCCATGTCCGCGGTGACGGTCTCGGTGTGGGCGATCCCCGTGATCTTGAAGAGGGCGGCCACCATGCCGAAGGTGTCGACGGGGGAGGCCCTGGCGGCCTCGATCTTGGTGTTGATGATGGTGTCGAGGTTGGGGAGGAAGTCCATCATGGTGTTGCAGATGCTGCTTGCAAAGACACCGTTGATGATGCCCTCGGGGTGGGGCTTCATGCCCTGGTCGGAGAGGTTCTTGTGGAACGTCTGGGTGATGACGTTCTGCCTCATGTTGTACTCGTTGATCCTCTGCTGGGGCATGGAGACGAGCTTGTCCTTGATGGTGAGGAAGTGCTTGAGCGCCTGGGCGTTGATCTCCCGGAATCTCGAGAAGAGGTCATTCGGGAGTGGTACGGTCTTGACCACGAGGTCGATGTCGGGCTGCACGGGGTCCGCCCCGATGTTCATGAAGGGGGTCACGCTGGATTCATGGCCGTCCGTTGGAGAGAGGGAGGCCATCACGAGGAGCGTCTCCAGGGGGACCCGCCCCGTGGTCATGTGGATGTCCTTGATGGCATGCACCCCGTTCCCCTGCATCACCACCTGGTTGACGGAAGGGCCATGGGCTACGGCCATCACCTGCAGGTCCCTGATCTCGGCGTGGGCCAGGTCACCCGCCACCACGAAGATGTCCTTGCCCACCTTCATCGTGGGGTAGGAGGAGTGGCCGTTGATCCATGCCATGGCGTTGTCCACGATGGGGAAGTCCTCGTCGTTGTGCTTGCAGTAGATCTGCATCGCACAGACGAAGGGGTGCTGGCACTGGCTGGGGATCAGCTGCTGTAGACTCTCGCCCTGCTTGCACAGGCGTGTGGTCATACTTTGCAAAAACGGATGGGTTTGAGATTTATATACTGTATATTACACTGCGCCGTCCTCGTCGGAGGAAGGGCTCATCTCCGAGTGCTTCCTCTTGGCCGTCTCCTTGTTGGGGCAGGTCGGGGTGTAGGTCTCGTAGACGATGGAGTCGGAGAGGAGCCTGACGCTGCCCAGGTTCCCCGACAGGTGGCAGACGCCGGGGTAGCTATCGGAAAACCCCCTGCTCCAGGCTAGCGCCTTGATCCTGAATTCCTTCCAGTGGGTGTTGGACAAGGCCGAGCAGTCAGAGGTGAGCCTCTCGGACATGCTCTCCCTCCGGATCGCCCTCTCCACCTTGTCCAGGAGCGCCTCTGTCTGATCCCTGGAAGATAGCTGAAAGATAATCGATCTCCTCCTTTCCTCCGTCGTCGAGTCCATCCTGTCCAATGGGGTCATCTGTGTCTATGAAGCTGACGACGGACTTAATACTGTCATAGGTTGTATGCGATACGGCCTTCCGGACAAGATACGCGGTGTCGGGGTTCCTGAAGAAGGGGGTCTCGTTGGCGATGTCGTGCCACCAGCGCTTGATCACGAGGTGGACGAACCGGTAGATGTCGTCGAAGGTGTCGGAGTGGCATCCGGAGATGACGCTCTGTAGGTGGGGAGGGATGACCTTCATGTAGTAGTTGGTGAAGGTCTTCCCTTCAATGGTCTCCTTCTGCTTCAGGCAGCGTATCAACCTCCTCATGTTCCTGAGATCCGGGCTGTTGATCTCCCCGGGAGCCATGGAGAAGCAGATCAGCCGGTCGATGAGAAGGAACGTCCTCCTGTGGGTGGCCCGGTTCGCGCACTCGTTGGTGGGGACGGACCTTCGGATCCAGTTGATGCAGGCCATGCATGCCGTCAGCCTCTCGTTCTCGCTCTTGGCGTTCTGGCACACGTTCTGGATGATACTCCATGTGTAGGGTGTCGGCTTCCACCGGTTGTGGAGCATGGCGGAGAAGGTCCTGACGGTCTTGCTCCTGCGGTCCTGGTGGGCGTGGAGGAGTACCCCGCAGAGGATGCACACGTCGTGGCTCGGCAGCGTGTGCCCCGTGATGAGGGAGACCTGGCTTGTACTGAACTCCGTATCGGGTTGGGTTGGTTTATGGATTTCCGTGCTCATGGCACCAAGGGGGGTGGAGTGTGGTAAGGGCAGCGTAGCCCCTCCCTGGAGAATTTAAGGCCGGGGCGGGGAGAAGCCCATGTCAAATTCAACCCAATTCAGGCATGCCACGGAATATGGAGCAAGACAGGCTTTACGGAGATCTTATGGAACCCTGTGCAGAGACGATGGATCTGAAGTATCTCCAGTACAGGAGGGGGATGTCCATAAATGTCACCGGGCACGAGTACTGTGTCTGTACCATGTTCGACATCAGCGGCCTGTGTGTCGAGGGTGGTAAGTCGGTCATGCACTTCTTCCTCCGCAGGAACAACCGGGGTGGGTTCTCCCCTTACATCAACGAGAACGACGAGAATTGGATCAGGCTCAGGAATGAGCGGAATTTCCCGGTGTACAGGGTTTGCAACGCCGCTCCCTTGGATACCGCGGTGGATGGTTGCTGCGTGTTCTGCTTCGTCTATGGCAAGGAGCGCTTCAGGAATGTTCCGGTGGTGGTCAAGCAGATGGTCTACAGGGACAAGGAGTCGCATAAGGTCGACCATACTTTTGTCTTTGGGGTGTGCAGGCATTGCAATGACCCCAGGAACTTTGAGTTCTTGGATACCATCGTTGGGCAGCACCTGAATCACCGCGTGTTCAGTTACCACGTGTACGACACGGATACCAGGGCCAAGCCGAGGGACTATTCCACCAGTTCGAGGATTGACTACACCCCGTTGGCGTCTTTGGAAGATGGTCCCTTTGTTTGCTCCAAGCGGGAGAGGCCCTCGGGCCCCTCGGTTGGATTACCGGAGAGGGGTGCGAAGCTTTCACGCAGGGTGGATGATCTGGAGGCTTTCATTGGGAAGGTGACCACTCTCGTCATGGGTCAGGAGGATAGGTTGCATGAGGTGAAGGCCTCCCTGGGTCGATTCATGAGGTCTTACTGCCGGGCCCCGTCAAATACTGAAGGCCCCGGCATAGTCCCGTCAAATACTGTAGGCCCCGGCCTGGCCGAGGCAAATACTGAAGGCCCCGGCCTGGCCGAGGCAATTACTGAAGGCCCCGGCCTGGCCGAGGCAAATACTGAAGGCCCCGGCATAGTCCCGTCAAATACTGAAGGCCCCGGTGCCGGCCCGGCCGAATACTGAAGGCCCCGGTCCGACC
>Ga0172367_10009384_pt1 | contig 10748 bp, 7 predicted proteins | sample Lak10m_FD_114542 | JGI IMG/M metagenome (GOLD analysis project Ga0172367, IMG submission 114542) | Freshwater microbial communities from Kabuno Bay, South-Kivu, Congo - kab_022012_10m | ecosystem: Environmental > Aquatic > Freshwater > Lake | place: Democratic Republic of the Congo: South-Kivu...
CATTGTCTAACAGACTCGAATGTCATTACATATGGAAGACATCACTTTTCATTATCTAAATGTCTATGCTGATGTACCTCATCTATATTTATTCAATAGCTACTAATAATAGTCGCAGTATCACGAATCACTCATGGTTGATCAGATATTGTAAAACGACAATAAAATTTTGAGACAACATCATCTGAATTTCCTATTCATCACTGTGATCTTTCAAATTTTGAATTTAATCCATTAAATTTTTTTCATTCAATTCTCTTTGCCAAATTTAATACATCTGATACAACAGCACTAGCTGTGGCTTTTCAACCTGCTCATGGTCAAGCATAAAATGTATTTGCACAATCTCACAATATATCTATGGCATTTGTTACGCCTGAAATTTTTGAAAGTTGTTTATCTTCAGACAATAAAACTGGACCTACAAAAGCATTCAATAAATTATTTTCAGTTTTAGAAACAATTCACAATGATCTTATTTTCATTCATAATTTCCTAGCATATTGAAAGTCTATACCATCAAGTCATGTTATTCAATTTATATCAATTTGACTCAAATCTAATAATTTTCAAAATCACATAGCTGAAAGAATAGATAATTTGTATGCTGCATCTATTCATTCTACATCATTTCTTGGATCTCTTTCTGCATATCATAGCTCTTGAGCATCCTTTAGTACATCGGCAAAACTACGAGAAGGATTAGACTCAAGTTCTGAAATAATATAATTTGTAGTACCATTAATAATTCATTTAATAGAGAACAAACTATCTCAAATAACTCAATTACTCAATGTATTTATAACTGGAATTCATCCAGCTACAGCTGCTTCAAAACCAAGTCAAACTCCATTAGAAGATGCAGTTGATAATAAGATATCTCAATTTGATGCTATCAAATCCTTATTTGCTGTAACAACAGATTTTCAAGATCTGATTGCTGACATAATTAAATCATTTGATTGATCAATTCATCACATAGTTTCTACAACAATGTCCAATTCTGAATCTCATATAATTTTATCAACAGAGTCTACAAATAATTCTGGATTTGATTCAAGTAGTTTATTACTTTTCGATCAAGCAGAATTCCTTGTATAAACCGATTTAAGTTCTATAGCTTTTCAAAGTTTAGATGCATAAGAAGATTGCTGAGACAACAACATATTTGCTGCTTCAGATCAAACTGTTCATAGTCAAACTATTCAAATATTTATCTTATCCATTATGATTAAATTTAATTTATAAAAAACAATGCTTTTATATTTTTCCTAAAAATGAAAAAAATTGACAAATCTAGGACAAAACTACAAATCACCTAAATCAAGCGTAGCAAAGTAATCCGAAAGATTTTCTGCTCTTCTTATTAATTTAACATCTCCATCGGATTTTAACAAAAGTTCACTACAACGAAGTTTACCATTGTATTGAAATCACATAGCATATCAGTGAGCTCAAGCATCATGGATAGCTAGATAATCTCATATTTCGATATTTGGTAAATCTCTTTGTACTGCAAATTTATCATTATTTTCACAAAGACTTCATGTAACATCATATAATTTATCCTTATCCGAGGACTCTTTTCACAATACAGTTATATGATGGTAAGCCCCATAAATTGCTGGTCTCATGAGATTGGACATACTAGCATCTACTCATATATATTCTTTGTATTTTAATGCTTTATTTATAACTTTAGTAACAAGAAATCATGCAGGTCATGTGATTACTCTACCATTTTCCATAAATATTTTTACATTACCCAAACCTTCCGAAATTACCTTTTCATAATATAGTTCTTTGATTGCATCTCATATTTTTTGAAGATTAACTTTTTCTTGCTGTGGTTTATATGGAATTCAAATTCATCCACCAAGATTTACAAATTCAAAGTTAATTCCTGCATAATCTTTGATATCTTTCATCAAATCAAATAGCATACTTGCTGTATCAATTATATATTCTTCATTAAGCATATTTGATACTACCATAGTATGTAGACCAAATCTTTTTACTCATCTATCAGCCATGATTTTATAAGATTCTAATATTTGCTGTCTTGTCATTCAGTACTTAGCTTCTACAGGATTTCAGATAATATCATTTCACTCTTTCAATGGTCAAGGATTATAACGACAAGATACTATTTCTGGAACTCATATAGAAAACAGATTATCAATATGAGTAATATCATCCAAGTTAATAATAGCCCCCAACTTTTTAGCCAAGTCAAACTCTTCTAAAGTTGTATTATTTGAAGTAAACATAATATTTTCTCAAACAATTCAAACTCTTTTAGACATAACTAATTCTGCCACAGAACTACAATCAGCTCCAAATCACTCACTTTTTAATATTTTCAGTATATGAGGATTAGGACAAGCTTTGACAGCAAAATAGTTTTTAAAATTTCCATCTCACAACCATGAAAAAGATTTTTTTAAATCTCTCGCTGCTATTCTAATTATATCTTCAGAATACAAATAAAAAGGAGTTTTAAATGTAGACGAGATTCTACTAACATCATCTAATCAAAATGGTAAATATTTTTCCATAATATTTTTTTGTATTATATAAATTGTTTTTAGTTATTTGATTTTACCAAAGGGAATGTCTGAGTTTCTCTGATGCTCATTCACTCTAGAAATGCAAACAATCTTTCAGATACCCCAAACCCTGCTGTAGGAGGCATACCATGCATCAATGCTTCTACGAAATCCCAATCTGCCATTTGTGCTTCATCATCTCATCAGTCTCTAAGTGCTTGTTGCGCTTCAAATCTTTCTTTTTGATCGATAGGATCGTTAAGTTCTGAGTAACCATTTCATACTTCACTTCATGCAATTATCACATGGAATCTATGAGTTATTTCAGGGTTATGAATATCTGATTTTGCCAATGGACTAGTAAACTTAGGTTCATTAATCAAAAACGCTGGGCCTTTAATAGATTTGCGTAAATATTTCCATAAATAATCAACCAACCTCGCTCTATTTCATGCTTCATAATTAGCTCATAATTCATTGAGTTTTGAAATCATTTCTTCTTCAGTAGAGTTGAAAATATCTATTCATAATTTATCTTTTATTATTTGTGTGTAATCTATGATTTCCCATTCTTGATCAAAATCTATTTCAAATCATCTAATATTGAATTTTCTAGTACTATAAACCTTATCTACAATGTAAAGGTACATATTTTTTACCAATCACATCATTTTTTGATAATCAGCATAAGCCCAATATACTTCCATTTGCATATAATCTTGAGCATGTTCATGAGAAATTCATTCGTTTCTAAAAATTCTTCAAAGCTCATAGATTTTTTCAAATCAAGCTACCATCAGTCTTTTTTGCCATAGTTCTCAAGCTGAAATTCTCAAAAACACCTCCATATCTAATGCATTATGATGAGTCACAAATGGTCTTGCATCAGCTCATCAAGTAGTAACTTCAAGAGTTGGTGTATCAACTTCTGTAAATCATTCTCAGTCCATAAAATCTCTTATTGCCTTAAAATATTTACTCCTTCTTTGTAACATTTCTTTTACTCATCAATTCAAAAGGATATCTAAATATCTTTTTCTAAAGCGAGTATTTTGATCTTTTAAACCATGAAATTTCTCTGGAAGTGGGTTTAATGTTTTTGTTAAAAGTTGTAATTCTCTAACAAACAAACTCAATTGCCCAGTTTTTGTACAAAATAAATTTCATTTAACTCACACAATATCACCAATATCTATAAACTTCTTCAGAAAAGAATAGCCATCAATTATTTCTCAATCCAAAGATATTTCAGTACTTGGATTAAATCAATTGTTAATATCTAAGTTTCAACGATTAAAAACCAATTGAATTTCTCAAGACTCATCTTTTAATGTAGCAAAACTAAGGCGTCAATGAGATCTAAATCACATAATTCTTCAAGCCAATGAATAAGATATAGCTTCTGAATTGTTAGCTAAATCACTTATTTCTATTGATTCAATATTTCATAAAGAAACCAAATCAGAAACATCAGATGATTTTTCAAACTTTTCTGCAAAACAATCAAATCAGGTTGCTCTCAATAAATCTAGTTTAGCAATTCTTTGTAATGTCTCTTGTGAATATCAATCTTCAAATCTATTTTCCATTTAAATTTATTTAATTTATTTAAAATTTAGTGTTTTCTTGCAATATATCTCAAATCAGTAGTGTGATTTGGATTATAAACAATCATTCACGCCAATGAGTCAGCTATTTGTGAACTTACTTCTAACAATGATGTAACTCCATCAACTCTCTTTTCTTCATATTTATCTGCAGATACTGGACGAGAACAATAACTGGTTTCTAATGTTGCCATATTTCATTTAATTTAAAAAATAAAAAGTATGTGGCTTATACCTTTTTCAAAATATGAAAAAAATCGACAAATTTAGGACAAAAGAAAAAACAGGCTGAATGCCTGCTTTAAGAATAATAAAATAGCTAAATTAGATAATCTTAGATATATTTTCTCAATTTAATAATTGCATAATATCATCGCCTTTTACAGATAAAGAATTAGCCAATAACATTCAAATAGTATTATTAAGAACAACATCCTCATTACTGATTTCTACCAAACTTCACCAAAAAACGCGAAAATCAGAAGAATTTAAAGAATTATTCAAAGAAGAATGAAATGGAGATTTAATAAAACTTCAAACTCCACTATGTCAAACTTTATTATGACTAATTGTAATATCATTTGCTTTCAATCAAGAATACTGAGCAAATGAAAAAGAATATCATAACTTTCAGGTTGAAAGACGTTGTTTGTTGTAGGCCATTCTCTTTTCATATTGAGATAGTAGGAGTTCAAAACCTTGTTTACAAACACTAATACATTTGCCATTATTAAAAACTATGCCACAAATAGCTGAATCAAACTTTTCCCTACAAATAGCCAAAATATCAAAAATCAAATCCTTAATATCTTCTATATTAGTCGCAAACTCTGTACGTTCAATCAATCATAAAACCCTTCACAAAAACGCGCTATCAATTTTTACATCCAAAAAAGTTCTTTTATGAATAGAAAAGCCATCTCTAATATTCTCAGAAACCGGTAATATATCCATAGCAAATCAAATTCAAATCTCTTTATGTAAGATATCTCTAAGATAAGACAAATAAGAAATCATATCCATTCAATTTGCAGAAGCCAAACGTCATTTTGATTTAATTATTTGTTCATATCTCTTTATCTCATATTTTATAAGATTAGCAATTTGGTCTACATTTAATGAACTAATTTCATTTATAATTCATCAAGATTTAAGCCAACTAACTTGAGCAAACAATAATTCTTTATCAACTCCAGATATCTTTCAATTTTCCACACAACTAGCTCAACTCCTAAGTTCATTTCATAGGAAAGTAGCAAACATACGCTCTCAAATATAATGAGACAACAATACCGAATCTAAATATTCTTTATCATTTTCTTTAAATAATAATTTCTCCATTAAAATATTCAAATAATATAAAAAACTATTTTAAAAATACATATAACTTATCATTATATAATTTATAATAATCTATAATCTTTCATTGTTCCAAAAACTTTCAGATATAGGAAAATAAATCATTAGTTTGATCAATATAATCTTTAGGATCTTGTCTTACAGGAAAATAAATAGTTATACACTCAAGTCATAAATCCAATAAATAACTACCATTAAAGTAATTCATCCAATCATTATCAGAACAAACTCTTTTAGGTCATAAATATTTATATTTAGCTACAAAAAATGGAACTCATTTATAACTATACTTCAATCAATAAACTGAAAATTCAAACTGATTAACTAAAATAGGTCAAATTCTTGCTTCTAATGCAAATTCACATCTAATAGATTTGTCTAACTTAATATAATAATCTAACAAATATTTCATAAATCACACAAAATATTTAGATTTTATCTTTGGGTTATATCACAATTTATCTATCTCTACTTCTGTTCATTCATCGATAACTATTGCAAACCTAAGTAATTCTCAATTTTCCTCCAATGCAACTACTGAAGATCATTCAGTTTGCAACGCTGTAATAAACAACATTTTATTTTCATCATCACTTATTTTTCCAGAATAACAAGAAAATGTTAATTTAAACAAGGATAACAACTTATCCAAAATTAAATAATCATTTAAAACTACACTTCATTTAATATGCTTTATAACAACATTTTCAGACAAACATTCTACAATATTAGAATTTATCATAGGTACGATTGTATGATCTCTTCATTTTTCATCTGAAATAGGCCATAAATATTCATCAATCATTTTGTACATATTAATTAATAAATAAACAATCTATTCTTTAAAAGAATATAAACTCCTAAATAAAAAGTATAACACAATAATAAAAATTATGAAAGCTAACAATAAAAAAATATGAATTCATCTAAATGTAATATATAAAGGCAACAAACACATTATTATAACTCAAATATTTTGAGCAAACCAAATAATCGAATATATCAATGAATAATTATATCATATCTCCATTTTTTTCGGTAAAGACTGTAATAACGGTCTTATAATAGAAAAAGATAATACCAGTCAAAACAATCATAAAACAATAAAAAAAGATTGCTCTAAAAATACCAACATAAATAAACTACTCAATCATGAAATAAGTCAGATAGACAATATAAAAAAAGGTCAAAACCTATCTATCAATAATCATATAAAATAAGATAGTAAAAAAGGAATCAAGTAAAATAATGTAGCAAATATTACCACAAATTTATATGATAAACTTTCAGATATGAACAAAGATAAACCACTAAAACTATATCAATATATCAAATATGATAAAAATCATAATATCAGAAAAATAAAAATCTCTTTTTTCCTAAATATATTAAAACTAAAATTATTAAATAGTTTCTGGTTTGTAGCTACTATATCATCTAATTTATAAATGAAATATAATGAAAAAAATATCAACGGATATAATATATATACAGCATATTTAAGTCATATATATCATCATACAACTCACATAATAATAATTCATAACAATGAAAATAACGAGTATACAGAGTAAAAAAATCACATATTCTTTCAAGAATTTTTATCATCAGATATAGATGAAATATAAGTTCATTGAGATACCCATAATACTCATGCCGAAAGTCAAATTAATCCAGAAAATAAATAAACAATAATATGGTTATCTAAAAATATAATTAAACTATAAGTTATATATATAAACATAGCATATAGCATAGATTTTTTAAGTCAAAATTTATTTATAACCTTATCTGTGAAAAACAATGATATGTTAAAAAATAAATAAATAATAATCAAAGAAACAAATCATACATTAAGTCACAAATTTGCATAATATAAAGATATATATTGCTGTAGTGCTCAGTATACAAAAAACAGAAAAGAAAATGCAAATGTAATGTTTTTTATATTTTTATCTATATCTATATTCATAAATTTACCTAAAAGTCTTTTCATTTTTCAAACATTAAAAAATAAATCTCTATAAAATATTTTCAAAAACTCAGTCATCCTTATTCTTCCTAACATTATCATAGTTAAAAACTCTTCAGTTCATGGTAATATAAACTCATGGATTCAATATTTGAACTGCAGTTATGGCTGCTCAGAAATTAAATAAAGCATCTGAATTATCTTGGTTGTATGGTGTCATAGCTCACAAAAGTACTATTGTCTTATCCTTGATTTTTTCTCACAAAACATTCGCTGTAAGTGGCATAGTATCAGTTCAATGTGTTATCACAATTTTATCTTCTTCGCATCAGATACATTCATCAACTACTTTGGCTCTATCTTGGTCTGTAGTGTATATTGAGTCCTTCAAAAACAATACTTGAACTAAGGCAGCTGCTGTAACTCTAGATTGCTCTAACATTTTAGGAACTTTAGTTTCTGTAAACTCATAAACTTCTCATTCAGATATACTATTACAGTCAATAGTTCATCAAGTAACAAATATCCTAATCGACATTTTTAAAATATATAAAAAATAAAAGTATCCGCTTATACCTTTATCAAAAATGAAAAAAATTGACAAATTTAGGACAAAAGAAAAAACAGGCTGAATGCCTGCTTTAGAAATAAAATATTAAGACTATTATTCATTATCTTCTCCAAGAACTTTTTTAATACTAGCCAATATCTCTTCCATAGACGGACCACCATACTCTTCTTCAATAGATATTTCTTTTTTTATAAACGATTCATACTTTGATATAAAATATTGATATTTATTTTTTCCTTCGGATATTGAAAAATAAGTTATTATAGCTGATAATCTTTGTATATCTATGTCATCATTTTTTAAATTTTCTAGATAATTATCTATAAAACTATAATAATACTCTGATCATACTTCTATCAATGAGATTAAATATAATATAATAAATCAATGAGCTCTATCTTTTTCTTCTTGTACATACAAATCTCTACTATTAAACATTACAATCATATGATTATATTCATTTTCATCTATTATTCATTCATGATATTTTCTGTCCAAATCTTTTTTTGAAGATTCATATGATAACCAATCGTTTTTCTTGGCGGTATATTTTTCATCGTTAATTAATAACTCCATATATTGAATATCATTCTTATTTCCTCTCATAATAACCGTTTGAATAAACTTCACCATAAACTCTTTATCAAGAGAGTCTTCTAATCTATTATTATCTACCAAATAAGAACCCACATAATAGTTTTTAAATTCCTTTTTCAAAAATTTTATTATTTTTTTAGAGATTTCATCATCTCAATTTAAATATAAGTCCATAATTTCTGGACACAAAAAATCTGTATCAATGCGAAGATCATAAATAAATCATAGATTATAATTGTATTTTATAAGATCCTCAAATATTTCTATATAAAAATCTTTATATTTTCATTCTCTTATAGTTAGAATAAACATATCTTTTAATAAAGAAACATCATAATTACTAACTAGTAAATAATCATAAACATTAGATAAAAAGTATTTGAAATAGTAAAGAACTATATAATTACTATTTTTAAGTATATCATAATGCTCTTTAAAACTTAAGAAAACTTTTACAAAGCTCATATTCTTTGTTAAAGTATGGAATATATCATCAAGTCAGTACTTAAGATCACATATTATTCAAAATTCTTCTTGCGGATCAAAAACATGTATATCTTTATCTAAATATTTTAATAAAAAAACAAAAGAATAATCAAATCATAACTTATTTAAACTATGTTTTATGAAAGGATATAAATAATAATATCAAAATAAATCATTATTTAATATTAATTCTCATAAATTATTTATATCATCAGTACTACCTTTTGTAATTACTTCAAAAATAATAAATTCAAAATCATATATGTAATTATATTTTACAAATGATTTAATTTTTTCATTATACATTCAAAGCATATCTGGAAAATTTATCGCTTCCAACCTAACTAACATATGCTTATTAAAATAATTATCACTATTTTTAGCTAAATATAGATCTCTTATAAATTTGAAATCTTTTGGATTATTTTTAAATATTAAAAAATCTGTTAATCTCTCTACATATCAATAATCTTGGTAATCATCATTACTTAACTTTGATAATATTTTTTCTATCAAATTGTTTATTACATTATCTTTTCCATTAAACTCTAAATCATAAAAATACTTAAATAAAAATTTCTGATTATCATCTTTTTCTAAAAAATAATTTACTAATATTTCTCTATTTTTCTCTCATCAACAAAAGCATAAATAGTCTATATATTGGTACGAACTAAACTCTAATAACTCAATCGAACCTAAATTAGCTTCTAATCAATACTTACTAAAATAAATAAACAATATATTTCTTTTATCTTCAGATAATCATCTGATAATATTTTCATCACTAATTAATTCAAAAAATCTAGAAGAATTCAATTTTAATAAACCATCAATAATCTTAGAAAAAACTAAATAATCATGCTTTTTATGTATATAATATAAAAACTTATCAAGTAAAATATTATAACAAACATCTCATCAAAGAGTAACTAAAAGATTTATATATTTTAGTTCAAATTCTTCATCATAAGAAAAATCTTTAAATTTTATTAATAAATCAACTTTATCTTGCTTTGAAATATTCATCTTTCAAATAATATCTATAAACTCTTCTATACACCAATGACTATCAGCCAATATTTTATCAATATTTTTAAAAACATTAATTTTACCAATTTTTTCTTTTCAAAAATTTTCCCCAATATAATGAAGTATATATCTATTAATTCAAACATATATAGATACAGTTCACTCATGATTTCATACAGATAAATAATCTATCAAAAACAAACTACTTAATTTATCATAAAGTTCTTGGAGCTCAAAAGGATAATTAATAAACAAAGAATCTACTAAAGTTTCATACTCTGATTTATACTTATCATAAAAAATCTTTAAGAACTTAAGATAATAATGATAAGACTCTTTTGTTCCTACTTTTATTAATGTATCAAATAAATTATATACAATAGAATTTCTTGGCGATGGAGAATACAATATAAAGTCTCTAAAAATATTACTGTCAATTAGATAATCTAGTACATATTTATTATTATCAAAATTAGATTCTATTTTATTATATAATTGATCAAATACAATATATGATGTTTTCACACCATCTGCTATAACTTTATCAATAAATATCTTTATATGTTCTTTATTTC
>Ga0172367_10009385_pt1 | contig 10746 bp, 7 predicted proteins | sample Lak10m_FD_114542 | JGI IMG/M metagenome (GOLD analysis project Ga0172367, IMG submission 114542) | Freshwater microbial communities from Kabuno Bay, South-Kivu, Congo - kab_022012_10m | ecosystem: Environmental > Aquatic > Freshwater > Lake | place: Democratic Republic of the Congo: South-Kivu...
ATTAGTGCACTTACCCATTGGATTTCTGAGTTTTGAAATTCTGCAAATATAAACTTCAGATATTTTGTATCTAATGGCTGTTTATTAATTTCAGCTTGCAATAGACCACGCCGGTAATAATACGCAGCTTTATAAGCAATAAGCTGAAAATAGATATTTTCTTTAAGCTTCATCTCTGCATTTTCGTAATGCGGAGAATTTCTGAATACTTCTGAATGTTCAAGATCGAATAAAAAGTCAAGTATTAACATGCGGAGAAAAACGGTTATGCCTTTCTTATCCTCTTTTTTAAGTTCGATGGGATTATAAATCCCGAATTTTGAAAGCATAGAATAACTGCTAACCGAATGTTCTTTCGTATTATTAATCCGATTTTTTAAAAATTCCAATACACTTTCATGAACGATGTTTTGATTTACTTCTTCGGAGTTTCCCTCAGATGTGTCAAAGGAAGGGAACTCCGTGTTATAAGAATCAATGAGAATACTGGTGAGGTTATCTTTAACTTCAAGATTGGAAGATAAGGGTAGATGAATCAGATTGGTATTACGATGAATAAATGTATTTTCTTTTTTATTCTGAATATAAGTCGCATGAAAACCAAAGCTTATATTATATTTACTAATGGTAAGATAAATTGGGTGAATTGGGGAATAAGCCGGATCAATGGATGTGCTCCTGAGAGAAAACGGCATATATGTAAAAAGCATGACACCCTCTTCTGCTATAGAATCTTCATCCAACTTAAAAAAACGCCCTGTATTCATATCAATTAAATTCTTTATTCAGATTGATTATATAGTTTCTCATATGCTGAAGAATATCTGTATATCTATCTACATGTTTTAATTGTTCGTCGATAAACAGATATTCCTCAAACAATGCTCCGGTATCAAGCCCAGAGCCGTATGCTACTGATTGTACAAAGTGTAATAGGTGTTCCCAAAACTGGGAATAACCGTCTTCAATTTCATTTTGATTGATAACTGGAATATAAGGAAGCTGAACCGGCATGTTCTTGTTCACAAGAAATATTTTCACAAGTTCGCTTGAATGTGCTTCTTTTAAAAGTTCATCCAGATAGCTTTTTAGTTTAATCAGTTGTGCGTATTCTTTTATTGCTTTTGTTTTTATTGAAGTAGGCGTTCCACAAAATATTTTATTTAAGATTTTTTGTAAAAGGTCTTTTTCTGTATAATCACTCTCTTGCCCCATCGCATTAAGCATTTGCATCTGCAGGTTCATAAACCGGAGTAGATTATACAAAAATAGTTGTGGAGTATTTACAGGGTCTCCACCCCGGTCGTAGTACCATTCGCTGCTTTGATTCGAAAGCCCTTGTTCTCGCAGCCGGTCGCTCATTGCTGTATCAAAGGATGAAATATTAAATATCCAGTAACGGTTTAATGGTGCTTTAAGTTTTTTCAGTTCAACCTTTTTAAGGTAATTAAACAACTCATAGCCATATTCTCGTGTACCATCCTCTTTTTTCCAAAGCAGGTAATCAATAAATATTATCTCAAAAGTATTCTTATTCTCTTTGGATCTTTCTGATATCCAATCAGTAGCATCAGACAAACTCATGTTTTTGCCCATGCAAAAAATTTCGAGAGTGGGATTAGGATTGTCTTGCCATCGAACTTCATTAAAATCAACCTGCTCGGCAGGGTCTGGTATTATATTTACCGTAAGGCCAATTTCATTCAGGAGACTGGCAATTATACCTGCTTTTGACCATTTTCTATTATAATTGGTGTCTTCCAGTGGTGCTAATGGCACCTGAGCATAATCATCTATTAGCAGAACCTTCCATTTAAGCATGGATTCTTTTATTGTATATGAAAGGGATTTGCTATCGTAATTTTTGCTTTCATAAAGCGATTTCATCCGAGTTTCAGAATGAAATACAAAAGGAGAGACATGTGAACCATGGCCTCCAATATTTTCAACAAATGAATTAGTTGCAATTCTTAAATAAAATTCAAAAAACTCTTTTGTAATATTTAATTTGTATAACTCATTTTTTTTCTCAACTCGGTCGAAAAACTCATCACTTTTTGTTAACCAATCTCTATCCAGGATTGAAATGTAAGTAGCCCAAATGCTGGAATCAAAAAAATTGAAATAGCGGGGTAATCCCGTAAGATTCCAGAATATTGATCTCAGAGATTCTAATTCGTGATCAGTATCTGTTGGGAAAAGATAATTTTCAACACCAATAAATAGAGTTGGCAAAATTTCGAATTTCTTTAATTTTTCTTTAATAGTAGACTTAAAGGCGTCAAGAAAATTTTTGTTTACGTAAGAGATAAATATAACATTGCAAGGTACTATGAATTCTTTGTGTTTTGTGTTTAATATGTTAAAAATTGGTTCATATACTAAACATTCCTCATTCGAGACATCAAAGTTTTTTACTGTATTCTTAAAATATTGAAACGTTATTCCAGACATATACCTTTATTTTTAAATAGAACATTAAATGTGGCCTCAATACTTGAACAAAGTAAATCCAACTTATATGATTTTTCAGAAGTTATCTTTCCCAATTTTGAAATTAGCGCTGAAACATCTTCGTCATGATCTTGGTCATATTTGAAAATCAATCTTAATTTTTCAATTTCTTTTTCCAATTCCGATTTTTCAATTTTATTTTCATTAGTTGCAAGTTTAATTAATATAGAATTTCGAATCATCAATATTTCATCCCAAGGCTTGCTTAACAATTTTACTTTTGAAATGATATTATCAAAAAGGTTATCAGGATTACCATGCTTAATAATATCACGAAAAATATTTTTTGAAATATCAGGCTCATGGGAATAAACAAGTAATATTATATTTTTATCATTCAGTTTTTTTTCTATTTCGTCAATTTTAAGACTAATACCAATCTTATCCTCCTTATTAAGCATCTTCTCTGGATCCTTCCTCATTATGTCGAAACCATGCATAATAAAAAGTAGATTTGATATTTTTTTGTTTTGATATAAATTGCTGGCATTATATAGAAATTCAAATAGTTGAATAATCAGATCGTCGTTTAATTGAATGTCTTTATCAAAGCAATGAAATGCATAGATTTCATTCTCCTTATGTTTACGGATCTTATAAACAGCTTTAAGAAAGTTATTCATTTCATGAGGGTTCTGTTGAATAAATTTTACTTTTTCAGCAGCAATTTCAAACTCCTTTTCAAGAATCTCATTGGTAAAATATTTTTTAAAAAAAGATGTAGTAACCTTGTGAGTTTGATTTTTTGATTCAATTTCTATAAATTTATTAAATATAGAATCTATAACCGTATCTTTAGATACCCTTTTGGTAGTAAAGATTATAGCAGAATTTTCCTTGTTTATGTTTGAGATATTTTCCATATGGATGTATTTAAAATGCAGAATAAAAAGCTTCGGTTAAAAGTAGTTTACAATCTTTTACCGCATATTCAATGGATTCAAAGGGGATAAAAGAAAATTTTGATGGCAGATCATCTTTTGATGGTCTGGATTTACCTGAATGTACGAAAATATTATTTTCTGGCATTTCAAATAAATTTGAGATATTCTCTAGAAAATCACTGGTAATTTTACTTCGGGAGAGAATAACGTCTTTTGGTATCACTTTTTTAACTTTATCAATTATTCCTTGATGGATTGAAACGAAATGAAAATTTATAGAATTTTCGCTCTCATTATGAATAAATCCGCTGTTGTTGCCATAATTTTCAAATTTAATATCAGAAACATAGTTTCCTTCAGCATCAATTATATAAAGGACATTGCCTTTCAAAAATATTGTGCACACTGAAACATTTTTATACTTTAGCAATAAGGTATTCTTATCGTTTATCCTGACATTTTTTATACCTTCTTTCAGATCAATGTTAGGCAGAATTTGGTTTTCATTAATTCCTGAAAAGTAAGCCCATAAGCGTTCATCTATTATCATTACCCCTGTATAAGCAGACTCGATTAATTTATAATACCAAAGCATGTTTATAGTATCATGGCGAATAATTCTATCTGTAGATAATCCGCCGGATACTGATTCAATGAAATATGGGACGTTCGTACGATCATCTATATCTTTCAGCTCCCCGTATTGTTTAGGGCTATCAAGATGCTCTTTGAAGAGAATAAAATTCTTATACGTTTTCTCAGTATAGTTATATTCAACATCATTAACTTTTTTTACTAATTCATTTAATTGTTCAGGTATCCTTTCTTTATTAAATTTTGAGTCATTTATCAATATTTCAGGCTTTATGTTATTCATCTGCAAATTTTGGTTAATTATTTTGTAATAGTAGTCGAGAAGATAATTATCTAATGACTTCTTTATCTCAGTACCAAGTTGATTGATAAGCAATAACAAATTATTTACGAGGGCATTAAACGTTTCATTTTCCAGTTTTAATATGCGATGTATATTATAAAAAATATCTTTTAATTCTTGTTCATTAAAATCATTTTCATTGAAAAGAGAGATTAAGAATGAATTATTACCAGAAGAAATTTCTGTAAAGACAACAATTTTCCAGCCATATTTAATCAATTTTCTATTTAATGAAACATGCTCTGGTAATAAAGTTCTAACAATTATAGCAGCGTATTGTGGCCGTTTTAAATAAAATTCATATGTAATGTTTTTCTCTTCATCTGCAAAAACATTTAGTACTTTTGGCTTTGCAGTGAGTTCATCTCCTTTAAGATTCCTTAGCCAGCCTGCGGAAATTCTCATTTCCTTAATACCTTTATTGTTTTCAATCATATTGCCAGATTGATCAATGTAGTCTTCATCTATTGCTTTTAAAAGTGAAAGTACATTTTTGCATTGATTTTTTTTACCTTGCACCGTATATTTCAAATCTTCTTCTTCGAGTTGAACTTCTTCTCCGGCATCTTTTAAATTATTTGAAATGGCAACTTTATACAAGTCTGGATATTCATCATTCTCTGCAACATCAATTTTTATAATCAATTTACTTGTTACTTGATTATCAAAGTTACTTGTTATAGAGTGCTTTGCCGAATTCCGTAGAAAATTCTCAATAATACTAAAAAAAGCCTGACGTCCGGTAATACCACCAGGTAAACTTATTTCTATTCTTCTCAATTTATCAAGATCTTGTTTAGCATTTTCATTATAATCTTGAGTCCATTCTATATTGAATATATGACCCTCATTATCCATATTACTTTCACTAATTTTATAATTTCTATCGTTTAGCCCGTCAAAAGTTCTGAATTCTATAGAAATATTATTTCTCGACAGTCCTTCCGATTGAGCTATATAGCTTAGCAAAACATTCTTACAGCCATTCTCAAAGGCTGATTTATTAATATGGCGTAATGCTTTATAGTCATTATTTAACTCATCAAATATAGCATCTTTAAAATTAACAGGCATAAAATAAGGGATGTGTGATGTTGCGATAGTCGCTATAAAGCCTTGCCTTTCCTGAAGGTAAGCAATGAACTTCCCAATTCCAACAAGAAAAGGTAATTCTATTTTTTCAGGATTCAATATGTGGTCTTTTATTTCACAGACCTGATTAACATTAAATTTACAATAACTGGGCTTTTTGGTGGAATCCAATAATTCTCTTAAAATACCTGAATCAATTGCATTTTTTACCGATTCAAGTTTAGTTTTTAAATAGAAAAGGACATGACTACCTAAGTTATGGCTAACATTTCTGACCATAATAGCCGCCTTGGCTGATTTAATCTGCTCAAATTGAAGTTTTCTTTTAATTATGTTATGAGAAATGCAGGCAGACAATGCATCGCTGAGAAGTCGTATTAAATTTAGGATCAACTTCTCCTTTTGGCCTAAATCCTTATCTATCAATATGAATACTCCGCCATACCCAATTGAAGACGATGTATTGTTTTGCATTCCTTTGTCCTGACTTGTGCGGGAGTAAACATAAACAACATTATATTTTTCTGTAAATAAGTAGTGACCAATTATTACATCGCGAAAAACTTCAATCAGATCGTTATGATCACTTTTGAGATTGTATTTACTATTAAAAATCTTTTTAGCAAATTCCCAACTGTTCGGTTCGTCACTAAAATCATTAATTTCAACAACAGAAGTAGAAATGTCAATCTGAATTTTCTTCTTTTTTGTATAATTTTCTCCATGGTATTCAAAACTTTCATTAGAGATTTTAAAATAATCTAGTTTTTCTAAGTATTCATTGCCAGAGCCTGAGACTATCAGTTTAGAAATTCTTGGGAAATCTTTTCCATCATAATAACCTAAATGGGTTTTCACCAAGCCTTTAATTTTCTCATCTTTATCATCCTGTAAAATATAACTTTTATCATCCCCTATTTGGTGAAAATTTTCAGTAAAGTCCGGTGCAAAAAAACTTGGATAAATCAATTTAACCGATTTCAAATCATCTAAAAAGTTTTCTTTTATGTTTTTATTGAAGGTGTGAATAATATCTTCATAATTTTGGTAATCACTGATTATTTGAAAGTCCTTTATAAACCTGGAATAGAGGTTAAATAGATCAAGAGTTCTTTCACTTTCATTAGAGTTGGCTGCATTTTCCATATAATTGCTCTTAATCAACGTTTTCAGTAGATTGTAAATCCGTCTTCTTTAATTTCATTAAGAATTTCTTTACCTGACCTTTTATCTGTAATTTCCATTTGACAGATAAAATTGTTAATACTATTTCCACCTGGGCCAGGCCGTGCTTCAAAGTCTTCAATGCTGATAATCGGTCTGACTTTTCTTCTGATTTCGGCTGTTTCTCTGCAAGTGTTTATTAATTTGCTATAGGGGATTGCTAATTTAGTTACTGATAAAATTCGAATGTAATTTTCATCACTAACATATCCTGGAACATCGTAGTTAACACCAACTGATGGTAAAATTCTGGGGAAGGAAATCGTTGCGGGCCATAAACCATACTTTGCATATAAATAATCAGCATGTCTTTTAAGCGCTAATACTTCAAAAGCAGATTTGAACTCTCCATAATTTAATCCTAAAAGGACGCCTAAGCCGTATTCATCAAAACCAGCCAAAATGGCTCGTTCTTGAGAAAATAATCTAAAATCATAATTGGTTTTTATAGGATAGAGCAACTTTTTTCGCATTAGATATTTCTTTTTTGATGCATCATTATTAAATACCTCACCATAATACCTATGCTCTTTTTCATATACAATCTGATCGTATGTTTCTTGAAAAACTCTAAATTGCAAGGTAACATCCGGGAATTCCTTTCTGACTTTAACAAATTCCTGATAATTAAATGGCTCTTTGTTTAAAATAATTTTACCTTTGAAATAATTGTTAAGGATTTGAATATAATCAATCCACTTCTCAACTGTTAAAGATGGACTATCTCCTGAGAGGATACATATTTCTTTTAAGTCCGGGTATTTCTCAATCAAAGCTTTTACATCGTCAATAAATTCACTTCTATTTAAGAAACGCTTTATCTTCTTTTGAGTTTCTTTGCGAGCACTTAAAAGACTATCACCACAATATGAACAAGTTTCAACGCAAAAATCTGATATATAAATTACACCATAAAATCTGATTTCGTTATTATGAAGTTGATTATTAATCAAAGCGGCCTCTTCAAATATCCTTTGTGAATATTTTGGTGGAGCAAATAGCAAAATTCCTACATCAAGATCAGAGAGTTTAATGCGCTTATTTATTTTCTCTATTACTCCCGAAATGGCCAGATCGTTTTGCTGCGCAATTGCTCTGGCGTTTCGAAGAACTTCATTAATATTCTCTCTGGAGATAATTTCATTCATTTTTTTTAATTAAAATTTACAAACTGATTATTTCTTATTACTTTCAAAACCATTTTTTTATGAACATCACCGTTTTCATCAAACTTGATTTCACCTGATGCCCCATAAAAGGGCGGCATATTTTTTAGCATTTTCTTAAGTTCTTCGCCATTTATTTGTTCATCTAATTTTCCAACATGAGATTTAATCAAATTTAAGATAATTAAAGTAGCATCAAAGCCTACATCAGTTAATATAGTAGGCTGTTCATGATACTTATCTATATATTTTTGTCTAAATAGATTGTAATATCCTCCAGTATCTTGAGCAGCAAACGGGTAAATTACACCCTCAGCAGCACTACCGGCTAATTTTAGAAATTCTTTATCTTCAGTTGCAACAGTTGAAAAAATTGCTCCATTGTAGCCCATTTCTCTTAGTCGCTTACAAATAATTCCTGTTTGATTGGCATAACCAATTAAGTAAATGCCATCAGTTTTCGCTAAATCAATTTTATTTATCTCATTTTTAAAGTCTTTATTTTCTACATCATAAGGCACAGATGAAATAATATTCCCTCCGCTATCTGAGTAAGATTTAGAGAATGCAGAATTTAATCCTTGACCATAATCTGAGTTTAAATATAATATGCTAACATTGTAAATGTTAAGGTCATTGATTAATGATTTTGCTGTATATAATCCTTCTTCTAAGTCGGAATTCCATACTCTAAAAAAATAAGGGCTTTTGCCAGATAGTTTAGGATTTGTCGCCCCTGTTGACATCAATACAATATTATTCTGATCACATTGAGGAAGAATTGAAAGTGTTATTGAACTAATAGCATCATCAATAATTGCAACTGGTTTTATAAGTGCCATTTTTTTCATTGCAGATACAGCATCTTTAGCGGTCCCTTTATTATCTTCATAGATTATTTCAATAGGTATTTCCGGGTTTAATTCTTTAAAATGTTCAATTGCAAGATCAATGCCTTTTTTATCGTTTTTGCCATATTCAGCAAAATCTCCACTCAACGGCAATATCGCCCCAATCTTAATAACCTCCTTATCATCTTGTTGGTTCATATTTCGATAAACCCCAACACCTATAAGTATTAATACCAGCAACCCCAGGGTAATAAGAATTCCTTTTTTCATAAAATTAAGAGTTAAAAATGGTTTGGTTAATTTCGGTTAAAACGTTTTGAGAGTTTGTACTGAAGGTTTTTTCAATAACACCCTGGTTTAGCCAATGAATGCAGGTTGATTGGCGTATGGCAATCTGCAGGTTCTGCTCAATCAACACAGTGGCTAATTTTTCTTCTTTTGTAATTTTCGCAACCATATCAGCGAGGTCAAAAGCAACTGCCGGCGATAAACCGGCACTCGGTTCATCAAGGATCAGCACTTTGGGTTGGGGAATCAATACCATAGCCAGGGCCAGTTGCTGCCGCTCACCGCCGCTTAACAAACCAGCCTTGCGGTGTTCGGGTTTCTTTGGAGTAAAGGTAAGTAACTGAATGAACCCGCGCAAATAATCAATACGTTTTTTTAAAATATTTTTCTCCAGTTGTGCACCTGCAATCAACAGATGTTCCTTAACAGTCATATTTTTGAAAACACGCCCGCCCTGTAAAAACAAACCAATCCCCTTATTTCTGATTTCCCAGGCCGGTAAATCAGAAATGTCCTGTCCATTCAGCCATACTTTCCCTTCACGAAAGGGTATTTCGTTAAGTATGGCCTTCCCTAGAGTAGATTTACCACTTCCATTCAGTCCGATAATTCCATGAGTTTCGCCTTGCCCTATTTCGAGACTAACACCTTTCAGTACCTGGCTGCCATCAGTGTAGCCCCCTTTTATTTCGATTATTTCCAGCATCAGAAACCCAGATATGAAAGTTGTACGGTTTGATTATTCAATACCTCCTCTGCAGTGCCTTCCGCAATTATTTTCCCATCATCGAGAAATGTGCAATAAGTGGCCACTTCTTTCACAAAATGCATGTTGTGTTCAATGATAAAAACAGATCTTTTTAAGTTCCCTGTCATATACTTCAGGATTTCCGAAATTTTTTCTATATACCTGCTGTTAACTCCTGAAGTAGGTTCGTCTAAAAGATAAAGATCGTATTCTCCCATAAGTAAACACAACAACTGTAACAGCCTTTGCTGCCCGAAGGAAAGTTCAGATGCCGGAGCGTGAAGTTTTTTGAGCAGGTCGTTTTCATCCCCAAAAAAAGTCTTTAGTAAATCTATAGCTTTATCGGCAGCAACCGATTCAGCTTCTCTGGTTGTTTTTCTTTTTAGCAGATTATAGAACGGAATTTCTGAATGAATTCGTTTATTATTGCCTAAAATAAGATTGTCAAGTATGGAAAGTTCTTCAAATACTCTGGCTCCCTGAAACAATCGTCCAATACCGGATCGGGCAATTTTGTGCGGTTGCGTACCGGAAATGTTTTTCCCTTTAAAAAGAATATCTCCTTTGTAGTCAGATATGAGTCCGTTGATGATATTAAAGAGGGTTGTTTTGCCGCTACCGTTTCCACCGGTGAGTGCTGTAATGGTTTCAGAGGGAATTGACAGTGATAAATTGTCAAACAAAAGGTTTTGTTCACTTTTTTTTTGTTTGCCCTCAAAAGCAAAGGACAAATCGCGGATAGTTAATATGTTATCGGATAGGCTCATCGTAAAATCATATTGCCAGCAATTCCTTTGGGGAAATACATCATAACTACTACCAGAGACAACCCATAAATAATTTGCCTGGAATTGGCTGCGATACTATCCGGAAGACCGGCAAAACGCAGCAGTTCAGGCAACAGAACGATAAATAGTGCTCCGGCAATACTCCCTTTTACATTCCCCAGCCCACCAATAAACAATGCACTTATAATAAAAATTGATTCATCAAGCGTGAAACTCGTGGGGTCAATATATCTTACATAGGATGCAAAAATAAA
>Ga0172367_10009387_pt1 | contig 10745 bp, 9 predicted proteins | sample Lak10m_FD_114542 | JGI IMG/M metagenome (GOLD analysis project Ga0172367, IMG submission 114542) | Freshwater microbial communities from Kabuno Bay, South-Kivu, Congo - kab_022012_10m | ecosystem: Environmental > Aquatic > Freshwater > Lake | place: Democratic Republic of the Congo: South-Kivu...
ATTACCATTTACTGTTAAATTATTATCTACAGTTAAATTATAAGAGCTAAACGCATTACCAGTAATATTATCTTGAGAAGATAAGTTACCATTAATAGTTACAGTATCAGTATTTGCATTACCTAACGTGGTACTACCATCAATAATTAATGCACCAGTAGCACTAAGAGCATTATTAATATTAACTTGGTTGCTAAAATGGTTGTCTTGGGTATTGTGTATAATCATATAAATAGTTCTAAACCTCGTGTTGTTAAATCTGTAATATAAGTTTGCATACCTAGTGACCAGCTATTATTAGGTATTATCCATCTAAAATTTGTCAAGCTACCAACTTGATGACCCTGCCACCAGCTAAAATATATGCTATCAAAAGTATCTAATGTTAAAACTGGTACACTAAGTAATGTTAAGTTTTTACAATTATTAAAAAAATCAGGCCTAAATCTTATGCTTACTAATTGTGGCATAGTAATAATAATAAAACTACCTTCTATACCTTGACTTACGCCTGAAAGATTTAAATCATATGTTGTTTGTGTATCATAGAAAACTAAATTGCCTGTTATCTTTATTGCAGAAAAACTTATTTCACTAATAGCGCTTAGAGTTTGACCCGTAAACCCTACAATTGTAGTTGAATTGTTACCAATGGTATAGGGATTCCCAGGAGCATAAAACATATCTTGACAGTTAAATAAATAAGTTGAACTTACACTAGAAAGTGCGGTAGAATTAAGTGAAGATAGATTTTGTGTAAAAACATTAATAGAAGTTATTTGATTTATTAATGTAGAAGTTGTGGGAAAATATAAAGTTTTTTCATCTATATAATAATCAGTATCATATTCGCCTGAAACTGCGTAGTTTTGCATTTGTGCTACACTATAAATAGCAGCAGCATTATCAGGTAAATTAACCCAGAAAAAATCAGATAATCTATAATTATTTGTATTAGCCATTTTTTTATACCTTTGTTGCAATTAAAATTGGTGGTGGTGTAACTATAGTATAATCCCACAATCTAATTGCTTTTATTGCTCCATTAATATTTATAAATAAAAATTGACCTGAATCAGTTACAGTTGTTGGTGTGGCAATTGCAGCTTGTATAAGCTCTATGTTTTTAAAAACCCCTACTGAGCCAGATAAATTGTTTATAATTAAATTGCCGCTTGCGCTTATACCCCCGGTTACAGTGAGATTATCATCTGTTGGGTCAGCTGAAACCGGGCCAATTGTCAATAAAGAAAATGACCCTGAATTAGATGAAGAAAGATTGCAATTAATAGTTACAGTATCAGTATTAGCATCTCCTAACGTGGTATTACCATTTACTGTAAGTTCGTTCTGTACTGTAACATTATTACCTGTATAGTTATTACCTGCAGAAATATTACCATTTATTGTTAATGTATCGGTATTTGCATTACCAAGAGTAGTATTACCGTTTACCGTGAGGTTAAGATCAACTACAAGATTGTCATCAGTTTTTAGAGTATCGTTAGCAGAATGGTAGAGATTTGCTAGATTGGCTCCACTACCAAATTCTAATGCATCGCCTGCTGCTGTTGCATTTATTAGTTTAACCGGGCCTGCATTAATAGTTACCTCATCATTGCTATCACTACCAAGAATTGTGTTTCCATTTACTGAGAAATTTAAATCCACTGTGAGGGCATCATCAGTTTTAAGAGCATTGCTTCCTTCACGATAAAGATTAGTATCACCTATCGAGAGACCCACATTATTATTATTTGAAGAAAGGTTTAATGTTGTTTTGCCTCCATCAATTCCTATTTCAAAATTATCGTCAGTTTTAAGAATGTTCGTGCCTGATTTGTATAAGTTAGCTTTATTAACGTCATCCGGTCCAAACTCTAGTGCATCTGCCGTAGAAGTAGCGTTTATTAGCTTGACCGGGCCTGCATTAATAGTTACGGTATCGCTGTTATCGCTTCCTAAAATTGTATCACCAGTAACAGATAAACCACCGTATAGAGTTGAATTGTTTGCTATAAAATCACCGCTTGCGCTCAAGCCACCAGTTACCTTAACAACATACTCAACCGGAATAGCGCTGATCGGACCTACATAAATTTCTTTAAAATATCCACCGTTAGCGGATAGATTATTTCGCCCACTTATATTACCAAAAATAGTCAATGCAGGATCAGAAATGCTGTCGTTCTGTTCTATTACTACTGCGGGGCCCGGGCCATTGTGAAATACGCTTAATGCTGAATAAACAGTAACATATGTATCAATTACTGTAGCGTCGCCAAGCACTGTTAAATTACCAACTATAGTTGTATTGCCGTCAATATTTGCGTCGCATCTTACATACAAATTATCGCACGGCCACTCGCCAACACTCAATCCATTTTTAAGAGTATATAAAGGATATCTTTGCTCTCTTGAACCAATATAGCCTACCAAATAATCAGTAGGTGTAGTTGCAGAGTTAAGCTGAAAAGATGTAAAGTTTACCCAGGACATTTAAAATATTTATAGTTTTTGTTATTAATAACTATGCAATATTTACACTTGTATATTAATTATAGATGCTGTAGAGCCTGTATTAATATAATACAGTGTAAGTAATGAATTAGCATCCGTAGAAATTACACTAGAATTAGTTACAAATACAGGATTTGTTACTAGAGTTGATTTGACATAATTATATCCCGAAAGATAACAATTAAAATAGTTATTAATTTCATAATTATTCTGTACTTTCATTGATCTAAAAGCATCAAAAATTAAATTAAATGTTGTTACAGAATTTAATACAGTTATATAAAAATTTGGATAACCTACAAAAACACTTTGGTTATCTGTAGTAACATTTATAATAGGTAGAGGTGTAGGTGTAGGCGTGGGTGCTGGTAGCGTAGATGAAGGTGTAGGGGTTGGTGGTGGTGTATAGCAAGGTATATTCGTAAATTCGGGTGTAATTGGTGGGTTAATATATCCTTCAGCAGGATTAATGAGGGTACCTGGCAAGCTATCGTCAGGTTGTATTGTACCTAATGGCTGAATTCTAGTAATAGGTCTCGCAATACCCGTAACTTGGTCTGCAGCTATAAGGCTTATGTATGTAGATTCAGCAAGATTAGCATCAATCTCCATCATATAAGGATACCCTTGAACTTTTTGATAATCGCCGCCCGTGTCAGAACCTTCCTTATAATCTTCAAATCTAAATTGTTTTTCTTTTTGAAAATATTGAAACTGCTCAATTATCGTACTAACCCTAACATTAGGTCTATCAAATGTGGGTGGTTCATAAGTTCTAGTTTCATAAATGTAGCCCTTACTATTTGTAGATTCATTTATATCAGTAAATCTAGCTATATTAAGCACGAGCGTATTTTTGTTAAAATAAGGTTGATAAGTTAAAATTTCATCATGCTTCCATGGAATATTGAAGACTTTTTTCTCTAATATATCATACACTCTTATGCTGCGTTTTTTATAATCTACAGAAACATTATACTGTTTTGAAATAGAAGGAGAACTATAAAAAGCTTCCTTATTAATTGACCCGATAGGTGAAACATCATAAACAGATAAAACTTCTTCATCTAAAACTTTTCCATTTCTACTATCAATTTCAATTCTCTTTAAATATTTGTGCTCTTCTCCCGGGACTTCAAGTGTTATAGAAACGCTATTTTTTTCTATTACTGGATTACCAGTTACTACACCTTCAAAGAAATGAAACACTGGCTCATGACCGACATGTTTTACTTCTAAGACTTTATTTTTATTATCAATTAAAACGCTAATTTTATTTTTAGAATTATCAAACAATCTTTGTAATGCATCAACTCTTACAGCAATTCTATTTTCAATTAGCTTTTTAAGCGCTTGTTCTTTTTTAAATATTTCAACATAACTGAGTCTCTCTACTTTTATTTCTTCTATTGGTAATAGGTAATTGTATGTATCCCTTTGTTCAATAATCTGCTTTTTACGTAATTCTATAGGCTTTACCTTTATAATTTGTTTGCTTTCTTCAATTTGCTTTGCAATAAACTTTTTACTATTTTCGAAATTTTTAAAATGATATTCAGGTAATCTAATTTTTGATCTATCTTGATCTTCAAAAATAACATTAACAGTTTCTTTAGAAATTTTTTCTTTTGGATTAATATTTTTATTATTCCAGGTTAATATCGGTTTTTCATTAACAACTGGCCCGAACGCAGCAATGCTTTTTTTGTCTAATAATAATTCTGTAGTTTTAAAATTTTCGAAAACTTCAGCAATTACGTTTATTTTTTTATTATTTTGTGTAACTGTAAATAAAATTTTAGGAAGAGAGGGTGTACCTATGTTTTCAAAAATCTTCTCTTCCTTGCCAAATTTTATAGATATTAAATTAGCAGTTTCAGAGCCAGGTACAAAAAGATGCTGAATCTTAGGTACATAGAGAACGTTCTTACCGTTTTTAGATAATGCAGTATTAACTGAAAATTTGTCTTCTACTAATAACTGTACAGATTGCATTATATTTATTTATCATTTGTTTTTTTCTTTAAATCTTTTATTTTCTTTATTTTTTCTTCAGATTCCGAACCTGTTATATTGGCAAGTGAGTTGCCTGTTGAGTTAGCATAGTCTGTAGGTGTAAACCGATAGCTAACTTGTTTAGTAGTAGTGTTATTGAGACTTGCGGTATCCGTTTTTAAATTTATAAAACTTTTAAAAGGTATCATTTTTTAAAAGGGCTCTCCATACCAGTTACAATAAATTCACCGGTTATTTTTACAGGTACTGAAGAGATAGTAGGGTCTCTTAAAACTATACCCTCATGCTTAGTTAATTCACCTGCAGAAGAGCTTAGCGATTGTAACACCGCATTTCCTAAGAGACGGGTTGCATGATATAATACAGCACCATCTACTATTAATTTTTGATTCTTTTTGTCGGTAGTAATTAAATCAAGCGGATTACCGTTAAGAATATGTAGGTAGTTATTCTTATTCATAGCAGAGTTAAGCTTTCCGTTTATATCAGTTATTTTTGCGCTTCGGGGATTGACAGCTTTTCTTAACCAAGCTGAAAGAGGCTGTGTTACAATATTGTTTGCAGAATAAACAACTTTGAAGGGTTCATTTAAAATAGATTCAAAATTTACTTGTTGAGTTAGATTTACAGCTGTGGGGCCAAAAACTTCAAAACCATGCTGATTAAAAACCGGTCTTAATTTATTAACCAACTCATTTAATGCATCTACATTGTAATTGACTTCCTTAGAGGCTCTGCTCACCGATCCTCTCTTTAAACTTTTTGAAAGAAAAAATTCATTAACGCCATGAAAAACTACCATGTTTCTATCATATTGTGTTACATTAGTCTGGCCAGTAATATATTCAGTATTTAAAAACCTATTAATATTAACTGTCATTTTTAATTTTTTAAGTTCAGGTAAAATTAATTGTATTGCGCTATCCATAATAGGTAGTAAGAATTTTCCTATATTAATAAGGCTCTGCCCACCTGCTGTACTGGCATCAAACCGCTGGTCAATATTATCAGCGGTAATACCCTGTATATCGAGTTCTTTATTACTACCTCTATCGAGTGCAAATCTAAAATTACCTTCATCGTCTTGAATGAGCTTAACACTTACATTTACACCATCAAATTTCACAAAACCTTTTTTACCTTTACTTCTCTTTAAACTATTGAATGCTTTTTTAAAAAAACTAATTAAATCAGTACCTCTATTAACAGTTTGTAGATCGAAGGGATGAGCCATATGGCCTGCAGCGCCACCTTCTAATAAAAACTTTTTAAAAGGTATCATACAACTACGCTAAAGCCTCCTCTTCCCGCTGTACCACCAGTGCCAGGTTTAACATCTAAAAATCTTTTTGGTTCCATAGCTAATGCATTATCAAGACACAATTTTAAATTTGTCATGTAATCGTTAGTAAATTCACCAATAACTACTTGTCTATCATCTTGGCCCAAACTTGTAAAGAAAATAATATAACTATAACCCTCATCAACAAAATAATCAGCTATTTGCATCGCTGATACAATTCTAGCTGCGTACTCAGAATTAAATTTTATTCCAAGGTTTGAAACGTATGCCAAAAGAACATTTCTATCTATTTGATTAGGTCTTACAGAAAACATAAGAAGTTTATCTGTTAAGATGTTGGGATCCTTTTCAGTATTAAAATAGCTTCTAAAAGTTGTTACCTCTTTACCTTCTTTATTTTTTTCATAACTACCCAATAATTCTGCCACCTGAGAGCCATAATTAGTACCTGTAAGCTTGTCTCCCGCTTTACCTAACGCCTCAATGTCTTTGGTAATATTTTTATAAATCTCGTCAATTTTAAAATTTGGATTTGAAACAATAATATTTATTATATTAATAAAACGCTGCATATTTGCAGTTATTGTTTTAACATTAAGAGACTGTATTTTACTTTGTACATTTTTAGCAATTTCTTTTAATTTATAAATAGTAGTAGCATCTAGTTCACCGCGTTTTTTAGAATAATCAGCTGCTAGTGCAGCTGTTGCTTTGTTAGCAGCATCTATAACATTCTTCTTACCCGGGCGGCCTCCCGTACTTTCTTTTGTAGATCCTTTAAGCTCTACTTTTTTACCATCTGGAAAAATTAAATCTCCGGTAGGTGGATTTTTCATCTCACTATATAGAGTAGCTAATACTTCACCCGGACCTACCGCAACGTTACCCTCTAAAAAAATACAGTTTCGTTGTATATCTCTAATCAAATTAATATTACCTAACTGCTTTAGTTGTATCGGAAAATTTCTAATAAATCCTAAAAATTGATTACTCTTTAAATTGTCTTTAAAATTATTTAAAGATTTTTTTAATTTAAGAATATTGTTTATATCTTCTAAAATTTCTTTCACGACACCAGTATTATTTGTCTTTAGATTTCTTTCTATTATTCCTATAAGAATGGGTGCAGCTATATTAACGCTTTCTGGCTTCCATCCCCCAGAAGCAAGCCATTGCGAGACAGATTGATTAATATTACCGGAAACTTTTGCTTCAACACCAATTAATTTACTAGCAGTATAATCACTCGTTTCAAATTCTTTTACTCTACCATCATCGAACGTAATTCTTACCTTTGCCTCACCTACAAGTTGTCTGGGGAGTGGAGGAACTGGCTTTAAAAAAGATTCAGTAATATATACGTCTTTTAAACTTCTGTATTTCTTAGAGGGCATCTTTAATATTTATTGTTTTTAAAAAGAAACCCCTACACTATGTATAGGGGTTTCTGCAACACTAACACTAACCAACTATTAATATATTAACATCCTGTTAATTGAAATTCAAGATTTTTCTTTAAATAAATGTATGAACTTCAAGAAATATGTAGCGAAAAAAGCTAATAAAGCTAAAAAAAAGAAAATTATTAAAGAATTTCCAAAATACAAAGGTGACATACCGGGGTTAAAAAAATAGTTGAATTTTATAATAAACTAATAAATTTTAGCATGAATACAAACTTTATTGAACAAATAGTTGGTTTAGCTCAAGGCTTACAAGCAGATTGTGAAAAATTCTTTGATAAGAAGCAAAATGCTGCTTCATCCAGACTCCGCAAAGGTCTAAAGAGTATTGCAGATATCTGCAAGGCTGAGCGTAAGAATATTTCTGAAGTACGCAATTCGCGTAAAGCAGCTAAATAATAACACCTATACTTTTTAACAGATAGTTTATTGTATAGGCATTTATTCTATCTACGAGAATAGATGGAGCATACGTGGGGACTATTTCAATACGTAGCCCCTCTTCTTCGCCTATTTTAGTTATATCTTCAACAAAGTCCAAAGCAATTCCTTTAAGATATCTGAAATAAAAATCTTTATTATTATCTGTTTCTAACAAAACATTATAATTTTTGAAACAGTGTGCATAAAAAGTTAATTCCCTTAAAGAAATTCGTGATGAAGGTGGCCCGGACAAATCAGCATTTATTATCAGATTCATACCCTTACACTGTACAGTAATAACAGGTACAACTGTTATTACTTTTATTGGCTACTAATTTAAAACATCGATGTAGAGGTTGGCGATCTCTTCCAATTAATTGATAATTTAAATGGATTGACCGACATCCCGGCATCAAAACGAGAAATAAAGCCAGCGGCAGCCTTATCTAAGATAGCAGTATAAAAAGTTGTTTTATTACCTTTCTTTACTGTCATATTAGCATTTCTACCATACACATGTACTTTTTTAATACCTGTTACAGTACGCTTTAAAGCACGTGCTATGGGGCAATTTGTTGGGTCTGCTACTTTAGCTTCTCGTATGTTTTTATCAGTAACACTTATACGAGTGTTCATCTAATTATTTAGATTTATTTTTGCCGATTTTTTTAATAAACAGTATATTTATATCTAATAAGTTTAAATATTATAGTGGCTGGTAACAACTCAATAAATTCGTTAAGTCTTCAGGCAGGAAGTGTGTACTTATCAGCCGCGCCTAATCCTATTACAAATATTTTCTACGCAGGAACTAGCAATTCTGCAAACTCTATTCCTCTCGGTATATTTGGTGAAGTTACTATATATGGTTACAGATTTTTATCTACAGAAAATGTATATTTGTGCGGTTCAATTTTTGATAAAGTTTCAGCAGGAAATATATTTAACACATACTTATCATCATTAGAAGAAGTTAGTTTTTCAAACGTTCAAAGCATTTCTTCTATCTATTCAACATTTTCTGGTTACGGTTTAAAACTTTATGATATAGTATCAGATAATAAAATTACTATAAATTTACCAGCATTTACTGCAAATGCGGACTTTAATTTAATTGTTGTTAATGCTGCGGGGTATAACAGTATTGGTGTGCTCGCGGTAACCCCTACACCTAACCCTACACCTTCCAAGACTCCTTTTTCAACGCCTACACAAACTATAACACCAACATATACACCTACTAATACACCTACACAAACTATAACCCCCACAAACACACCTACACAAACAGCTACAGTATCACAAACTCCAACACAAACACTCACACAAACACCGACACAAACAATATCGGTCACACCAACACAAACTGCAACAGTAACTCAAACAATAACTCAAACACCTACAAATACTCCTACCAATACACCCACACAAAGTATAACACAAACACCAACGGTTACGCAAACACCTACACAAACTATTACACAATCACCTACACAAACACCTACACAGACTATTACACAAACACCCACTCAATCAATTACTCCAACTAATACACCAACAAATACATCTACACCTACCAATACACCCACACAGACTATTACACAGACACCTACTAACACACCTACAAAAACTACTACACCAACAATTACTATAACATCTACTCTTACACAAACACCAACACAAACACCAACTCAAACTATTACACCAACACAAACACCCACTGCTACAAATACCCCAACGCAGTCACCAACCACAACACCAACAAATACACCTTCTGTAACACCAACCAATACTCATACACCTTCAGTTACGCCTTCTGATACCCCACCTAACACACCACCTTCAACGCCGAGTGTAACTTCTACACCAGCATCAACCCCGGGTACAACTCCTACAAATACACCTAATGAACCGTTTACTCCTATGACAATTGTTGGTGGTCAAGGTATATTTACTATTCCTATAAATGTTGGTGGTAGTGTACCAAAATCTGTAAATATAAGTTATAATGTATGGGATATCCCGGATAATTTTAAAGTTGTATTCGATGGTGCAGATGCAACGCCAACACAAACACCAACACAAACAAGAACACCGACGCCCACATTTACACAGACAGGAACTCCCGGGCCAACACCTACACCATCACCAACAATAAATGATACAACGTTGGTTTATAATTTGTGCTGGGTTACAACTGTTAATAACCCTTGTAATCCTGAACCTTGGGTAATTACTGACGGCAACCAAAGAATTAGATATAATATTGTAGATTCATATAATTGCGGTGGCCCGTGTGATTCGACACAATCAGGTACTGCATCAGCATGGATTTGGGTGGGGTCGCGGCCTGTATTACTTGATTTAGATTTTGATGGAGTCGGTGAGCTAGAGGCTTCTAATTATGAAAAAATTCAATTTTATCTTGATAATACACTTATAGCTGATGCTCATGCTCCAGGAGGTGGTCTTGGTTGTGCCATGGGCCCTGTAGTTAAAACAATCCATATTCCGCCACCATATACACTTTCACCTCTTACAGAACATTCGCTATATATTGTCTTTACAACAAACGACCCGGTATTCCATGAAAATGCCTACTATGAAGCTGAATTAGATTTTACAGTTGCAACACCTACACCATCACCAACAGAGAATGTTCCTACTCCAACACCCACACGTACACCAACGGGCACGCCAGACCCGACCCTTACTAATACACCTACCAATACTCCAACTCTTACTTTAAATTTTAACCCCAAACTTTTAACTGAAACTGGATTTGTTGGGAACCCTGATTATAACCCAGTACTTGTTTCACTAGGATATCCTACTGTTGTTAGTACTGCGGTAGAAGGTAATTTTAGCTTTATAAAACCATACAGCACAAGCTGGTATGTATTGCTAAGTGTTATTGCGCCAATACCGGATACTGCATGGGAATTACGCATTAACTCTGCTAACAATATTCCTCCAACTCCTACACCAACACATCTTCCACCTGGACCACCACCACCGCC
>Ga0172367_10009389_pt1 | contig 10744 bp, 6 predicted proteins | sample Lak10m_FD_114542 | JGI IMG/M metagenome (GOLD analysis project Ga0172367, IMG submission 114542) | Freshwater microbial communities from Kabuno Bay, South-Kivu, Congo - kab_022012_10m | ecosystem: Environmental > Aquatic > Freshwater > Lake | place: Democratic Republic of the Congo: South-Kivu...
ATACAAATTAGTTTTCGTAAATCAATTCCGCTATCCATTTCAAAAATTTATGCTGGAGCTTCCCGCCGGTAAACTTGAGAAAAACGAAGACCCCCAAACGTGTGCCTTGCGAGAATTGACAGAGGAGACCGGATATGTTGCGCAGAAAATCTCAAAACTTGGAGCAATAACAACAACTCCAGGATTTTGTACCGAAGTTCTGCACATTTATTTAGCGGAAGATTTAACTCCGGGGAATCACGCACGTGAAGAAGGTGAACATGGCATGGAAATTCATGAATTCACTTTAAAAGAAATTGACGACAAAATTATGAACGGAGAAATCTACGACGCAAAAACGCTCTCCGGTATAATGCTGGCAAAGCTCCGTTTGACAGGTGAAAAATAATAGTTACGTGAATGCTGAAATCGCTTTACATAAAAGATTACGCACTACTCGAACAAATCTCCGTTGAGTTTGAACGAGGACTGAATATTATCACCGGAGAAACCGGCGCGGGAAAATCCATTCTTATTGATGCGATGAGCCTGCTGCTCGGTGAGCGCGCATCAAATGATGTTATTCGAAAAGGAGCCGAGAAAGCAATTGTCGAAGGAATTTTTTCGATAGAGGAAAATGCGAAAGTAAAAACACTCCTCGAGCAAAATGAAATCGACGCGAATGAAGAATTAATCGTCCGCAGAGAGCTTTCGATGAAAGGTTCCAACCGGTGCTTTCTGAATGATACTCCCGTTCCCCTTACCGTTATAAAAGAAGCAGGCAACCTTCTTGTTGATTTGCACGGACAACACGAGCATCAATCGCTCCTCCGCACAGAAACTCACATCGAATTCCTTGATGAGTTCGGAAATCTTGACGACGCCTTAGCAGCTTATAAAGTTGAGTATACCCGCTACCACGACTTACAAAATGAGTTGAACGAGTTACGTTCAAAAGAAAATCTTTTAAAAGAAAAGAAAGACCTTTACTCATTCCAGCGAAAAGAAATTGATGCGATTTCTCCGGTTGAAGGAGAAGATGAATCAATCGCGTCCGAATTGCACATCCTTGAAAACGCCGAACAACTCCTTGAATTGACCAACGAAATTCATCAGCAATTATACGATTCGGAAAAATCCGTATACGATTCGTTAATTGATGTTCAGCATAAAATAAATTCGCTTGCAAAGATTGACAAATCTTTTTCGGAAACATCCGGCGAGCTGCAGTCGGTAATTGCTGTTATTAACGACGTAACAGAAAGCATCCGCAAGTACAGCGCACAAATTGAACTGGAACCGGAAAAATTGGAAGGGATGCGGGCGAGATTTCAAGCCATCAATCTCTTAAAGAAAAAATACGGCGGCACACTTGAATCGCTCCTCGAATATCATAAAAAAATTGTTTCTGAAATAACCCTGGCGGAATCCTTTGAGGAGGAGATTGAAAAATTTGAGAAGAGCATTCAAAGACAAAGAAAAGTGCTTACAACTCACGCGGCAGCTCTTTCGAAGAAAAGAGTAGAGCTTTCGAAAATTGTTTCGAAAGAAGTGAAAGAAGTTTTACAGGAACTCGGCATTCCGCAATCAGTCTTCGAAGTAAAAATAATCAGAAGTACCGGCGGGCAGAACGGCTCATCAATACGCTTTAATCAACGCGGGTATGATGACGTTGAATTTTTTATCTCCACCAATGCGGGAGAAGACGCGAAGCCGTTAAGCAAGGTTGCTTCCGGCGGCGAAATATCGAGAATTATGCTTGCGTTAAAAACCATTCTCGCAAAAAATGATAAACTGCCGCTCCTAATTTTCGATGAAATTGATACCGGCATCAGCGGACGCATTTCACAAAAAGTCGGTATCGCGTTAAAAAATCTTGCCGCCTTTCATCAAGTAATTTCCATAACTCATCAACCGCAAATTGCTGCACTTGCGGATGCTCATTACTCGGTTGAAAAGAAAAATGTGAACAAACGAGTTGTGAGTTCAATTGAAAAATTAAATGACGGGGAACGAACTCGCGAAGTAGCAAAACTGCTGAGCGGAGAGGTTATTACAGAAACCAGTTTACAAACTGCCAAAGAATTAATGAGTATTCAAAAGTAGAAAGGGGACTTATGAAAGCTTACGAATACCACCTGCAAGTAGATCAACACGGCAAACTTGTGTTGCCAGACCAGCTTAAAACCATACTTCCTAAAAATGAAATTGTACGAGCGCTGTTTTTAATTGAGGAAGCAAAAGATAAAAAAATCAAATCGATTACATCAGACGTTAGTGAGCAGGAATATTCTTATTCACTGCTGCAAAATGACGAAGCGGTTTACGACGACTTCTAAAACAATACCGCTTTCTGTATACGGCATTTTTCTCCAAGGTAGTAGTATCGCGTGAAAGAAGCGTCTCTTTATATTCATATTCCGTTTTGCGAACATAAATGTATCTATTGCGATTTCTACTCGATTATTACGAGCGAGAGAATCGAGGAATACCTTGAGCATGTAAAACGGGAGATATCTTTTCGTGCAAATTCCCTTGCGGCGGAGAGAGAAATTAATACGATTTTTTTCGGCGGCGGAACTCCGTCTCTTCTTGAACCACAACAAATTGATGACCTCCTTCTCCATTTTCATAAGTCATTCACAGTTTCGAAGCAGGCAGAATTCACGCTTGAAACAAATCCGGGAACAGTTGACAAGGGAAAGTTAAGTGAATTCCGTTCAGCCGGAATTAACCGGCTTAGCGTAGGCATTCAAACCTTTGATGATGAAGAACTAAACTTTCTTACGCGCATTCATAACAAACAGACCGCAATAGATACTGTTGTCGCCGCACATGAAGCAGGCTTTTCGAATATTAACATTGACCTTATTTTCAATCTTCCAAAACAAACAAAAGAAAAGTGGTTGAGCAATTTAGAAACAGCAGTCTCGCTTCCGATTACTCATCTTTCTGCCTATAGCTTAATTCTTGAGCGGGGTACCATTTTGAACAAACTCGTGCTTGATAAGAAAGTCGTTTTACAGGATGACGATTACGATGCGGAGTTGTACGAAAAAACTATTGAGTTTTTAACTTCACATAATTTTAAACAGTACGAAGTTTCAAATTTTGCTTTAAGCGGTTACGAATGCAAACACAATCTTGCTTATTGGAGACATAACGAATACGTTGGTTTTGGAACTTCGGCGCATTCCTTTCTAAAAAACAAACGGTGGTGGAATTATTCTCCGCTTCATTTATACATAAATTCCGTGGCGCAATACGGGCATGCGCTTGTTGGTGAAGAAACACTTGATGACACCCAACTGCTTGAAGAATATGTAATGCTCGCGCTCAGAAGCAGCGGGTTGTCCGTAGTTGAATTAATTTCAAAATTTGGCAAGGAGTGGTTTGAAAAAAGAAAGGCACTCTTTGACGAATACCTGCGAAATGAATTTATGAAAAGAACTGCTCATACTATTTCTTTAACAAAGAAAGGCTACGCGGTTTGCGATGAACTTATCGCAAGTCTTATTGCTTGAAAGAAGCAATATCCTTTTTTGAACTTTTTGAAATCCACATCTCAAGCAATGCACATAACAAGGCAAAAAGAAGAAAATACTTCCAAAGTTCAGTTCCGAACCGAGCCTGTTTTATTTTCAATTCCGGATTTTCATCCTTTTGAATAAACGTGAGTTGCGAGGCTGATTTTACAGCATTGAAGTAATCTTTTAGTTCTTCCTCGTTTGCATCTTTTGGATTTGATTCCTTTGGATTATTATTCACCGTAAAAACATCGGTTGTCTTTGTAACGGTAGAGAAATAATAAATTCCGGGTTTGTCGGCGTGCTGGTAGAGAAAGGAATTCATTTTATCATCTATCGAGTAGTACTCTTTCCCGCTTCCCGGTTTCGTCACGGTGATTTGACTTCCCGAATTTTCTTTTACCGGAACATTCAAATAATCGCCGGTAATTTTTTCTTCCCCATTTTTTTGAAGAGACGATAAGTAGAGGACTGATTCGTACAGCAAAGGGGCAAAGACTCCCTTTACAGGAAAATTTGTTTGAGTCAAAACAGGCGCGGAAGATGCAACGAACATTCTCCCCTTCCCAATTTCATACTCGCTTAAAAAGGTGTACCCGTTTGAAATGGAGATGATCGATTTTCCCTTCCCTTCGGTGCGCAACAGAAACGAAGCTGAAATTTCCGGTGATTCGATAGATGGCTTTTGTTTCTCTTCAAACAGACGTTTGAAAAGAGGATGTTCATAATCGACCGACTGAAAATGGTACTGCGAACCAACCGAAACGTTTTGCGGTTTTGGGAGACCAAACGCATTGCTAAAATTTTGAAACTGCTGAAGCGACGTTGTACTCCCCGGGAAGAAAAATATTCCTTTCCCGGATATAACAAATTGCATGAGCGAAGCTGGATTCGCTGCCGGTACACCAATTAAGATTACAACGGCATATTGAGTAACGTCAGTTGACGCAAGCTGCGAGAACTGTTTGGTTGTTACCGCAAGCTGTTGATTGGTGTTGGCGGCTTCAAGTCCAAGCTGAATAAATAATGCATCGCTCATCTCTTCAGTAAGTACAAGCACGGGAATTTTTTCCGGAACGAAAATCTCTGCAAACCTTTTATCGTCTTGAATAATTTCATCGTCTTCCAAAGCCGCTGAAATTTCCTGATAACCGGTTTTCTTTATAGTTCCTTCGAGAGAAATTTCTTTCGTCTGACCCGCCGATAACGAAAAACTTTTTTGCGATGTCCGCTCACCATTAACAAAAAGCGACACCACACTATTTTCCACGGGAGTTGTTCCATAGTTGGTTATACTTGCGGAAACATCAATCGGTTTTCCCGTTTCAATTATTTGAGAATTTACGGTAATATTATCAATACCGGTATTTTGTACGTCTTTTCCTCCAAAGGGAAAAGCGTAAATGCGCGTTCCCTTTTTCAGCGCTTCACTCAAGTCCGGGTACGGCTCATCATCTTTCATTCTGCTTTTTTGAAAGTCGGAGAGAATATATAGTTCTTTACTATAATTTGAAGAGCGATCGAGAATTTTAACAGCCCTTATTATTGCGGTCTGCAGCGTTCCACTGCTGTACGAAAACGATAAATCTTCAATTGATTTTTTCAATGCTGAAAAATCGGTAGTTGCAAGCGGAAGTGTTTGATTCTTCCAGTCGGAAACAAGGACTACCACAGCTTCATCGCCATCCACTAACTGCGAGAGTAGGCGAAGAGCGGTTTCTTTTTCTTGATTTAAATACGATCCTTTGGCATCAAGAACGCTCATACTGTAGGTGTCGTCAAGAATAAAAACGGCTGTGGTTTTTGCAGTAGAAGAATTTCCGAGAATGGTAGTTTTCATTGTTGGACGCGCAAACGCAAAAACAAGAAACAAAATGATAAGTGTCCGCAGTAAAAGAAGCAGCCACTGTTTCAGTTTGACTTTCCGGATTTTATTTTTCTGCAGTTCCTTCAGAAAAATAAGTGTACTGAATTCAACCTTTTTCAGTTTCCGCAAATTGAATAAATGTATCAGTACCGGAATTGACGCGGCGAATAAACCAAAGAGAAATGCGGGGTTAAGAAAGGTCATGGTTGTTTGAATTCGTTAAGCATCAGAGCCGGAATGAATTATTTCCGGCTCCTTCTGCCGGTACTTAGACTTCTTTTGCAATCATGTTCAAAGCGCTGCCGGCTTTAAACCATTCAAATTGACGTTCGTTGAAAGTGTGGTTGAGTGAACATTCTTCAACACTTCCGTCGCTATGGTTAATGAGCAAGGAAAGCGGTTTTCCTACAGCAAATTCGGTTAACCCTTTAATGCTTACTTTATCGTCTTCACGGATTTTATCATAATCCGACGGATTTGCAAAAGTAAGCGGCAGCATCCCTTGTTTTTTCAAGTTTGTTTCGTGAATACGCGCAAAACTTTTCACGATTATGGCTTTGCCGCCAAGATGACGCGGTTCCAATGCTGCATGCTCACGGCTTGAACCTTCACCATAATTTTCATCACCAACAACTACCCAACCGTGTCCGTGTTTTTTATATTCACGAGCAACTTCAGGGGTTGCTTTAGTTTCACCGGTATAAAGATTTTTTACTTTACCGGCATCTCCGGTGTAAGCGTTAATTGCACCGATGAACATATTGTTCGAAATATTATCTAAATGTCCGCGGTATTTCAACCATGGACCAGCCATCGAAATATGATCCGTTGTACATTTTCCTTTCGCTTTAAGAAGAATGTTCAAGCCTTCAAAGTCCTTTCCGTCCCACGGAGTAAAAGGCTCAAGCAATTGCAGACGGTCACTTTGCGGATTAACTTTTACGGTTACATTGTTACCATTGGCATTTGGAGCAATGAAGACGTCGGCGCCTTTGTCAAATCCTTTTGTAGGAAGTTCATCTCCCACCGGCGGATCGAGTTTAATTTTTTCGCCGTTTTCATTTTCAATAACGTCGGTCATCGGATTAAACGTAATCGTTCCGGCAATGGCAAGAGCCGTTGTTAATTCCGGGCTTGCGACAAACGCGAGTGTCTCGGGATTTCCGTCATTCCGCTTTGCAAAGTTTCTGTTGAATGAAGTAACGATAGAATTTTTTTCTCCGGTTTTGATGTCCATTCTCTTCCACATTCCGATACACGGCCCGCATGCGTTGGTGAGCACCATGCCGCCGAACTCTTCGAAGGTTTTTAATTGTCCGTCGCGTTCAATTGTTGCGCGAACTTGCTCACTCCCCGGTGTAATGGTGAAAAGTGACTTTGCTTTTAAGCCTTTTGCGAGCGCTTGTTTCGCAAGGCTTGCAGCGCGGTCGATATCTTCATAACTTGAGTTCGTACAACTGCCGATCAATCCGACGCTTAACTTTTCCGGATACCCTTTTTCTTTTGCAACGTCTTTCATTTTTGAAATCGGCACTGCTAAATCCGGGGTAAACGGACCGTTTAACATAGGTTCAAGTTCGCTTAAAGTAATTTCGATGACCTGATCAAAATAGTTGGCGGGGTTTTGATAAATTTCCGCATCGTCGGTGAGAAGATGTTTTATTGATTCAGCCAATTCAGCAACATCATTTCTTCCCGAACTTCGCAAATAACGGCTCATGCTTTCGTCGAACGGAAAGAGTGAAGTGGTAGCGCCAATCTCTGCACCCATATTGCAGATAGTCCCTTTTCCGGTGCAAGAAAGCGCGGCAGCTCCTTCGCCAAAATATTGAACGATTGCTCCGGTTCCTCCTTTAACGGTAAGGATTCCGGCAACTTTTAAAATAACATCTTTTGCCGATGCCCAGCCAGAAAGTTTTCCGGTTAAATGAATTCCGATAAGTTTTGGCCATTTCAGTTCCCAAGGCATACCCGCCATAACATCTACGGCATCCGCGCCGCCAACGCCGATGGCGATCATTCCCAATCCTCCCGCGTTCGGTGTATGAGAATCGGTTCCAATCATCATTCCACCCGGGAATGCGTAATTCTCTAACACCACTTGATGAATAATTCCCGCTCCCGGTTTCCAAAAACCGATTCCGTATTTCTGCGATACGCTTTCAAGAAAATCGTAGACTTCTTTATTTTCAGTAGTCGCACGCTCTAAATCTTCTTTCGCTCCGATTTGCGCTTGTATTAAATGGTCGCAATGGACAGTTGATGGAACGGCGGTGGTTTTTTTACCGGCAGACATAAACTGAAGCAGCGCCATCTGCGCGGTTGCATCCTGCATGGCAACTCTATCCGGCGCAAAATCGGCAAAGTCTGTTCCGCGTGTTAAAATTTTTGTGGGTTGTTCCCAAAGATGTGAGTAAAGAATTTTTTCGGCATAGGTTAACGGTCTTCCGACAATTTTTCTGACTACTTCAATTTTATCGTGAAAGTCTCCATAAACTTTCCGTATCATATCAATATTGGCGGTCATATTTTCCTCTTAAGTTTAAATGATTAATTGATTCAAAATTACAAAATAATTTGAATATTTTGGGGAAAGAAATTTTCCATTACTTACGATGTAAAGAGAAGAAAGTACCTCGTGATTGTTAAACGTTCGCAGGACGAAATCCAAAACTACCTAGTTGACGCGTCCAATTTTCACGGTTCTTGCGATGCCGTCTATCTACCCGAAACAAAAGCCGAGCTGGCTGAAATTCTGAAACAACAAAATGATTTGGGAAGTAGCGTCACCATCGCCGGAAATCATACCGGACTTACCGGAAGCGGTGTGCCGTTAAACGGTGTTGTCGTTTCCATGGAAAAATTTAATCGCATTTTAGAGATAAATACCTCCGGCGGATTTGCCCTGGTTGAACCGGGAGTTGTGTTGCAAGATTTTCAAAATGAGCTGAAAACCGCGGAATATTTTTATCCTCCCGATCCGACTGAAACAAATTGTTTTGTGGGCGGTACTATAGCCACCAATGCAAGCGGCGCAAAAACATTTAAATACGGCGCTACAAGAAATTTTGTTTTAGAACTTGAACTAATTTTAGCCGATGGGGAATCGCTTGTATTGCAACGGGGAAAACACCTTGCAGAAAATGATTTGCTCACGCTCCAAACAATGTCGGGGAAACAATTGGAAGTCCGGTTGCCAAAACTCGTCATGCCGAAAACCAAAAACGCATCCGGTTATTACCTTAAAGAACATATGGATGCGATAGACCTTTTTATCGGCTCGGAAGGAACGCTTGGAGTTATAACAAAAGCTAAATTAAAGATACTTCCCCTCCCTTCTTTACTGCTTTCGTGTGTTGCATTTTTTAAAAGCGAAGACGATGGATTGAATTTTATCGAAGCCGCGCGATCGCATTCAAAAAAGGCCGGATCACCTCTTGACACAAGAGCGCTTGAATATCTCGATTATTATTCTCTCCAAATGCTGCGTCAAGACTTTTCTCAAGTAGACGTTACTGCCCAATGCGCTGTTTGGTTTGAACAGGAAATGAAAAGTGAAAATGAAAACGAGCTGACCGAAAAATGGATTGACATGCTGACCGAACACCATGCCGATATTGAAACCGCTTGGCTGGGTGTTGATGAAAAGGATAGAAAGATAATCCACGAGTTTCGCCACGCGGTGTCTTCAAAAGTGAATGAGTATATCTCGAAAAACAATTTGAGAAAATTGGGAACCGATACCGCCGTGCCCGATGAACATTTTCGGGAGTTTTATTCTTTTGCAAAATCGATAGTGGAGAAAAATAAACTCGCCTATGCGGCGTATGGACATTTCGGCAATTCCCACCTTCATTTAAATATGCTGCCTAAAAATGAGGAAGAATTTCTGGTGGGGAAAGAGGTGTACAAACAGATTTGTCATAAAGCGGTAGAGCTTAACGGAACAGTCTCCGCCGAACACGGCATCGGAAAAATAAAACGTGATTATTTATTGATGATGTACGGCAGCGATGTGATTGAACATTTGAAATATCTAAAAAAAGTGTTCGATCCAAAAATGATTTTAGGAAATGGAAATATGTTTGAAGAGTAAAGTGTTCTTATTCCTTTATACATAACGTGCAAGGAATGCATTTCATTTTCTCTCTTCGATCTTTAGTACGTTTGATGAGTTATATGTTACTGATGGTGTAGTTCACATTTGTTGAGAGGTCTCCGGTACAATTTATAATTTCCGTACCGCACTCCGCCTTCGGCGGAGCCTTCGACGGAAGTACTCTGCTCTACGAAAACGGCGGTGTTCAAATATTTTTTTGTTCCCCTCTTGCGTATGTCATTTTTTTTTTTGATTAAAGTTACAGAAAAAATTCTTATTCTTGTTTAGGGCATTTTTCAGTAAGTATTACGTTAGATAATGTAATTGGTGCGGCTCTTAATTACTAATTTCCCAACACGAAAGTGGGCGCAATGAACACAGAACAAACAACGTTTTTACAAAACTCTTTTTCTTCCTCTCTTTCCTTCAAAGAAAATCTTTTTCCCAAACCCCAAAGGCACCCTATGACCCGTATCTTTTTTCTTATTACGCTACTAAGCGTTGTTGCGTTAAACTTTAGCTGTAAAAAATCTCCAACGGAGCCAACAGAAAATTTTACCCTTACGGTTGAAGATGTTTCTTGTACCGAAGCGTGGGTAAAAATAACAAGCGCCAATATCCAAAATACAAGCGCACTCTCATTATTTGTAGATGACAAACTGAACCAAAGCATTACCCTTGTTAGCGTTGATACGCTGCTTTACATTGACTCTCTCCTCCCCAACCACAGCTACAAACTAAAAGCAATTGTAACAACCGACAACCAACAACTAACCACAAACGAGTTAGTTGCCACCACGATGGATACCACCAGCCACAATTTTACCTGGCAAACGTTTACCTTTGGGCAGCACAGCAGCAGTGTGCTTTACGATGTAGCAATAATAAACGAAAATGATATTTGGGCAGTAGGTGAAATTTATATGAATGATTCTCTTGGCCACCCCGACCCCAATGTTTATAACGCTGTCCATTGGGATGGGAATAAATGGAAATTATATAAACTTCAGTTTTATACTTTTTGTGGACAACTGAACACAGGTTCTTACCCAGCTAAATCCATTTGGGTTGTTGGAGATAGTTTAATTATAATTAGTTCTGGTTCACAATTGACTTACCTGCAAGGAGAAGTCCAAAAGAAAACTGAATGTGTGCCGGTATCAGTTAGTAAAATCTGGGGGAGTTCGAGTAGTGATTTATATATAGTTGGCTATGGCGGCAACATCGCCCACTACAACGGAGTGAGCTGGAAGAAGATAGAGAGCGGCACCA
>Ga0172367_10009390_pt1 | contig 10744 bp, 9 predicted proteins | sample Lak10m_FD_114542 | JGI IMG/M metagenome (GOLD analysis project Ga0172367, IMG submission 114542) | Freshwater microbial communities from Kabuno Bay, South-Kivu, Congo - kab_022012_10m | ecosystem: Environmental > Aquatic > Freshwater > Lake | place: Democratic Republic of the Congo: South-Kivu...
TTCATTTCTCTATTAGACTGCGATTTTGCGCTTGGTTACGGACTTGCCAAGCCAATTCCAGCACTTTATACCATCGGCTTTGAATTTGTTTCAGGGTGCAGTTCATAACTTTCGCGATCGCCCGGTCTCCCATTTGACCTCGTTTCAATTCCAAAAGTTGTCTTTGATCCACTGAAAGGCTACTGATAAAAAACTGCCATCGTTGAGATGAAAGACCTAAATTATCCTCTAAGTCGGCACCGAGCCACTGATGAACTAATTTCCAACCGTGGGAACAGGAAAATTTTTCCACATGGTACTTAAATCGTTGTTGGAGATAATCTCTTTGACGGGGGGTAAGGTTGAGGATGGCATCAATCTCTGCAACTGACATGTCTTGTAACTTTAACACTAAATAATCAACACACTCCTGTTGACCCTGATCGTGTAAGTAATCCAACAACTGATTTAGAACCAAACCCCTTAATACAGAATCCGTTGGTTCTCCCATGTCCGCCACCATCTGCTCCCGCAGTTGTTTGAGGACAAAAGACCGACCATATCCCTCTTCTTCATCTCCCCTAGCTGATTCCATGGCCAATTCAATATCCACAACTGATTCAGAAGGTTGTTTACGGGCAAAGGATTGGGCTCTTAGTATAATTAATTGTTGATTACCGTAGCCAGGTAAATGAATACGGCGTCGGGCATAATGTTCAGCAAACGCCATAAATTCAGCCAATTCCAGTCTGATGCGTGGGGTAAAATCTTCTAGTAACTGGTTTTCTCGACGAAATGCCTTTAAAACTTCAATGTAATAGATTTGTAAAAAATCATCTATCAAATTGAGGCGACCGTGGAAACCTAACTGGTCTTTGAGAAGAGATACATGACGATAGACCATGGCACTTAATGTACTATGTAACTCTACCCGCCCTTTGTGAGAGCCTAAGCGATAATACGTTAAACATTTTTCAATTCGATGACGAGCTAATGTCTGTTTCCATGGGATCACCTCCCCAGAATTTTGAATGCGATCGCTGTTTTGACAGATTCGTTCCACTTCATTCGTAATTCGTTCTGCAACTGCCCGCAAGGGTGCATTTAGGTTGCCGATTTCTGCTTCCAATTTTCCCTGAATGAATTCAAGTAGGTTTACTGTTTCTGGGTTTAGTTGGGATGGCAATTTTGCATTAAACTCTGGGTGAAACAGAATAACCGGATTCGGGGCAGGAGCATCAGGTTGAACCAGACCCCTGAGTTCACGGGATTCTCGATTTGCGGTTATAAAAATGTCCGGATAATTACCATCAGGCAAATCTGGTAGATTGGACGATTTAGCGTTCATAAATTCTAACTATCGATGATGCACCCAATAAATCAAACAAACTCAGTGAACTCAACTCCTTGACTGTTGTTAGCTTCAGAGGGTTTATTGATGTTTACGGGAAGATGGCTATGGTTGTACCAATTTAACAAACAATGTAACATGACTCATGGAACATGAATCAAAGCCAGTTATTCAAGTGATCCCAGCCCAACCCTTCTCGGATAACAAGCGGTTGGTCATCGGTGAGATCTACTATTGTTGAAACATCTTCCCTTCGTTCCGATCCATCATCAATGATTCCATCTACCCAAGGATGATAATGTTCAAAAAATTCCATTCGCGAAGAGAGGGGCATTATTTTTTTTAGATTCGGGGCTGAAGTTGAAATAATTGGGGTGCCCAGTGCAGTGAGAAGTGCTTGACAAATTGGATGATTCGGCACCCGGATGCCCGTAGTTTTACGTTTCGGGTTCATGACCAGTTTAGGGACTAGTTTCGTGGCTGGTAGTAAAAAAGTATAGGGACCAGGGATGCAATGTTTCATCAACCGATAGGCAGCGTTGTTGACTACGGCGTATTGGGCAATATTTTTCAGGGAAGAACACAAAAAGGTTAATGGTTTGTCATCTGCAATTTGTTTAATTTGCCGAACCTTTTGGACGGCTGATTTCACCCGTAAGTCACAACCAATGGCATAAACCGTATCCGTTGGGTAAAGGATGACTGCTCCACTTTCAAGATGGGCTTTGATTTGTTCCACAATCCGGGGTTGTGGGTTTTGAGCATGAATTGTATAAAAATGTGCCATCGAAATTAGTCCAATTTCGTTTTGAAGGGAGGGGAGCGGGGTTGCAGATGTGTTCGTAAACTAGCCACATAAAATAATTGTAGTTCTATCGGCATCCAAAATTAAGAAAAGCCGTCCTTCTAGGACGGGGCTTGTATCCCATTATTTTTGGTCACCAGAGGAAGCAGTATGATAAAATTTCCATAGTGTTTTCTGTCCAGGCTGTCCGGCTTTCCATGGTTCCATCTCCAGCGAACCGATTTTTTTTGGGTATGCCATTATGTTTCAAATCGCTTATCTAGACTGTCCTACGGGAGTTGCTGGTGATATGGTGGTGGGAGCATTGATCCATGCCGGGGTTCCCCTAGATTACTTAAAAGACCAATTGGGTCGTCTAAAGTTGACTGATTCCTATCAGTTACGGGCAGAGCGAGTTTCTAACAATGGTCAGCAAGCAACTCGGTTCCACGTTGATTTACTCCCAACCGATGCCAACCATCATCACCAATCCACTTCGTCCGAGTCTGGTCATTCATTTCACCGTGGACTGTTGGACATTGAAGAGTTAATCCGAGCTGCCCAATTGCCCCTAAAAGTAGAAGAAATGAGCTTATCCATCTTTCGTCAGTTAGCCATAGCTGAAGGAGAGGTCCATGGCATTTCCCCGGAGAGGGTTCATTTTCATGAGGTTGGTGCCGTAGATGCCATTGTGGATATTGTGGGAACTTGTTTGGGGTTGGACTGGTTAGGGGTTGATCGTTTATACTGTTCAGCTTTACCCACCGGGGGAGGAACGGTCAATACAGACCATGGACGATTACCTGTTCCAACCCCTGCTGTCCTTCAGTTATGGGCAATGAAAAAGGTGCCCATCTATAGTAATGACATGAACCGGGAATTGGTCACACCAACCGGAGCGGCCATCGTCACTACTTTAGCGTCCGCCTTTGGTTCTCCTCCACCCATGACTATGGAAAAGATCGGGTTAGGAGCCGGCAGTCACCTCCTTCCCCTCCCTAATATGCTGCGTCTTTGGTTAGGTCAACCCCATCAACTTAAGACTGTTAAAAATGAAACCGTTATGGATCATGGATCTTTCCACCAAGCTGATCCATGGGTAGAAACCATTGCAGTCTTAGAAACCCAGCTTGATGACTTTAGCCCCCAAGGGATTGCGTATACAATGGATCGATTATTGACAATCGGAGCGTTGGATGTATTCACCCAACCCATTGGGATGAAAAAAAGTCGTCCCGGCATACTTTTATCCGTAGTCTGTTACCCAGAAACGATTCATTCCTGCGAAGAAATTCTATTTCAAGAAACAACTACCCTGGGAATTCGTAGAGTAATACAGGAACGTTCCCATTTATTTCGAGAAATTGAAACCGTTCATACCCCCCTGGGGATAGTTCGCATCAAGGTGGCGTGGAGTCAGGAGTCAGGAACTCGGCAGGTCCTGAATGTTCAACCAGAATATGAAGACTGTGCCGCTCTGGCGATGCAATATCAACGTCCGTGGCATACTGTCCATCAACTTGCCTTACACTGCTGGCAAACTGAACAAGGAGCAAGGGTGACTTAGCTAGTGGGGTTTGTCACCTGCTATGGTTACAGTCGCTCGCACCGCACTTCCCTAGGGCATAGATTTAATTACCTAACTCTTGGGCGCGATCGCTTGCACACTTTACCGCATTCATGAGAGCGGATCGGAGTCCCCCTCTCTCCAATTGTTGGATGCCACTAATGGTAGTTCCCCCCGGGCTGGTAACTTGATCTTTTAGCACCGCTGGATGTATTCCTTTTTCTTGAATTAATTTGGCAGTTCCCAGCACCGTCTGGAGGGCTAACTCAGCCGCGATCGCCCTTGGCAGACCAGCTAATACTCCCCCATCCGTCAATGCTTCGATCACAATTGCAATAAAGGCTGGACTTGACCCCGATAAACCAGTCACAGCATCCATCAAAGATTCAGGTACTTCCAGCACCTGTCCTACTGCCTGAAAAATTTGATGCGTGAGGGCAAGGTGATGGGGTTGAATGGACTGACCTGAGGAGATGGCAGTAACCCCAGCTCCTATGATGGCAGGGGTATTGGGCATAGCCCTGACTACTGGTAGTTTTGGGAATAACGTCTCTAGATGATGTAACCGTACCCCCGCTAAAATTGACACCAGTAATGGTTTCTCAGCACTAGAATCAACCATTAGTTCATGGGCTACCGTCTTTAAAATCTGGGGTTTCACAGCCAATAAAATTGTTTCTGCTGATGCCACTAATCGATTATCATCAGTGACTTCCACCCCATACTGATTGGCAAGAAAAGAACGACGCTCCGGTCTAGGTTCACTGACCAGGACTGTACTAGGCAAGTAAATCGACTGAGCAAGGAGACGGGATAAAATTGCTTCTCCCATCACTCCGCCACCAATGACAGCAAACTTCATCATCCTTTACTTGAACCAAAATATCAGGGCGAACGATGGGACTTGAACCCACGAATGGTGGAACCACAATCCACTGCCTTAACCACTTGGCGACGCTCGCCGTATTTCATTAGTATAAAGCATCAACATTCCAATTGATCGATTGCCTGCCGGGATATTATTCATTACTTAGGACTACCCCTCCATCACTCTAACATTAATAAAAAATGATCTGTTAAAGTTCCATCACCACCGGAGTATGGTCACTGGGTTTTGTCCACCTGCGGGGTTCCAAGTCAATGGTACAGCCAATTGTTGTGTCATAGGGTAGGGAGGTGGCATAGATATGATCAATTCGCCAGCCACGATTTCGACGAAATGCACCCTCTCGATAATCCCACCAACTGTAGTGCCCCCCTTCCGACGTGAATTTACGAAACACATCTTTAAACCCCACATCTAGGATTGACTGCAATGCTCCCCGTTCTAGGGGGGATGCCATGATGTGGGTTTCAGCTAATTCTGGATCATGAATATCACTATTCTCCAGAGCAATGTTAAAGTCCCCACAGATAATCGTAGCGGGTTGTTCCTCAACTAATTGGCGTAAATAATCCCGTAATGTTCTTAACCAATGTAGTTTATAGGTATATTTATCGCTACCAATGGTGGAGCCATTGGGAACGTACAGGTTCACAAGTTGTACACCCTCAATCACACCGGCGAGCAATCGTTTTTGTGAGTCTAGATCTCCCGCTTGTTCCCCAAGTAGGGGTTGAAAGCCTGCCTGGACTTGGGTAAGGGGTGAACGGCTGATAATGGCAACCCCGTTATACGCCTTTTGTCCCGAAACGGCTAGATGATAGCCTAGGTCAAGGAAGGGGGGTTGGGGGAAGTCTTGATCAACCACCTTTGTTTCTTGTAAACAAAGCACATCAACCCGGCTATTATCCAACCAATCTATGACATGGTTCAGCCGCGAACGGATAGAATTAACATTCCAACTGGCAATTTTCATGGTTTATTCACATGCGTTGCAAAACTGGAATCCCTAGGAGAGATAAACCTAACTGTAGGGTGCGGGCCGTTAGGTTGCAAATAATGAGCCGTGATGTACGCAAAGGCTCTTCTGCAGTTAGTACAGGACACCCCCGGTCTTTATCGTAGAATTGATTGAATTTTTGACTTAGTTCAAATAAATATTGACAAAGACGATTGGGTAGAAGTTCCCGTTCAACCTCACTGAGAATTTCATCGAATTGTAGAAGATGCCTGGTTAAAACTAGTTCACTTTCATGGTGTAGGTGGATTTGCATACCGTTGGGTAACCGGGTAAAGTCAATGTTTCCTTTGCGGCTGATCCCCTGGATGCGAGCATAGGCATACAGTAAGTAGGGGGCTGTATTACCCCGCAAATCCAGCATTTTATCAAAGCTAAAGATGTAGTTGCTAGTACGATTTTGGCTTAGGTCTGCGTACTTAACGGCTGCTAAACCAATAGAACGAGAGACAACCTGAATGAATTCATCAGTTTCTTCCCGTTCCTCTGCCTTTAACCGCGTGATTAAATCAGTGCGAGCACGGGCGATCGCCTCATCTAGTAAATCCTTCAGACGAATGGTCTCCCCAGACCGGGTTTTGAGTTTTTTACCATCTTCACCTTGTACTAAACCAAAGGGAACATGAACCACTTGGATAGAATCATTTAACCATCCTACTTCCCTGGCGACGGCGAAGATATGAGCAAAATGGTGAGATTGCCCCGCATCAGTGACGTAGATAATGCGGGTTGCCCCTTCTGTTTGAATACGATAGTGGATTGCAGCCAAGTCGGTGGTGGCATAATTAAATCCGCCGTCACTCTTTTGAACGATTAAGGGCAATGGGTCACCGTCCTTATTGGTAAATCCATCTACAAAAACACACAACGCCCCTGCATCTTTAACAATTAAACCTGCCCCCTCCAGTTCAGCGACTACGTTGGGTAAAAAAGGATTGTAAAAGGATTCGCCCCGCTCTTCGATGCAAATATCTAGCCAATCATAAATCAGTTGGAATTCGCGACGGGATTGTTCACATAATAATTGCCATGCAATACGACTATGGGGGTCACCGGATTGCAACTTTACTACTTCGGTGCGGGCGGTATGTTGGAATGCCTCATCCGTATCAAATCGTTGTTTAGCCTGTTGATAAAAAGTAACTAAATTACCCAGATCAATGGCATCAGCAGTGGAGAGGGCTTGGGGGCATACTTCCCGTAAATACGTAATTAACATTCCAAATTGGGTGCCCCAGTCTCCAACATGATTACGACGGATGACATGATGACCTTGAAATTCTAAAATTCGGGCAATGGAGTCTCCGATGATGGTGGAACGCAGATGACCCACATGCATTTCCTTGGCGATGTTAGGACTGGAAAAATCAACGATAATTGGCTGAGGGTGGGATGGGAGGGGGATGCCAAGGCGAGGGTGGGCTTGAATGGCTTGTAGTTGTTGCTCAAGATAGGGGGTGTGAAGGCGAAAATTGATGAAGCCTGGCCCGGCGATCGCCGGTGGTTCACATATTTTCGCCAATTCCCCATCCACCGTAAGTTGATGCACCAATTGTTCGGCGATTGTTCGGGGGGGGTGTCCTAATTGTTTTGCTAGAGATAGGGCAATATTCGATTGATAGTCTCCAAATTTAGGATGACTAGCGGGTACGAGTAGTGGATCGGTTCCAGCTAAGTGTTCTCCAAATTGGGTAACCATTGCCTGATTAAATTGGCAGCGAATGGTATGTAAAGTAGAATTCATGGGTAAAACATCCACATAGGTTCAGCCTGTGGATTCAATGATGGATGGGAATCAGGCTATTGTTAGTGACATCCTCCCCAGCCTGAGGGCCGGAGGATTTCCAGTCTGACCGCACCAAGCGGACTACTGACGGGTAGACGGACATCGCCAATTGCCCCCACTGGGGACATACCCTGGCATACACGCCCATTAAAGTCGGACTGCCCGTCCGCTAATGTAAGTTTAGCAATCTTGGGCTCTCAGGAGCAGGACTTGAATCCTGGGATTTTTTAATCCTATTCTAATTGATGATATTCCCGTCAGCCAATGGTTAAAGCCCCTAAGCAGGAAAAAACGCTTTAAAATTATTAAAGGAACTTTATAGGGATGGGTCATGTATTTCACTTGGTTAGATAGCAACTCATGGTTGATTGAATTAGGAGAAAAACGGATTTTAGTAGATCCCTGGTTAGTGGGTCCTCTAACCTTTGGTCGTTCAGCTTGGTTATTTAAGAGCGATCGCCCTCACCCCCGACCCATTCCAGACCATCTAGACCTGATTTTATTATCTCAGGGCTTACCGGATCATGCCCATCAACCCACCTTAAAGCAACTGGATCGACACATTCCGGTGATCGCATCAATCAATGGGGCTAATGTGGTGAATCAACTCGGATATACCCAAGTTACACCCTTGACCCATGGACAAAGTGTTGAATTTGGCCATCGTCTCCACATTCAGGCTGTTCCCGGTTCATTGGTTGGACCCAATACCATAGAGAATGGATACATCTTACGGGATCAGCTCACCCAAGACAGTGTATATTACGAACCCCATGGATTTCATTCATCGTCCCTGAAACAGATGGACCCAGTCACAGTGGTCATAACACCAGTGGTGAATTTAGTATTGCCGTTTGGAATCACTCCCATTCAAGGGTATCACTCCGGACTAGAAATTGCCCAGTGGTTAAAACCCCAGTTTATTCTCCCTACTGCCGCCGGGGGAGATGTGGAAATGACGGGGCTAGCAATGACCCTAGTCCGGGCAGTTGGGGGTGCTGCTGAATTACAAACTGTACTTAGAGCGAATCATCTCCCAACCCTAGTGCTTGAACCTAAACCAGGAGAGCGATTTCAATTACCCTATTAGGTTGGTTTCCCCCTTAATTGATCAGAGCCTGCTTTAACTGCCGACATAAATCAATGGTTGATTGTAACCCCTCCGATGGAGAACCAGTAGCCAGCCGTTTAACCAAGGCACTGCCAACGATGACCGCATCAGCTCCCCACTGCTTGACTTGTCTAGCTTGTTCAGGGTCAGAGATACCAAATCCAACCCCAACGGGCTTTTGGGTCATAAGTCGGATTTCTGAGAGTAAGTCTTTAACCCGACTTTGAATTTGGCTGCGAACGCCGGTTACCCCGGTGACACTCACCAGGTAAATAAACCCTTGGGACTGACGAGCGATCGCCGCAATACGGTGTGACGAGCTAGTGGGTGCCACCAGTAAAACCACCTCTAACCCTGCGGCAGTAGCAGGTTTCATTAAAACATCCATCTCTTCCAATGGTAAATCAGGCACCACTAAACCCTGCACTCCAGCCATGGTTACTTCGTTGACAAAGGTATCAATTCCTCGATTTAAAATTGGATTGTAATACGTAAATAAAACAATGGGTGCCTTCACTTGGGCTCGCACTGATTGAATCACCGCTAAGACCTGATCTAACTGAACCCCCTTTTGCAGCGCACGGGTAGCTGCTGCTTGAATCACTGGACCATCTGCTAAGGGATCCGAATAGGGAACTCCTACTTCAATAATGTCAGCTCCATTGGCATCCAAAGCTTGTAGAGCGGCGGCAGTGGTTTCCATATCAGGATCGCCAGCGGTTATAAATGGAATGAGGGCACATTGCCCTTGTTGTCGTAGGGTTGTAAAACAATGGGAGATAGATGTCATGGTACTCAAACTAAACTTCTATAGCCACTAGGGGAGTTCATGGCCAACCGCATCTAGTCCGTGGCAGAACTGGACTAGATGGGGTATTGATTCAATAGGGATGATTGCCTAAGTCAACAGAGCAGTGGCTTACCAGACTCCTAGCCAAGGTTCCCCACTCCATCTATCTTTTTAGGATGCCATGGCTGGGGATGGATAGGAGTACAAAAAAGCTTCACTATTGCCCATCAGCTAATTTATACCAAACGTTCTAATGGACTATCACCCAGCAATTCCAAGCACACTACCCAATGCTCGCCCCATATTAGCAGGATTCATCGCATCAATGGCAGCAGTTGGTTCATACCCGCAATGCACCATGCAATCAGCACATCGAGGGTTACCACTGGCACGACCATAGCCATCCCAGTCTGTGGTATCTAATAACTCTTGGTAAGTATGACAATAACCTTCATTGAGTAAATAACACGGTTTTTGCCAACCTAATACACTATAGCTGGGCATCCCCCAAGGGGTACATTCATAGTCCTTATCCCCCATTAAAAAATCAATAAATAATGGATTATGGTTAAAGTTCCAGTTGGTACGTCCTGACTTGTAGGGGGAAAGAATTTGCCGGAATAATACCTTGGTTTGCTCCCGTTTAAGGAAGTGTTCTTGATCCGGAGCCCATTGATAACTATAACCAGGAGAGACCATCATCCCGTCTACCCCTAGACTGCTAACAAAGTCAAAGAAAGTCTGCATTTCTTTCACATCAGCACCTTCAAAAATAGTGGTATTTGTGGTAACTTGGAAACCCCTGGCTTTTGCTGCCTTAATGGCTTTTACAGCGGTATCAAATACCCCCTTGCGGTCAACACACTTATCATGCCATTCCTGCATCCCATCCAAATGCACACTAAATGTAAAGTAAGGAGAGGGAGTGAATTTGTCAAGGCTTTTTTCTAGTAAGATGGCATTGGTGCAAAGATAAACATACTTACGACGGGCAACTAAACCCTGAACAATTTGGTCAATCTGGGGATGTAAAAGCGGTTCGCCACCAGGAATGGCAACAACAGGCGCACCACAATCCTCAACTGCCTTGAAACAATCTTCAGGAGAAAGATTTTTCTTAAGAATATCTGTGGGGTGCTGGATTTTGCCACACCCTGAACAAGCAAGGTTACACCGAAATAATGGTTCAAGCATTAATGTCAGAGGAAATTTTTTGCGACCCTTTAGTCGTTGGGTGACAATATATTTACCAATGTCAATTGCTTGTTGTAATTTAACAGCCATGAAACTCCCCTCACCATACAAGATTTGTGATACAACTTTACACTAAATATCCATGTTCGGCAAACCAATCGATAGCATCTTTTAAGGCGATGGGAATTGGGGTTTGAGGTAAGCCGATTTCCTCCACCGCTTTATGACTATGATAAAACATTTTTTGAGTTGCCATCCGGACTCCATCTAAGGGAACCGAA
>Ga0172367_10009391_pt1 | contig 10743 bp, 8 predicted proteins | sample Lak10m_FD_114542 | JGI IMG/M metagenome (GOLD analysis project Ga0172367, IMG submission 114542) | Freshwater microbial communities from Kabuno Bay, South-Kivu, Congo - kab_022012_10m | ecosystem: Environmental > Aquatic > Freshwater > Lake | place: Democratic Republic of the Congo: South-Kivu...
TATGTTATATGTTTATATGTTTATATCTTTATATGTTTATATGTTATATCTTTATATGTTATATGTTTATATGTTTATATCTTTATATGTTTATATGTTATATTTTTATATATTATAAAACTCTTTTTATATATTATAAAACTCTTTTTGTCGTTATATCAACGTGTTTAATAATTAGTTTTATTGGTACATTTCTTATATAAAAATAATTTATAATTGTATATAGCATACACAAGCAAACACTTATTTATAAAAATCGATTATTTATATTTATTAAATTAAAATATTTATTATCGTAATAAAAATATTTATTATCGTAATAAAAATCGATTATTTATATTTATTAAATTAAAATATTTATTATCGTAATAAAAATCACTGAGGATAAATTTTTGAAGATAATTATAATTATATATGCGTGGTCTGAAAATATTTTTTACTATATTATTTCAATTATTATTAGTTGTAGTCTATTATTATTGTAGTGTTTTCCAAACACAGTGAGGAAAAAAAGTATAATGTTTATATTTATTTAATGTTAATAATATTTATTTAATGTTGATAATATTTATTTTAACTAATTATTATAAAAGATTAATACAAATAAATTATGTTGTAATTGTAAACAATTGAAGAAAATAAAGGGCAAAGATTAAAATAATATGACAGAAAACCTATAAAATAAAAAATTCTGGTCTAAATTGATTAGAATTTTTTAAGTGTCAGACATTTGAACAAATAAAATGCCTATTTACCGAAGTTCATCTTCGTATATTTTTTTCTTTTATAAAAATCAGTTTTAAATGCAAAAATATTATATCAATAAGCGTTCTCCGGATTTATTTATAAACAATATAAGTTTTTATTGATATTTCAATAATAAAACATATTGATGAAGCATGAGTTTTATTGATAAAAAAAAAAATATTTAATATCATCTCTTGTTATATAAGATTATTATCTATATTTAATATCGTAACGAAGAATCATCCTTAAAAAAAATCACCGATAATAAATTTTTAAAGATAATTATAATTATATATGAGTTGCGTGAAATTATTTTTAACTTTTTTATTTCAAATATTATTAGTTTTATCGCCTATATTTTTGATTAGGTTTTTCGAACACAAAAATGATAATGGAGGTATGTTTATAATCAATATGATTACGTTTTCGATAGTATTTATTTTAACTTGGCTAATTATTGTATTCTGGCTAATTTATTCTAAAATTAAAAAATAGTAAAATATTTGTGCTAATATTGTTAATTCTAAAATATTTAAATATTCTAATATTTTTTAGATCATCGGATTTATTTAAGCAATGAGATATTTAACTGAATGAAATTTAAGTTTTTACATATTACGATATATTGTTAAAGCTGTGTTTTATTTAAAAATAAAACATTTTTTTTTTAAATAAAAAAAAAAAAATATTGAAACTTTATATTTAATATTATAAAAAAATCACTAGCGATAAATTTTTAATGTATTATATATGAGCGGTATAAAAATATTTTTAACTATATTATTTCAAATATTATTAATTATAGCGCCTTATGTTTTATTACATCTTTGGCACCCCACCAGAGGCGAAGGCAATCTAATATTTCTTATGCATAGTTGTGCGATGTTTATACTATTTATTTTAACTTGGCTAATTATTATAATCCAGGTATTTTATTATAAAATTTAAAAATAGTAAAATATTTGTGATAGTATTGTTGAATCTAAAATATTTAGATATTCTACTATTTTATAGTTCGTCGGATTTGTTTAAGGAGCGAGATATGTAACTGAAGAATGAAATTTAAATTTTTAATATATCAGATATAATCATAATATTATATTAAATGTGATAAATTTTATCTAAAAGTTATCGTTTATTTTAAATTTTAAAAAAATATTTTTTTGGATATTATATAATGTAAAATTTAATAATTCATATATCTGGTGCTTCCGGGTCAGGTAAAACGACATTAGGTAAAAAAATTAAATAAATATTTGGAGATAGAATCATAGTTAAAGATTTAGATGATTTAAGAGATAAATTTATAAAAGATTTTTATGTTGACGAAAAATATAAATATATAAATCACATATAATATTAAAAATATATTGACGAGTATATAAAAAAATAACACAAACCGATAATATTTGTCGGTCTAAATGACAATAATTTTGGAAAAGATAAAAATCTATATTATGACGTACACTCAGTATATAATTATTATATTGAAATAGATGATTCTACAATTATTAAATAGAAATGCACAAGATTGTTTAAATAAATATAAATAAACAAAATAGCTATGTAAGATTTAATTAATTAAAATTAAACATTCATGAAAAAATTCACAAAAGCATTTAAAATCGAATGTAATAGTGAAATTATTCAAAATTCTATTAAAAAATGGAAAAAAGATTATAAAAAATAGGGTTATTAATTTTTACCGAGAGAAAAAATTCTAAATCAAGTAGTAAAAATATTAAATAATATTTTAAAAATAAAAAAATGAAATATTTAATTAATACTAAAAGAGAAAAATATATATGCAAATTAGTTTCGAAGAAAAAACAGTATCTAAATTTTTATTTAATAACAAAACATAAATATAAATTAGTTTTGATGATAAAATGAAAAAAGTAAATTTGAAAAATGATACTATTAAAAATTTAAAAATGATCGAAGAATAAATTTAAAATGAAGATGTGGTAGTTTTACCTTTAAAATATCGATAATTCTAAAAATTAATATGTTTTTTATAAAATTAAAAAATAGATGATATTGAAGATGATTGGAATTATATTTTTGATATAACTTTAATATAAGATTTTGACGGAGAAAATTTTTTGACGAATGTTGAAATATTTTAATATTTAAATGACAGATATCTATAAAAATTACATTAGTATTTCGACTTGGATTTTTTATTATAAAATACTAAAAAATCTAAATACTTATTGAATAAATTAAATGAATATAAATATTATGACATTTTAAATATGGATTTGTATTATTAAGAAAATTTTCAAGGAATATTCAGAGTTGACAAGTTTTGCACGGACTAATAAATTTAAAATCTTACATTTATAAAAAAAATAGATTTAAGATAAAACGAATATATAACGGGCGAAGGGATAAAAAATATGTTAAATATGTAAATTTTATATATGTTCAATAATGTTATAACAGATGAATATATATAAAATATGACAAATATGAAAAAATTAAAATTTTAATATAATTTATATATAACTGATAAAGGTGTAAAAAATATGACATAAATCGAAAAATTTTTCCCAAATAAAAATATTACTAACGAATGTATTGAAAATATGTTAAATATAAAAAAATTATATTTAAATGGTAATAAATTAATAACAGATGAGGGCATAAAAAATTTGACAGAGATCGAGGTTTTGAGCTTATATGATAATGGTATTATAACTGATGAAGGGATAAAAAATATGGATAAGATGAAAAAATTGAATCTTGGTCATAATGAGAAAATTACTGATGAGGGTATTAAAAACATGTCGTTAGTTTCTTTGAATTTATTTTCTCAGCGTCACATAACAGATAAAGGAATAAAAAACATGACATCTTTAAAAAAATTATCATTAGCTTATAATAATATAACAGACGAAGGCATTAAAAATTTATCTTCGTTATAAAATTTATATTTAAGTACAAGAAAAATATCAAATGAAGGTATTTAAAATTTAATAAACATTAAATAATTATATTTACATAACGAATGTATAATATCGGATCAAGGAATAAAAAATATGATAAATATGGAAAATCTAACGATAGGTCACACTTTATAAATAACAGACGACGGAATAAAATAAATGACTAAAATGAAATATTTAGATATATAGGATAGTGATTATATTACAGATAAAGGTATTTAAAATATGACTTAATTGGAATATTTACATTTAAATAATTTTAGAGATTATACTCCTATTACGGACGAAGGGATCAAAAATATGATAAATATGAAACATATACATGTAAACATCAACATAACAGATAATGGAATTAAAAATATGTTAAATTTAGAAAAACTATACGCGAGATATAACAGAAAAATAACAGATGAAGGACTAAATAATATGAAAAATTTAAAAGAAGTGTCGTTGAATTAACGAATGACAATTAAAATTGCTAAAAAAAAATATAAACTGAAGTCTATATTTTGAAATATTTTTAAAAAAAAATATTTTAAAAATAAAAAAAAAAATATTTTAAAAAATAAATAAAAAATATTTTAAAAATAAAAAAAATATTTTAAAAATAAAAAAAAAAATAAAATAATAAATTGAAATATTTATTTCGCATTAATAAGACAAAGTATATATGTAAATTGTATTTGAAGATACTATAAAAAAATTAAATTTAAAAAATGATATTATTAAAAATTTAAAAATGATAGATGAATAATTATAAAACGAAAATACAATAATTTTACCTTTACAATATCAATAATTTTAAAAATTATTACTTTTTTTAGAAAATTAAATAATAGATGATATAAAAGACAATTGGAATTATATTTTCGATATAACTTTGATATAAGATTTTGACGGATAAAATTTTTTGACGAATGTTGAAATACTTTACTGTTTGAGTGATAAATATTTACAAAAATTATAATAATATTTTAATTTAGATTTTTTGTTAAAAAACACTACAAATTCTAAATATTTATTAAACTAATTAAACAAGTACAAAAAATATAATATCGTAAATTTAAATATTTATTATTAATAAAATTTTTAAGGAACGTTTAAAGTTGATGAAAATTGTACGGATTAACAAATTTTAAATCTTACTTTTATAAAAAAACTAGATTTGTCGTAAAATGAAAAAATAACAGATAGAGGTATTCAAAATATGATTTAAATGAAAAAATTAAATTTATCAATGAATAAAAAAATAACAAATAAAGGCATTATAAATATGATTTATATGAAAAAATTAAATTTAAATTTCAATACATAAATAACAGATTATGGTATCTAAAATATGATTTAAATAAAAAATCTAAAACTATTTAGAAATAATAATATAACTGATCATGGCGTTAAAAATATGATCCATATGGAAAAATTAAATTTAAATTTTAACACTTAAATAACAGACTATGGTATAGAAAAAATGAATTAAATAAAAAGTCTAAAATTATTTATGAATAATAATATAACAGATAATTCTATTAAAAATATGATTTAAATGAAAAAATTAGACCTAAACGCAAATTTTTAAATATCCGACAAAGGAATTTATAAAATGACGAATATGGAATAATTGATTTTATAATAAAATTAAAATATCTCAAACGAAGGTATACAAAATATGGTAAATATTAAAATTTTAAATTTATAAGAAAACTATAAAATAACAAGTTTAGGAATAAAAAATATGATAAAAATGTAAAAAATAAATCTTATGGGCAATTAAAAAATAAAAGATGACGGGATAATTAATATGACAGAAATTTAAGAGTTGGATTTAACTAAAAATAAAAGTATTACAGATAAAGGAATACAGAACTTACTTAAAATTAGAAAACTTAACCTAGCTTTGAATGAAAACATTACAGATAGAGGAATTCAAAATTTAACACAAATATAATTTTTGGATTTATTCAGAAATAATATTATAACTGATAAAGGATTAAAGAATTTAAATAATATTAAACATATAGATTTAACATACAATACTAAAATTACGGATGATGGAATTAGAAATATGATTGAAATTTAAAAATTATATTTAAGTAACAATGATTAAATTTCGGATGAAGGGATTAAAAATTTGATAAATTTAAAATATTTAGATTTGTCTTCTAATGATAAAATTACCAATAAAGGATTAGAAAATATCGTAAATTTAACGTCTTTAGATTTATCTTAAAATGATAATATAACAAATGAAGGATTAATTAATATGAAAAATTTACAACAATTATATTTATATAATAATGATAATGTTTTTTTATAAAACGTTTTTATTAATAAATGATTTTTTATTATAAAATATTTTTTTTTATAAAATATTTTTTTTTTATAAAATATTTTTTTTTTTTATAAAATATTTTTTTTTTTATTAAATATTTTTTTTTTATAAAATATTTTAAAAAAAAAAAATATAATGAACATTTTTAATGTTTAAATAAAATACTTATTTTATATTGTGAAAAATAAATTTAATATACATATTTGGAAGCTTTTTATTTTATAATTGTGAAAATTATAAATTAAAAAAAAAAATTGAAAATGTTATTTTTAAATCTATATTTGTAGTATATATGAAACAAAATATAAGTTTTATGGATTAAGTATTTATAAACGATTTTAACAATTTTATTTTTGAAAATATTTTCGTATTAAATAAAAATATTATTTTATTTAAAAATTATAATCAATATGAATATTCAATATAAAATATAGACGATGCTTAAAAAAGAAACATTTTTTATTACTCTAGTTATACCTAATCAATAGATAATTTTTTTGGTTTTGAATAGTAAATGTTTATGCCTGAAAAAAACTTATATTATTATATTTATAGATTATAAAAATAAAAAAATATTGAATCTTTATAAAAAAGATTTAAATATATTGCATTTGGATTTTAGAGAGAAATGATAAATAACGAACATTGCCCATTATGTGAAAAATAAATAACTTTAAATGAAATTCCAGAAGACGATGATGACGATCATATAAATTAATGTATATCGTGTGATATAATATATTGCGTGCAATGTTATTTACAATACATAAAAAATAAAAGCGATCGAAAATGTATTATATGTAAAGATTTATATGATTTGAAATGAGTTTTTAATGTTTAAAAATATTTTTTTATTAAAATATATTTTTTTTTTTATTAAAATATATTTTTTTTTTAACTTATAAATCCATGTATAATTAAATTAAAACGAAGTGTTTATAAAATTAATATTTTTTTTTATAATAATATAAATGCGAAAAAATCCTAAAATAATTTTTATTTTATCTATAATATTTTTATTAGCCATAGTTTTATATTTTATATTGAAACGTATAAATGACGTTTAAAAAAAACAATAAATAATAGTTAGCAATGATTAAAATGATTTTTAATAAAATATAGTCAATAATTAAAATAATATTTAAAAGAGCATAAACAATAACTAAAACGATTTTTAATAAAACGTAAACAATAATTAAAATAATTTTTTTAAAAACATAAACGATAATTAATAAAAAATATAATTGGATAATATTAATAAATTCGAAGCAGAAAGAATATTAAAATTAAGAGAAGAATAGAGTAAATTATAATAAGAAGACAAATATATATAAATATATAATTTTCAATAATAAAAATATCATATTTTTGGTATAGGATTATAAAATCTTGGTTAGACGTGTTACTTAAATTCTATAATATAATGTTTATTATCGTGTACCGAACTTTCAAAATACGTATTAAGAGAAGATTTTGATGATATATTAAAAAAAACAAGAGAAGGCGATAAAAATTTTGTAAAATAATATAAAACTCTTTTGTTAGAGATGAGTTAATTAAAAAGTAATAATCCAGCTAAATTTCAATAATAGTTATAAAATTCTTTCGATATCAACAAACAATATGATTCTTTTAATGTGTTGTATAATATGTTTGGTAAATTCATCAAACAGTTAAATTTTTAGAAAGGTGGTCTAAATTTATAAAATCCTGAAAATGATAACACATAAGATCCATATGATATTTTTAATTAGTAATTTAAAATTCAATTATATGATAATACATAAATAATTTCTGATCTTTTCGGATTTCATTAAAGATCTTGTTAATATTGTTCATAATGTGGAAAATTTTTTACGTCATTTTTATTCGAGAATGCAATAACTTTAGATTTTACAGTAAAATAATAAAATGGGGTATTTTAGCTTATTGATATCATGAAAGATAAAAATAATGAATTTCAATTAATAGATATGTTTGAGAGTTATAGTTGCATTGATCTAAATAATTAAATATTTTAATCTTGTGCAATTTGTAAACAAAATACTATTTTTCAAAGTAGAATATAAATGTTTACGGCTCCTTATTATTTAATTATTTTTTTTAAAAGGTTCAAATAATAAAATAATAAAACATATAAAATATAAAATAAAATAAATATTCCGATTAATGGTCTCGATTTAATCAGTATTTTACCTAATCCTTTGAAATTAACTGAAAATGAACGACAAGATTTGAATAATTTAGATAAAGAATAAAAAGCAATATAATTTCCGTATCTTATACCATTAAGTTAAAGAAGTTCTATGTAAATTATTAATTAAAATAACGTTTAAATAGATAATTATTTGAAATACGATTTGATAGCTATGTGTATTCATATCGGATAAACAATTGATTTTGGTCATTATATTTCTTGTTGTAAAAATTATTAAGGAAAATGGTTTAAATACAATGATAATAATGTATCTTAAATGAAGGATGAAGACGTAATAGAAAATTCAAAGGACGCGTATTTCGTTATTTATTAAAGTCGTGCAGAAATATAATAATTATCTGATAATTTTTCTTCGAATGAAAATTTTTATAAAAATATTTTTTAATGAAATTTTATATATTTAAATAAACATTTTTTATATTTAAATAAACATTTTTTATATTATATAAATTTTTGTTAAAATCATTTTTATATTTTATAATTCGATTTTTTTTTATATATTTTTTTTTATTAAAATAAAAAAATAAATTTTTGTTAAAATCATTTTTATATTTTATAATTCGATTTTTTTTTTTATATATTTTTTTTATTAAAATAAAAAAATAATTTTTTGTTAATATTATTTTATATTTTATAAAACCAATTTTTTTTATATATGAGTAAAAAGATTATAATAATTTTTTCGATTATAATTTTGGTTATTATTATATTTATAATTATATTTTATAAAAAAAAAAATGATGCATAAAAAAACAAAACATAAAATTATAAATATAATAATAATGAAAATTATTAATAAATTTAAAATTTAAAAATATATAATCCTTCGAATGTATAATTTTAATAATAATAAAAAAAAATAATATATGATGAAAATATAGAAGGAGATGAAGTTTTTGGGATCGGATTATATAATTTAGGAAACAAATGTTATATGAATGCAATGATATAATGTTTGTTGGCTTGTAACGAAATCATAAAAGATATAAAATCTCCAAAATTTAATAAAATGTTAAATAAAACTAATATTCTTGGATAATAAGGATAATCTGCAATTTCATTCAGATAAATGATTTTTGGCATGCTACATTGCATGAAAGAAAACAAAAAATATTTTGTACCTAATGATTTTGTTAATATTATGAGTATTATAAACGAAATATTTAATAACACTAAATAACAAGATTCATCTTAAGCATTAACTAACATATTAAAAGCTTTACATGAAGACATGAACTTAATTACATAAAAATCAAAAACAAATATTATAATTCATAGTTATAATTTTACAGAATAACAATTTTTCAGGAATCATGTGTATGATTTTCTTTAACACAATAGATCTATTATAGTTGATTATTTTTATGGAATTAATAGGTAGAGTACTTTTTGTCCTTAATGTAAACAATCTGCTGTTATGTATTAAGGAAATAATATCATTCCTATTGAGTTAGTTATAAAATAAAATGATGGATAATTTAAAAAAATAGATGTATAATAAGACAAAGACATAGAAATCGATTTAAACGATTTGATTTAACATTTTTCTGATGTTTAAGTGTTTACTGGTAAATATTTTTATAGTTGTATTTTTTGTGGAAAGAATGTCGCTGGATAATAAAAAATCTAAATCGTTGTTCCGCCGTATTATTTGATTTTAATCTTTGAGCGATTTACCTAAATTGAATAATAAGAATTGTTAGTTGACAAATTTTTAAAAATATAAAACAAAATAAAAGTCTAAATGCATGGTTTAAATTTAGCAGATATTTTAACATATCCAAAAAAAGAATTTACTAAAGAATAAATATAGAATATTAAAGAAAAAGATAAACCTGAATTAATGCCAATCAGTCATAAAAATATTATCTAAAATCTGGTTGAAGGAAGCAAAGAAGTAGATAATTATTTAATATACGATTTGATAGCTGCATGTGAACATAAAGGTGAAGACTTATAAAATGGACATTATGTAGCATATTGTAAAAATAGTCAAGGATAATGGTATTTATATAATGATTCTAGTGCTGAAAAAATCGATGAGAAAAATGTTAATACAAAAGATGCATATTATGTAATTTATAAAAGTCGAGCAAATATATAAGAATTCTAAGAAAAATATTTTTCTACTTCGTAAGATGTTTAATGGGATGAAATAAAAAAACAGGTTGATAAGGATCGAGAATAATTTAATGAAGAATTAAAAAAAAGAGAAGATGATTTAAAAAAATAAAAAGAATTAAAAGAAAAATAATTAAAAGAAAAATGATTTTAAAAAATGATTTAAAATAAAATAAAAAAATATATAAAAAAAAATCTTTGAAAAAATTGAAGAATATAATTATGTTAGAATAATCTATAATATATATGTAAAAAATAGAAGAATGTGAAGATTCGATAGATTAAAATGATATAGTTGATTAAAATGATTTACCGTCTGAATTTCCAGAAATTACAGAAGAAAATTTATAAGAGCAATTGAAATAATATTATGA
>Ga0172367_10009394_pt1 | contig 10742 bp, 9 predicted proteins | sample Lak10m_FD_114542 | JGI IMG/M metagenome (GOLD analysis project Ga0172367, IMG submission 114542) | Freshwater microbial communities from Kabuno Bay, South-Kivu, Congo - kab_022012_10m | ecosystem: Environmental > Aquatic > Freshwater > Lake | place: Democratic Republic of the Congo: South-Kivu...
CGCCCGGCAGGGGGGGGCGGAACCGTTGATTCATTCGGGCGCCCCCCGCCGGCCGCGGGTGTCCAAACTCCGTGGGCCTCCCCCCCAACCCCCCCCGGGGGGGAAGGCCCCCCCCCCCCGAACCCCTGCCCTTTTCGGTCCCGAAAAAAGCAGGGGTCAGGGGCGTGCAACGCTTCTGGCGGGTGCGGGCGGCAGCCCGCCCTACTCCGCCGCCCTCGGCCGCGCGTCCTCAACCGCCCACCGCTCCTCATAATCATTCAAAATCTTACCCCCGCGCGCCAACTCCTGATCCATCACCGCCTGTGAGGTCCGCTCGATAAACTCCCGCCCCGGAATCAGCGCCTTCAGTTCGTCAAGCCGATGAATCAGGCGATCGGCGAGCAGACGGTCGCCGAGCGTGCGCTCTCGCGCCTCCCGGGTCTCTTTAATCTGCTGCTCAATCGCCTGCATTTGATCCCGGATCGAATTCTTCTTCTGATCAAGCAACTGGCGGGCGGTGCCATGCTTCTCGTGGTGTTCGGACGCCAGCATCCAGGCCACCGAGCCCAACAAAATCTCCGCCGCCAGCACCAGAATGGTCATCCAGAACCCCTGGCCCGCCATCTGGTTGGTAAGCGCCGCCTGGCGCCCCTGCAAGCCGACAAGGCGCCGGCAGGCCTCCTCCTGCTGATCGCCCGGGCTGCTACAGTCGATCCCGGAAAACGGGCTGGGCGCCGCCTGCACGATCGCGCGGTCCAGCAAGATCACCTCCTGCTGGGCCGAGGACACCTGGGCTATCAACACCACCGTGCCGCCGGTGGTCGCCAGCGCTGCAACCCCGACCAGCACGAACAGCCAGCCGGGATGCCCAAGCCGGGCATGAACCACACTGGCGATCTTACCGGCCAAAAGAAAGACGACCACCCCGAAGATGTAAATCGTATCCTCGGGGTGCTCACGCAAAAACTCCAGCGTCGAAACGAACGGCACGTTCATCCGCGCCGCCAGCATCTGCGCCTGCATCCCCAGATAATACCAAGCGGTGACGATACCGACCAGCAGCGAGCCGAAAATCAGCATCCGGTACGACATCACCGTAAACGAACTGGGCGGCTTCAACACCTCTTCCTCACGCCGCGCCTTGTCCTCGCGCTCGCGCAGGCGATCGACCTTGAACGTAAGATCGCGCAGCCGGGCGTCGGCCTCTCCCGCCACACTCTCCGCCCGCGACTTGTCGGCCTCAATCTGCTCGGCGGTGTTGTGCAGCTTGATCAGCAGGCTCGGCGCATGCTCCAGCGTCAGCCGCCACGGCTGCAACCGGCTATCCACCAGCGGCCGGATGAACTTGCGCACCTCGGCCGGCCGCTGCTCGCGCGCCGTACGCCGCAGCGTTTGGCAGAAACCGACCAAATCCGTTTCCAGTTCCAAAGTCGGCGGCTGCGGCCGGATACCCTTGGCCGCTTCGGCCAGCTCGGCGACCGTTTCCTGATAGGCCTGCATGGGCAATTCCTTTGGCAAGACGGACCGCTAAGGCGACACGCACAAATAAGTGCGCCTCCACCTATCGTTTGGTCCCGAGCAAAAGTCATGGTTTCCAAAGGCCCCCCTTCGTTAAAGGAGGGGGCCTTTGGTAGGGGGTGTCGGGGGACAAAGTCCCCTGACGGATCGTGACACTTCAAGCACTTGTTTTTGCGCCTCTCCTGAGTCGGAGGGGGGGACAAGCGAGAAAAAAGTCAGGGGACGCTGTCCCCCGACACCCCCTGCCAAAGGCCGGCGGGCCTTTGGAAACCGGGGAGGGGTGCCGAATAACCAACTCTGCGTGCTAACGATAGACGTCGATCGTCTCGGCGCGACGGTCAGGGCCGATGATCTGGAGGAGATCGACCCGCGCCGAAGTTCCCGCCGCAATCGCCGCCAGCCGCCCGGCGCCCAGCGCCTCGACATAAGCAGGTGCCAGTGGCGCGGCCCCGGCGGGCGCCGCGTAGGTCGGACCAAGGTAGAAGAGGTCGGCCTCCACCATCCGCAACATTCGGCTATAAAACCGCTCCTTGCCCCGCCGCACCGCCAAATCACCGCCGTGACTCAAAAATGCCAGCACCCGGGTCCCCTTCCAGGGGCCGTTGTCCTGGCTCAAAAACTCAACCATCAACGGCGACTGCGGCGCCACCAGCCAGCCGTCCCCCAGATACCGACCGGCGCTCGACACTTTGCGCTCGCGGTCGGCCCAGTCAAGATCATGAAACGCCAGCAGCCATTTCGGCCGCTCGGCATAGCGCGGCTGCTCGGGCAGCGCCTCCAGCCGGCGCAAATAGGCAGTGACCAGCCTCAACTCCTGATCAAGCCGATGCGGCTCGGAAATCTTGTCCGGCAAAGTCGCCCGCGCGTACGCCTCCAGCGCCCCCGTCCGCAGCCGCTCGCTCGCCTCGCTGCCGTCATAGATCAACGACGCCACATTGTCGCCGCGCAGCCGGAAGTTCGTCAGGTGAAAGAAATAGCGACAGCCCGGCAACGCCGCCCGGGTGCGGCCGATAATCTCGTTAATCGCCTTGATATCGCTCGCCTTGTCCGCCACCCCGCGTCCGGTGTCGAGCAGGAAGTAGATCAAAGGCGCCGGCCCGGTCGCACCGGTCGCGCCGGCGCCCGCCCCTGCCGCACCGCCCCCGGCGGCGCCGGCCGGGCCGGGCAGCAGCAGCACAAGCGCGGCCAGCCCCAGCAGCGGCGCCACCCAATGACTCCCGCCGCGGCGCAAATCGCGACGCCCCGACCCCGCCCCCGACCCCGCCCTCGCCCCCGTATGTGCAGACGCAGGCGCAGGCGCATAGCGGCGCATACGCGTAGACGTACATGTGTGCATGATGGATGCCATTCGTCGGTTGTCCTTCACGCGCCGAGCGTCCCCACGTCTACCGGGCAACGGTGCCGGCATGAACAAAGAAGGTGACCCGCCGGTTGTTGGGGTCATAAGGCGCGCCGGGATCGATCGGATCGTCGGGGCCGAACCCGGCGGACTGAAGCCGCCCAGCGCCAATCCCGCCCTGCTCGCTCAGATATCGCCGCACCGACTCGGCGCGCCGCCGCGACAACTCCTGATTGAAATCCCGCGGCCCCGAGGCATCGGTATGCCCGGCCAGTGAGAAACCATAATCCGGCGGAAGCTGCTGCATGGTGCGGCCGATGATGTCGAGATACTGCCGGGCCCCGGCGGTCAGGCGATCGGAGTTGATCTGAAACTTGACCGGAAACCCCACCGCCGTCCCCGGCTGGCCGCGGAACGTCATCTTGTGCGACGGCGGGTTGCGCTCAATCGCCCCGAACGCCGCCCGCGTCCGGCAATCGGCCGGCGGCGCCTTGCCCAGGAATGCCGCCAGAATCAGGCACTCAGGCGCGTTCTCAGGCAACAGCACCTCGGCCGCCGCCGGCCGCAAGCCGTAGACGGGACCAAGAAAAACACAAAAAAAACCGGCAAGCGCAACGGCGAACGCCACGTTACGCCCCCCGCGCCCACCCCTCGTCCTCGCCAGGAAAGGCCGTCCCTGCCCGCGTCCCCGCATCGGTGCCTCCCTTGAAGTCCAGGACCAGCCGCCCGACAAAACAAGGCGCCCGGAATCACCCACCACGCCATCGACGGCTGGTCTGCCCAACTTGTATCATAATATCGTGCCCAGTCGTCAATCCTTGGGTTCATTCCCCCCCCGAGCCAGCATCGGGAGCAGGGGTATGACGGCCTCCATCACGGCCCTCCAAGATCGGGAAGACAGCGAGGGTTGCCACCAGTGGTGGTCTTTTGCAGCGGCTAAGCTCAGCGATCCGCTTCCCTGACGCACTCACGACACCGGCCCACCTGTTCCCAGCCTTCCCGGTCTAAAGCTCTGCCCTTGCATTGCCATCACCACCCCGCACGATCCGGCGAATGGGCACCGGACGGCTCAGACCAGGAATACTCATTCTGTTATTTCTCCATTCGGACCGATAGTCGCGGATACCGGTACTCCCCCTGCCGGTGATCGAATTCTCGGCAACCCCACTTTCGCTCGTATACGCAATATGAACCGTCACCCCGGCAACATCGCAGCAATTGCGGTCGAGGACCGCCAATAAAGCCAAGGTATTGAGCCAGCCAGCGGCAATCTGCTTGCGGCACTTATTGACGTATACACCGGGCGTCATGGTTGACTTCATCTCGACCAAATGAACCCAGACACCACTTGGACGAAACTCCAGAATGATGGCATCGGGAGCACTCCGGTCCGCTAACCAGACGATAGGTTGTTCCGGAACGCGGATACAAAGGCAGCGCCAATTGCTGCTGAACTCCACCACGCCCGCGCCTTGCCTGGCTGTCTCCTCCACACTGATGGTTGTGGCCGGTCCTGCCCGCCACGCGGGGCTGATCCGGGCCAGGACATCATCCTCGATCGGCGGCGCCATCAGACGTCCCCACCCAAATCGTCCTGATCCTGAATCTCGGAAATCTCGTCGGCCATTTGGGCGATGGTCTGATTCATTAAGGGCTCGATGAAGCCGTACCGGCTCTTCCTCAACTCCTCGACCACCGTCCCGCCTTCGCCAACGACAAAGCGATAGGCCCGCGCCATCGCCGGGTCGAGGCACTCATCCTTCCCGTAGCCACATTGCTGCATCATCCGGTCCCGGTGGGGATGCGCGTGCAGGTGCATCAAGATGTTGAACTGCTGGAGCAGGACATCGCTGTGAGTGGTCAAAATCACTTGCACGCCGGTATTGACCAACCCGACCAGCAAACGCGCAAGCCGCCGCTGTGCCTCCATGTGCAGGTGCGCTTCCGGCTCCTCAAAGATGATGGTATCCGGAAGCGGCCCGGACTTCAGCATGGCCACAAAAGGCGCCATCTCGGTCACCAGCGAGGACACAGCGTGGATCGGCAGACGCGCGCCGCCTAATGCCGGCGTATACCAATACCCGAAGCGCTTATCCCGGCTGATCGTACCGCCCAGCACCTGCTCCTCGATAATCCCGGCCAACCGGCTGCCATGCGCCGCCGGTTCCTCGGAGGATGCAAATTCGAGCTGACGCTGAAGAAAGTCGACCACCGGAGCCGGCAGCCGAGGCGGTCGCAGAAGCATACCCCGCTCTGCTGCGGGCGCTGGGCCAAGCCTTGCGAAAAGGCCGCCAACCAGCGCCCTCTCTCCCAGTACCAAGCCAGTCCTGGCCGCGGGCAGAAAAATAACCTTCCTGCCACTGTTAATCTCCTCCTGACCAGCGGAAATCGTCAAATTGCGGCAGGGAATTTCGCCATGACCAAACAGTCCCCTTATAAACTCTCTCCTGTACTTTGGAAAAACTGCATTCAAACTTTGAACACGAGACTCGCCGCCGACATCCTCCGTAGCGCCGGCCATCGAGCGGGTATCATCACCCTCGCCTCGAGCACTAATTTCCTCCCTGACATCCATACGTTGGATATAATCAAGCAGACGCGAATTAAGTAACCCCCAAATCAGAGTCGCAAGATAGGACTTCCCCGTGTTATTATAGCCAGTAAACACTACGAGAGGCGCCAAAGTGACACGAGCCTCCCGGATTGGGCCGAAGCCCTCAACGGTCAGCGTCAACTTCGCGGGTTGCATGGTCTTTCCCTTCAACAAAATCTTGCCTCACCTTTCCTCCCCCGCCATCCCCTGCTCCGCCGCATCCAGGCAGCGATCGAGCGATTCCTCGAGCAACTGCAACATGAAGGCGCGAAAGGCGCTGCGGTTGCCTTCGACGATGGCGATCTCGAGAGCTTCGAGGTAGGCGGCGCGGTGATCGATCGGGATGACGATCGGGGGGTAGCCGCCGCGGCCGAGCACAAGGTTCATCACCATGCGGCCGATGATCAGATTACCGACGGCGAAGGGTTGCAGGCGGGCGAGGCGGTAGTGGGCATCAAGGGCGGCTTCGGGGAACGGCTCCACGCTCGCGAGCCAGCGGCCGAGGACGGTCATCAGGGACGGCAGGCGATCGGGGGACGGCGGCGTGTAAGCGCCGGCCGGAGCGGTCAACGAAATCGTCGGCCTGGCGGTGGCGGCAACATCCCGGTAGTGGCCGCCGCTGCCGGCCACCCGCCGATACAAAAGCCGGTGAAGGGCGATGACCGTTTCCTCGGAGAGCGGCACCGCATCATCGGAAGCCAAGGTAGCCAGCCAGCGGACGGCGTCGCGATAGTTGCTGAGCCAAAGGGTCGCCGCGGGATCATCCCCCGGCGTCGGCACCGCGTCGGCCATCACCCGCAACACCGTCTCCCGGGGCCAAGCGCTGCCCTCGAGGGCGGCATCGCTCAGCGCCAGCTCGGTTTCAAACCACTCGACCAGCGGTAGCACCGTCGGTACCGGCAAAGGACGCAGCCGGTCGAGCGCGAATTTTCTCTCGGCGATCGCGGCCGTATCGTACATGAAGGTCTAACTTTCCCGTAACGGTATCAGGCGCCCCGGAAACACCAGCCATACCGACCGAGTCCCGGACCAATGAACTGGTTTCCAAAGGCCCGCCGGCCTTTGGTAGGGGGTGTCGGGGGACAAAGTCCCCTGACAGATCGTGGCACTTATCGTGGCACTTGAAACACTTGTTTCCACGCGCCTCCTTATCACGACGCATCGCCCTACAGTTTACACGTCGCCTCACAGAAAACGCAGCATGGCCGGGTCCTCGCCGCGCAGCACGGTTGCCGCCTCGATGGCCAGGAACAGGCCCCCTGCGGCATAAACCACGCCGGCCGTGCCCTCGGCAAGTGCGCGGGCGATCGCGACTGCCTCGCTGACCGTCGGCGCGCTCCGGCAGGGCAGCGTCGGCCGCAGGCGGGCGACCAGCGCCGCGATCTCTTCGGCGGGGCGGGACCGGTGGCAAGCGGCGGTCGCGACCACCTGGTCGGCCACCGCCACCAGCTCGGCCAGGATGCCTTCGGCATTCTTGTCGGCCGAAACCCCGGTCACCACCACCAGCGGTCGGCCGCCGGCCAACTCCCGCATCGCCGTTGCCGCGGCGCGCACCGCGGCCGGGGTATGGCCGACATCAATGTAGGCCGGAATTAGGGGCACGTCATTCCCGCTCTCACCGCGCCGCCTACCGCCCCCAACTTCCCCCTGCCCTCCTTCCTGAATCGACGAAAAAAGAGGGGGTTCGGGGGTCACCCCCGAGCGGGTCCGGGCGGCAGCCCGGTCGCACAGCGCCCCTTCCGTCCCCCCCCCGTCAACCCGCTCCAACCGCCCCCCCCAGCGCACCGTCCCGACAGCGTGCCGAAACGCCGCCGCCAGCCCCGCGCGCTGCGCCTTGCTCCCATGTCGCTCAAGCCACCCCTCGACCAGCATCAACGCCAACGCCGCATTGTCGATCTGATAGCGCCCGGGCAAGGCGAACCGGAGCAAGGGAAAGTCCCGCCCGGCGCAGGCCAAGTCGGCGGTCATCGTCCCATCCGTGAAGTCCACCGCGCCGACGGTACTCGTGTCGGCCAGAAAGCGCGCCCGCGCGCCCTTCAGCGCCACGAATGCCGCCAGCGTCCTGCACAAAGCGGGGTCGAGCCGGCCGATCGCCAGCGTCCCCCCATGAGCGACCAGATCGGCCTTGTCGAGCGCGATTGCCTCCAGGGTCCCGCCCAGGAGGTTGGTGTGCTCGAGGTCGACCGACACCAAGGCATCGACCATTCCCGGCACCCAGCGCACGCAGTCGTACCGCCCGCCGATCCCCGCCTCCAGCACCACCGCCTCCACCCCAAGCGCGGCGAACACCCGCAGGGCCAGCAAGGTAAAGGCCTCGAAGGCGCCGACGCGGTCGCCCGGCCAGCGCTGCTCATAAGCGGCGCACTCGGCCACCACACGGGCCGCCAGCGGTCGCAACACCGCATCATCCACCGGCTCGCCGTCAATCAGAAAGCGCTCGTGGAAGCTGTAGAGATGCGGCGAGGTAAAGAGGCCGATGCGCAGGCCGAGCGCGCCCAAGGTCGCGGCGGTCACCGCGGCGACACTGCCCTTGCCGCTCGAGCCGGTGATCCGGATGGCATCAAGCCCGCGCCCCCACGGGGTCATAAGGTCGGCGCCGCCCAGCGCCGTCAGCCGATGAAAGCAGACCCCGCTGCCAAAGCGCGGCCGGGCCAGCAGGGCCGAAATCGGATCGGACTCCGAATCGTCGATGCTCACGCCCCTAGCCCTCCATCCGACCCGGGGCCAACCACCCCGGGGCCATCCGACCCGAGGCCGCATGCATCGGCGGCGTCATGAGCGGCGTCCGCGCAGTTTTCGTTAACATCAGTCTTAAAGTAGCGAGCGCAGATGTCGCGCCAGATCGCGATCGCGACATCGCGGCGGCCGACCGCCTCCGGTGCGGTCATCGCCGGATTGCCGTTGACCTCGATGACGACGAACCGCTCCGGCTGGTCGAGGCCGCCGGTGGTAATCACATCGATGCCGCAAACATCAAGGCCGAGCGTGCCGGCCACCTTGCGACAGAAGGCGGCGGTGCCATGCGGAATTTCGGTGGTGAAATCTGCCGGCCGGCCGCCGCCCGAAAGATTGCCGGTGGGGGCGTACTCGAAGCGGGCGCCCGCCGGCAACACGCTCTCGAGCGTGAGGTCCCGCTCCGCCATCCGGTCGCGCAGAAAGCCGGAGGTGAGGGCAAGCGGCTCCAGCCCGTGATCGACCCGGGCCCGGTTGACCCCGGCCAGCAGTGCCACCAACGGCTGCTCACCGTCGCCGACCAGAGCTGGGCGCCGCTTGGCGTGCGCATAGCGAACGCGGCCGCCGGCGACCAGCAGCCGGTATTCATCGCCCCGCAACAGCTCTTGAATCAGCGCCACCCGATGCCGCATCCCCATTGCGCCAAGGTGGAAGATCAGGTCATCGCGATCGGTAACCTCAGCCGCAAACTCGCCGCGCGAGCCGGAGTTGGGCTTGGCGAACACCGGGTAACCGAGACTGCCGGCATAATCGATGGCATCGCCGATCTCCCGCCCCGGCCCCCGCTGGGCCCGGTACTCGGGACTGATGAAGAAATGGCAGCCGCGCGGGCACGCGATGCCGGCCTGCTCGAGCACCGAGATGGTGTGCGCCTTGTCGCGCGAGACCGTGAATGCGCTCGCCGAGTTAAGCGGATAGGCGCAGATCAATCCGGCGCCGGAAAAGAAGAATGCGTCCTTGTAGCGCACCCGCACCAGGTACGCGGAATGCGCGTCCACGATCTCAACCTGCCACGGCTGATCATGGCTGGCATCGACCAGGTAGCGGACGGTGGCCGGGAGGAAAGGGGACATGATGAAGGAGCCTCCGGACGGATAACAAAACACACAGCCGGCTGCCGCCCGCCCCCCCCTTCGCCCCCCAGCCTTTCCAAGAAAAAGCAAGGGGTCAGGGGAGTGCAACTCCCCTGGCGGGTGCGGGCGGCAGCCCGCCCACACCCACCAAGGCATCAATGATGCGCAGCCGGAGCATGCCCCGCCTCCGCCGGTGCCGACGACGGTGCCGGCGGACTCGCGCCCGAGTCGTGATGGCCTGCCTTGCTGCTTTCGGTCGCGCCCGAGTCGGTGCCGAGCCGACGCTCCCAGCCGGGATGAAAGAAGGTGACGGCCACGTCCTGAACCGCGCCCGGCGACGGCTCCATGCTCTGGAAGGTGGCGATTTCGCCCGCGGAAAGCTGCGAGTGCGAGCTGGGGATGACCCACCGGCGCAGGATGTGCCCCTCGGCGTCGAGGGCGCTGACGGCGATCTGCGGCACCGGTCGCGTCTCCTGGGTCAGGTTGGCCACCCGGCCTTCCACAAACAGGGTCTCGCGGCCACGCTCGGTCTTCTGGTACGATTGGACATTCTGAAACTCGAGGCCGGCACCGGGTAAATCGACCGGCAGGCCGATTCCCTCATAAAGCTTGGCCGTCGCCGGCCAGAGCGCCACCAGGGCCTCACGCTCAAACAAAAACAACCCGATACCGGCCAAAACCGCACTCACCAGCAAGAGCCATTGGGCCTGCCGGTCGAAATGAACCAGCACGCCCGGACCGGAGGGCGGATAGGCGCCGAAGCCATAGGGCGGCGGCGCAGCCGGCGCCGGGGCCGGGGCCGGGGCCGGAAACGCTTGAATGTCGGCACCACCGCCCGCGCGGACACCGGCCCCCCGCGGCACAGGAGGCGGCTCCTCGTCCGGGAGCGGCTTTTGCAACCAGGAGTGGTTGCACTTGGCACAACGCACCTTGCGCCCCTGCGTGCCAAGCGCCTTGGCGGGGACTTGAAAGCGCGTGGTACATTCGGGACAAATCAGAACTGTCATCGTAGGGCGGACCAGCGTAACGCGGAGGCTGGCATCGGCCTCCAAGGTCTTATAGGAAGTCATCGGGCCGGTGGCAACAAGGGGCGCCTTGACCGCACCAAGATTACCCCGGCCGGCCTGCGGAACCCACCCCCTTCCGGCCGGGCCGCAGCCGGGCGGGCGGGTGTACGAAACCCGCGGTGCGTTTTGCCGCTTGCGCGGCCAGTGTTGTTTTGCCGCTTGCGCGGCCAGTGTTGTTTTGCCGCTTGCGCGGCCAGTGTTTTGGTGCGGACCATCGCCGCCGCCGGGACCGGGACCGAAATTGGGACCGGGACCGGGGGCCAATCGGACAAGAACGCGACCGTGATTACCTTCGACAATGTCGGACTGCGTTACGCCAATGGCCCCGAGGTGCTGCGCGACATCACCCTGGAGCTGAAGGAAGGCTCATTCCACTTTATGACCGGCGTCTCGGGGGCCGGCAAGTCCTCGCTGATGCGCCTGATGTACCTGGGCCAAAA
>Ga0172367_10009395_pt1 | contig 10741 bp, 7 predicted proteins | sample Lak10m_FD_114542 | JGI IMG/M metagenome (GOLD analysis project Ga0172367, IMG submission 114542) | Freshwater microbial communities from Kabuno Bay, South-Kivu, Congo - kab_022012_10m | ecosystem: Environmental > Aquatic > Freshwater > Lake | place: Democratic Republic of the Congo: South-Kivu...
ACCATTTTCCCTGCACCATCAAAAAGCTGCACCGTTTCATTCCCTTTCAGTTCAGGAAGTATAATTCTGATTTTGCGCTGTGCAAGGTCGGGAATAATCCTGATTTCAGGAACGGTCATTTCTGGATTAGCCGCCGTTATTTGATCAACTTTGGCAATTAACCAACCGTTGGGATCGAATTCAAGCCGGTCGAACGGCTGGTCTGAAATGGGAAATTCCTGGTTCTGTTGGGTGTGATAAATGCGGATGTCGGTGGCCCGCCCGCTTTTCCACAAGCGGATGGGCAGGTGCATTTCGAAAAAGGATACCGAACTGTGCGACGGAATCTGGTTCACCCGAAGCTTTTGTTTCGATGGATTTGTCGGATCAGGAAAATAGGTGAGCTGATAAGTGGGGTAGCCTTCGCCGTAATACCAGTCTTTGAAAAATTCGGAGAGCGAGGTGTCGGCAGCAGTTTCCATATGTGCCACAAACTGGGACTGACTGGCAAAACCATTGGCAATTTTCGGGTCGGTCAGGTAATTTTTCAGGCCTTTGAAAAACAATTCATCGCCGATTTCCCAGCGCAACATGTGCAGCAGCGAGGCGCCTTTGTTGTACGACAGCCGACCGTTAAAAATTCGGGAAACATCGGTGGTATCGGCCACATAAACCGATCCGCCGGGTGATGAAGTGACACTCGAAATCAGCCGTTTCTTAAACTCGGGCCACCAAACACCGTCCAAGAGGTTTTCGTAGGCAATGCCCGAAAGATAGGTGGCAAAACCTTCGTTGAGCCAGATGTCGTGCCAGCTCGCCAGCGTAATGTAGTCGCCAAACCACTGGTGCGCCATTTCGTGAGCCACCAGTTCAAAATCGAGGTTGGTCATGAAACTCATGGTTTGGTGTTCCATGCCGCCACCCCAGCCAAATTGGGCATGGCCATATTTTTCGGCAGCAAACGGGTAGGTGATGAACTTCCGGTTGTACAAATCCATGATGTCGCGGGTTTCGCCAGATTTGGTCTTGGCCGTAGCAAGATATTCGGGGTACATGTAATTCAGGATTTCAATTTTCTTTCCGTCGGGCGCTTCCACAAAATCGGAATACGTTTCGTAATTGGTTACGGCAATGGCCACCAGGTAGGTGGCAATCGGGTAGCGGTGCTTCCAGTGAGCCGTTCGTTTGCTGCCCGAAACCACATCGGAAATGAGTTTGCCGTTGCTGGCCGCCTTGTACTGGCTGGGCGAAGTCACAAAAACATCGAGCGAATCGATTTTGTCCGAAAGGCTTTCTTTGCAGGGCCACCAATCCATGGCTCCGTATGGTTCCGATAGCGTCCACAGAATGGGTGTATTGTTGTGCCTGCCAGTGAAAAAAGCGCCAAAGCCGCTTTGCGGCGGTGTACCGTGATAAAAAATCTCGGTGGTTGCCGTGCTGTTTTTCGCCATTGGAGCGGGAAGTGTGATGCTTATTTTATTGGCATTGTGGCCGAAGGCAATTTTTTTCTGGTTGTATCGAACGGAATCGACTGTCAGAACAGAATTCAAATCGAATCGCAGGATGGAGACATTGTCTTTTTTGAATTTCACCTGCGAAAATACCGAACCTGAAATTTGATTGACGGCCGGATCGACCGCGAAGCTCAGCCGCTGGTATGTCAGGTCGGTGTCGGCATTGCCTTCGGTCTCTATAAACCGGGCAGATTTCAGGAATGACTGTGCGTCCTGAAAGGCAATTTTGTCGATAAAATTGGGATCAGGGGATTGAGCTGAGCTTATCTGAAAAACAAAAGAAAGAATCAAAAATGGTAGGAGAAGTTTCATTCGTATATAATTTGTTTTTTATTTGTCGAATGGAATTCGCATGATTGGAAAGTATTCACTTCGATTGGTATTTCTGTAAATCATGCTCATTTCATAAGCTTCAATTTGAACCGTAAATTTACTAAATTTGATTAAGCAGAACAGCCTGTTTTAAATGATGCTTTATGAATTACATCTACTTTAATCAGCAGATAAATGCACATTTCTCCATTCAATCGTTGGACGAATATCAAAAATCCTGTGAATTGACTACCCCTCATAAGTGGTACTCCGTCTTTCTAATCAATCAGCTTGAAGGTTATTTATTGGTTGATGATGCTGAATTCAGGATACAATCGCCTGGTGTGCTGTTTATTACGCCCGGACAAATTCTTTCGCTTGAAAAGGTAACCAGCTGGTTGGGTTTTGTCGTGTCATTCAACAGCGAGTTTTACTGCATCGAATATCATGATAGCGAAATATCGTGTAAAGGACTTCTTTTTGTGAATAATTACCGGATGGTTTCCATTTCGCTCGACGAGCAGCAATGTCTGGTTTTTAACAACACTATACTTGAAATTGGCCGTGAGTTTGATGCTCAGGATGAATTACTGGCCGAAATGCTCAAAAATTTGCTGAAGAACTTGTTGATTCGTTCCAATCGTTTATTTAAACAGCAATGTTCGGTGGGGGAAGTTGATGATTCGAACTTCGAAATGGTCAGAAAACTTAGTAGTTTGATTGAAACAAATTTCAGGACATATAAACAGGTGGAAGATTATGCCGGAATGCTGGGCATGTCGGCCTCGTCACTCACCAAAAAACTGCAGAAAGCAGGAATCGACTCACCTTCGCTCATTATCAGGGAGCGGATAATTACCGAAGCCAAACGTTTGCTGATGTATTCTGATAAAAGCATTAAGGAAATTGCCGATTTTCTGGGCTACGACGATCAGTATTATTTTAGCCGGCTTTTCAGTAATTCAGCTGGAATTTCGCCTCGAAGCTACCGTAAAAACTATCAGTTAACCTGATATTTCCGCGATTGTCCATCTTTCTGGAAAAAACATCCATTTTATTCAGACAAAAATGTCTGTTATTTTGTTGGTATATTAATCTTTAAAATAACAGACATGAAAACAATGAACCAATTTTCAGGAAACAGTATCTCTAAAGTTCGTTTAGCGGCTATTGTAATGATGTTCGTAGCACTAATTTCTTTTAGCTCGTGCGAAAAAGACGAAAACGACGATCCTGCCGGAACAACTCCAACACCAACACCAACAGGAACCAAAGCACCCGATTTCGAGTTAAAATCCTTAACTGGATCAACAGTTAAACTGGCTGATTTTAAAAACAAGGTGGTTGTTTTATTTTTCTTCGGAAATGGTTGCCCTTCTTGTAAAGCTGCAGCCCCGAATGTACAGTCAATGCTTCAGGGAACCTTTGGTTCGAACCCCGCCTTTATGTTGCTTGGGCTCGATCAGTGGGATGGAAATAATGCGGCTGTAGAATCGTTTATGAAATCAACTGGGGTTACATTTCCGCTACTAGTGATGGCGTCGCCAACCGCCAAAGCCTATTCAACCACTTACGATCGTTTGGTTGTGATTGATAAAATGGGCAACATCATGTTCGATGGCAAACAGGGGGCAGGAAGCGATTTGGCCGCTGTTAAGACAAAAGTGGAACAATTGCTGAAATAAAAAAACATCTCGAATGAAATAGCCATCTCGCCTAAGGATACACTAATCACAAATGATCTACCAGTTGGCGAATGGCTATTCCATAAGTACGTGCAATAGTTTAGTGGTAAACGAAAAATTTATAGGAATGAAAACAGCCATGCTTATATTATCTTTTGTTCTGATTTCAGGATATGGCACGATTGCCCAACAGGTTCGAAATTTTGTATTGAAAGACCTGCAAAACCAATCGCGTTCGTTCGAGGACTTGAAAGGCGAAAAGCTAACTCTGATTGATTTTTGGGCTACCTGGTGTAAACCTTGCAACAAGGCCATTCCTGAGTTAAATAAATTGTATGCTGAATTCAACAGCAAAGGTGTTAACCTGATTGGGATTAATTGCGATGGCCCCCGAAGTGTTGCCAAAGTAGCGCCATTGAGCAAATCGCTTCAGATTGAATATCCGGTTTTGCTCGACATGAATGCCGAATTGATGAACGATTTGAATTTATCGGCCTATCCAACTTTGCTGATTGTAAACAGTTCGGGTAAAGTAGTTTGGATACACGAAGGATATGTACCTGGCGATGAGTTGGTTATTAAGAAGGAAATTGAAAAACAACTTTCGAAAATTTGATTATGAACTGGAGGATCCTGTTTCTTGTGCTTTCGCTCAGTTTCATTGCTCCTGATCTGCGGGCTCAGTTGAGCGGACAGAACCTGATGGAATATCAGTTTGGGCGGCTGCCAAATGAAACGGGGTCTTCCTTTTCTTCGATTTACGACCGTTTCCTGCTCGATTATTCCATGAAAGGTTTTAAGGCAGGCGGCACGATCGAGCAGTTTTATACCCCTTTCTCTAACCGCAATTATACCCGCCTTTCGCAATATCGTCTGCATTATAACTCTAAACCGTTTGAAGTTAAAATCGGTCATTTTTACGAAACCATTGGTCGAGGTTTAATGCTTCGTTCCTACGAAATTCCGGGAGCCATCCTCGAAGATAAAAGTTACCGTTCGAGGCAGTACTTTCACCGCGATTTGCTTGGTTTAACGGCCAAATTCAGGCACAAGGGTTTTACTGCAAAAATGCTTTGGGCCAAACCACTTATCAATGTTCTGCCCCCAACCTTTAAGGAAAAAGACCTGCGTTTAGATCGGGTTGCGGCTGTACAAACAGAGTATTCCGTGAAAGGCCAATTGATTGGTACTGCTGTAATGCAGCTCGACAATAGCACCGGAAAATCGTGGTTTGCAATGGCCAATGCTTCAGGAAATATTCTTCCGTACTTGTCGTACTATGGAGAAATGGTTAAGAACACCAGTGAGTTTTCCCTGGGCGATTTTTCGTCGGTCGCATCATTCGCCATTTATGGAAACCTGAACCTTAGTTTCGATAATTTTGGGCTGAGTGCCGAGTACAAAAACTACAACAATTTTTTGCTGGGTTCAGGGTTTAACGAACCTCCTGCGCTGGTAAGAGAGCATTCTTACAAATTGCTTAACCGCAGTACTCATGTGTTGCAGCCACAAAACGAAAAGGGATTTCAGTTTGAAGGCTTTTTCCATTTTTCAGACGAATCGGCTTTGACCCTGAACTATACCCGTGCTGTGAACAACTTCAGTAAGAAGTCGGTATTCCAGGAGTATTTTGCAGAATACGCGTTTGCCCTGAAAGAAAAGCACGATTTGAAATTGTTTGCCGATTGGGCGCAGGATCAGTTTAAACTTGAAGAAGACCGGTTTTCTACCGGATTTTACGCCGATTGGAAACTAGGCAAAACCACAAGCATGAATACTTCTTACGAATATCAAACCTTTAACCGAACCGGAACCGCTGTTCAGAATCAGGTTTTTTCCGCCGGAATTTCCTTGAAATCAAAGTTTTCGGGATATGTTATCTCTGAATGGAGTAATGACCCGGTAATTGTTGACAGCAAGCATAAAATATGGTTGGGAACTGGTGTGAAATACCGGGTAAATTCGAAGCATGCACTTCAGCTTTTTGCAGGCGAACGTCGAGGCGGCCCAGCCTGTAATTCAGGCGTTTGTTACGAAGTCCTCGATTTCAGAGGAGTTGAATTGCGGCTTTCGAGCCGGTTTTAATCTCTCAATTAAACTTAAAAAGGAAAATAGTTATTACAATTCTAAACCACCAAATGCCAGCCTTCCAGGAGGAGATTGGCAAAATTCTGTTTTTTTCTTAGTAAAATTGTCCAGTATCCCTTTCATTACTTGATTCGTATTATTTTTTTGTTTCCCTGAACACCAAACAAATATATAACCGGGCAGAATGCGAAAAAGCCGGAAAACCCGATTACTGGATTCCCGGCTAAAATGCTGTATTCTGAACATGTGCTTCAAAAGTACTTCGCAATGATGTGAAACGATGTCAAAAAGCCTCAATAAAACCAAAAGAATCTGAAATTTTGTTAATCCTGAAAATTCCCCAATCGTTACAGTTAATTAACGTGCCGGTAAGCTTGTTTCAGAAAATGTTTCCTAACTTCAACAAAAATTAAATTGAACAGAGATGGCCAAAAAGAAGAACAAAAAAGCCAAACAGATAGAAACATTTAACAAGCCCAAGCTTAAAAATGCCATTCTTACTTTTTTTCACGAACAACCCGAAAAGACTTTCAACTACAAACAAATATCCGATCAACTCAAAATTAAAGACCCGGAAATTACGAAGCTTGTTTTTGTGGTTCTGGAAGAAATGGCCGAAAGCGGGACGCTTCAAAGTGTGCAGCGGGGCAAATACAAGCTTGTTTCGAGAGCCGGAACAATTACCGGTATAGTTGAGATTCAGCCGCAGGGTTTTGCCTATGTCATTTCAGAAGAGCTGGAAAAACCGGTTTTGGTGTCGAGCCGAAACCTGAACCATGCCTTTGATGGCGACAAGGTAAAAGTGAACCTGTATGCCATGCGCAAAAAGCAGCAGCCCGAGGGGGAAGTGATAGAGATTGTTGAACGGGCTAAATCAGTTTTTGTGGGCACGGTTTCGAAGTCGCCTAACTTCGCATTTTTTATTCCGACCGGCAAATCGCCTTTCGATATTTTTATCCCGAATGAAAAACTGAACGGCGCGAAAGACGGACAGAAAGCTATTGCAAAAATTACCGAATGGCCTGCCCGCGCCAAAAATCCGTTTGGGGAGATTATTGAAGTTTTGGGCGATGTGGGCGACAACAATGCCGAGATGCACGCCATTTTAGCCGAGTTTGATTTGCCGTTGCGTTTTCCTGAAAATGTACTGAAAGCTGCCGAGAAAATTCCGGATGAAATCTCGGAGGAAGAAATAAAAAGCAGATGGGATTTTCGTGGTGTGACAACCATTACCATCGACCCGGCTGATGCCAAGGATTTCGATGATGCGCTTTCCATCCGGAAGCTGGATAACGGGCTTTGGGAAGTTGGCGTGCACATTGCCGACGTGTCGCACTACGTGAAACCAGGTACGATCCTCGACGACGAAGCATACGACCGGGCCACATCGGTTTACCTGGTCGATAGGGTGGTGCCGATGCTTCCGGAGAAACTGTCGAACGGCGTTTGTTCGCTGCGACCTAACGAAGACAAGCTCTGTTTCTCGGCGGTGTTCCAGTTGAACGATGAGGCCGAAATTCAGAAGCAATGGTTTGGGCACACCGTAATCCATTCGAACAAACGGTTTGCCTACGAAGAGGCACAGGCCATCATCGAAACCGGCGAAGGCATCCTGAAAGACGAAGTTTTGACCTTGAACCGGTTGGCGGTAAAATTGCGCGAAACACGTTTCAAGCGCGGCTCCATTGCTTTTGAACGTATCGAGGTAAAGTTTAATATTGATGAAAATGGGAAACCACTTTCAGTCTATTTCAAGGAAGCGAAAGAAAGTAACCAGTTGGTCGAAGAATTTATGCTGCTGGCCAATCGCCGGGTGGCCGAATTTATTGGCAATCCTCCGGGACAAAAAACACCGCCGACATTTGTTTACCGCATCCACGATAAACCCGATCCCGACAAACTGATGAATTTCAATCATTTCATTCACAAGTTCGGGTATAGTTTGTTGCTCGGAACTCCGGGACAAATCTCCAAATCGATGAACCAGCTGATGGGAAATCTAAAAGGCAAGAACGAGCAAAATGTGATTGAAACGCTTGCCATCCGCACGATGGCGAAAGCGGTGTACTCCACTCGCAACATTGGCCACTACGGACTGGCGTTTGAATATTATACCCATTTCACTTCGCCCATCCGCCGGTACCCCGATGTGATGGTGCACCGCCTGCTCGAACGCTACCTCGACGGAGGAAAGACCGTGAATGCCCAGAAATGGGAAGACATGTGCAAACATTCGTCGGAAATGGAAAACAGGGCTGCCAGCGCCGAACGCTCGTCGATAAAATACAAGCAGGTGGAATTTATGCAGGACAAAGTTGGTCAGGAATTTATGGGCGTCATTTCAGGAGTAACCGACTGGGGTATTTACGTGGAGCTTGAAAATAAATGCGAAGGAATGGTCCCGATGAATTCGCTGAACGACGACTTTTACATTTTTGACGAAAAGAATTATTGCCTGGTTGGGCGGCATACTCACCGGAAATACCAGTTGGGCGACGAAGTAAAAGTAGAAATTACCAGGGCCAATCTGGAGAAGAAACAGCTTGATTTTAGGTTAGTAACGGGCCGCGAAGACGAGAGAAAAAACCAGTTTTTTAAACCGGCAACTAAAAAAAAAGGTAGAAGATTGTAAAAATTAGAAAATGTGGAGTTTCTTTGTAGTATCATGAGACGTTCTCTGATCGGAAGAAAACATATTCAACTGACTGAATTAAACCTTTGGTTATGGCAATGAATTTTGATAGCGGGTCGAATAAAAAAGACGCAAACCGCGAAAGTATCCTGAAAATTGCTCAGGAAATATTTAGCAAGTACGGATACAAAAAAACCACCCTCGACGATATCGCCAACGCAGTACGAAAAGGCAAAAGTTCTTTGTACTATTACTTTACCAGCAAAGAAGATCTTTTTCAGGCTGTAATCCAAAAAGAAGTTGATATTTTACGCCGCGAGCTCGACATCGTTGTAAACCGCAACACCGATCCTGTGGACAAACTGCGCGACTACATTTTAACGAAGCTGACCACCTACCGAAGTATGGCCAACTTTTACAATGCACTTGAAAATGATGTGACCGCCATCGAGTTTATTGAAAATATTAAACTTCGCCACCAGCAGGAAGAAATCCGGATGATTAAGCGAATTTTGATTGAAGGTGTCCGCAAAAATATTTTTGAAGTGTACGACCTTACACTGGCCGCCACCGGAATCACCACAGCGATAAAAGGTTTGGAAATGCCGCTGGCCGCTGGCGATTACAGCAAAGTAAACCTTGAACAAAGTGTTGACAACATCGTGAAGATTTTGTGCTACGGGGTGATGAAACGCTAAAAAGTTCCAAGTTTAAAGTTTCAAGTTCAAAAAAAAGAAGTTTAAACATTAAGATAACAGAACCGGTCGTTGGCCGGTTTTTTTATTTCTCTCCGGATAATTTCCGCTAACATAAATTAACGAAGCGGCTTGTTCAATGTTTTCAGGAATTTGTAAGTTTGCACGGATTATACAGTTATGAAGCAATCGAATTTTCTCAAAATAAAGAACCTGATTCCAATTGGGATTGGTGTTTCTCTTTTCTACCTGATTTTTTACACCTCGTGTGCCAACATCGGAAACCCGACAGGTGGCCCGAAGGACACCATTCCTCCGGTGCTGATTAAAACTATTCCCGAGTTGAGAAGCACCAATTTTAAGGGGTCCGATGTTCGTTTTACGTTTGACGAATACATCATTCCCGACGACATCCGCGAAAATCTGGTGATTTCGCCGCCCATGAAAAAGAAGCCGATGATTAAGATGAAGGGAAAAACCCTCATCGTCGAGTTTCAGCAGGAACCCAAAAAGGAAACCACCTATTCGCTCGATTTCAAAGATGCTGTGGCCGATAACAACGAAAAAAATCCGATTGAAGATTTGCGGTTTTCGTTTAGCACCGGCTCACGTTTCGATAGTTTACGCGTTTCGGGCTATGTAAAAAATGCACTCAACCAGGAGCCGGTCGAAAAAGCGCTGGTCATGCTTCACCGTCAGAAGGAGTACACTTTTTTTATCGACAGCATTCCTGATTACATCGGAACCACCAACAAAGAAGGCTTTTTCATGATCGACAATGTGGCTTCCGGTGAATATCGACTTTACGCACTAACCGATGCCGACAACAGTCTTACCTATAATTCGAATGCTGAATTGATCGCGTTCGCTGATACATTAATGGTTCCCTCGGCCAAATTTGTAGTCGAAACCGATACCGTCATTAAAGGTCTGGATACACTGGTGGTTTCGGGGCATGTTGATTTTTATCCGGAAACACAATACCTGATGATGTTTGAAGAGGAAAAGTTCGACCAGTTTCTCAACGACTCCAAGCGCATTCAGGCCAATAAATGCGATTTCTACTTTTCTGAAACCCTCAGCGATTCGTTCAGGATTAATTTACTGAAACCCGTTGTGCAAAACAAAAACTGGTCGTTTATCGAGAACAATCTGAAACGCGATTCCGTGACGGTTTGGCTTACCGATACGATCATCAGCAATACCGATTCGCTGAAATTTGAATTGCTCTACGAAGCGCTCGATACGCTCGATCAGTTGAAGGTAAAACGCGATACGGTGGAACTGGTTTATACCGCTCCCAAAGCGCCCAAGCAAAAGAAAAAGAAGGATGATGCTCCTGAAATTCAAACCATCAACCTGGCAAATAACATCAATTCGTCGGCTCACGATTTGTTTCAGAAAATTAAGATCGAAGCCCCCGAGCCACTCGCTGAATTTGACCTTACGAAAGTGAGTCTGTTTGTTTTTGAAGACACAATAAAAACGCAGATCCCGATAGTGGTGCAGAAGGATACCAATTCCATCAGGAGATATTTTGTTGAGCACAACTGGGAACCCAATACCAGCTATCTGTTCCAGATTGACTCGGCAGCCGCCCGAAATATATACGGACATCCGAGCAACAAAGCCGAACAGAAATTCCGGACTCAAAAAGAAGATTACTATGGAAGGATTTTCCTAACACTTTCAGGCCTTCCGGGACCAGCCATTGTGCAGCTTTTAGCCAACGACAAGGATGAAAGAATTTTGCAGAAAATACAGGTACTGGGCGATGGACGAATTGAATTCCCATACCTGAAACCTGAAAAATACATCATCAGGCTGATATTTGAC